>Ga0265295_1005506_pt1 | contig 16053 bp, 14 predicted proteins | sample Munlansysbiofilm_FD_192503 | JGI IMG/M metagenome (GOLD analysis project Ga0265295, IMG submission 192503) | Leachate microbial communities from a municipal landfill in Southern Ontario, Canada - Methane capture system biofilm | ecosystem: Engineered > Solid waste > Landfill > Unclassified ... | reverse complement strand
TTAGCTGTTAGCTAAGAGCTAATCGCTAACCGCTAATAGCTAATAACCGCTGTTTACCTCCGAGTCTTAAACCTCGCATTTCCAGCTTCAATTATGTTTAAAATTTTGAGATAAGTCGTGTACCTTTCCTCGGAAATCCTTTGGTTCTCAACGGCCGCGAGGACGGCGCAGCCAGGTTCCGTGCGGTGGAGACAGTTTCTGAAACGGCAGAAGCCATGGTCCATGGCCCCCTCAAATCCCGGGAAATATCCAGCCAGATCCAGGGGGGAAACGTCCACCAGGCCGAACTCGTTAAAGCCCGGGGTATCAACGAGTTCTCCGCCGCCGGGAAGGGAATGAAGGGTGGAGACCGTGGTGGTGTTGCAGCCCCTGCGGCCGGCCTCGTAAAGCTCGCCTATCCTTAAATCCAGGGTGGGGCAGATTGTGTTGAGCAAAGAACTCTTACCAACCCCTGTTACACCGATAAAAAAACTTCTAAGACCATCTCCCTGCCCTATAAAGGATACCAGATCATCGATTCCTGCACCTGTGACTGCGCTGACCACAAAGATCTTAACAACATTCCGGTAGATATTTTCTGTCGCCGCAATGAAATCCCGGGAGGGTTCGAGGTCGCTCTTGTTGACCACGAGAACCGGCATGAGATCCGCCTGCCTTGCCGTGACAATTGCCTGGTCAATATACCCAAGGGGAGACAGGGGAAGGCAGGAGACAACAATACCGAGGACGTCAAGGTTTGCACCAACGATGCGCACACCTCCCCTGGAGTCCCTTCGGCAAAGCTCTGTCCTTCGGGGCAGGCGCATCAGACCATGATCTTTCACGGTCACGTTATCGCCCACAACATGACCCGAGTTCCGCTTGACCTTTACCATGCGTCGTTCACCCGAAGCAAACAGAATATCCACGGCAATTCCATGGTGGGCAACAATCACGCCCGAACGTATGTTTTCCATACTTAAAAAAGATCCCTGCCTGTTATTTTCGTTAAGGTAACATATTGATTTACCGCTTCATACGAGATTTAACACGCAAAATTAAACTATATTGCCCGGGATTGCAAGCACCATTGACTCGCCGGCTGTTAAAAAACATATGGACAATCCATGGCAGATAAAATAACCTGTCCTACCGAAATGTTTTTTTCTTTTAACCCAGGGACCGCGGATTCAATAACTTATTGAATCTACGCCCCTAAATTTTCAGGAGAGAGTATGTTTAAATTCAAACGAGCAATTCCAGGACTATTTTTTCTCGCTGCCCTGTTGGTTGTGAGCGGTTTCAGCCACACAACTGCCCATGCCGGTGATGTTCCGGTTTACACCCTAGGCATTGACGCTGCATTCCCACCCTGGACATGGGCTGAGAAGGGAGAAATAAAGGGGTTTGACTGGGAGCTTTTCCAGTATATCGGAGAGGTGGAAGGATTTAAAGTCAAGGCTGCCGATATTCCATGGTCTGCAATCATTACCGCTCTTTCCAAGGGCAAAATTGACATCCTTGCAGGGGGGCTCTCCTATACATGCCAGCGGGATGAGGTAATTGACTTTACCCTGCCCTATTGGAAAATTGACTACTGGACACTTGTCAAAGCAGACTCCAGCTTAAACTGTGTCACGGCAATGAGCAAGGGGGCCACTGTAGGTGCCCAGGCTGGAACGACCGGATACAGGTGGCTTAAGGAGGAACTCAAGGACAAGGGCGTTGACATCAATATAAAGCCCTACGAGTCCGTTGAACTGGGAATTAAGGAGCTTGAAATCGGCAGGCTTGACGCGTTCCATGTTGATTCTCCAACGGCCATAGGGTTCATCGATGCAAAGAGGGATGTGAAGTACGTTTGCAAGGCCCTTCACTTTGATTACAATGCCTATGGTGTAACCCCGGGAGACCCCCATGGATTGATTGCAAAGATAAATTCGGGCATCAAAAAGGCCTATGAATCAGGCAAGTTTGCGGAACTTGTCAGAAAATACATGCCCTGGGCCTCGGTTGAGGAAGTTCCCTACCAGGTGGATTATAAAGAACTCTGCAAAAAATAAACCACAAAGGCCTTAAAGGCCAGGCCAATGAGATAATATCCCGGCCGGGATGATCAATTCCCGGTTCGGGATAACCATTTACAGGTGGAACAGCAAAAATTTCTAACCGGACAGTTTTATGGAAATTATCAAGATACTCATATCCGAGCTTCCCCAGTTTGCAAAGGGAACCATGGTGGCACTGCAGCTCCTTGCAGGGCTTTTGTCCGTGGGCCTTGTGCTCGGCCTAGCCATTGCCCTTGCTGAAATTTTCGGCACCCCAGTTGTAAAGTTTCTGGCAACCACCCTGCGGAAATTTCTATGGGCCATTCCCCAGCTTATTCTTCTGTTCCTTGTGTTCTACCTTCCCTTTGATCTCAACCGCATGCTTGCTGCCATAATAGCCCTGGGCCTCTGCTCTTCTGCGTTTCAATCCCAGATCTTCAGGGGCGCCATCCTGTCGGTGAGTTCCGGCCAGATGGAGGCTGCAAAGGCAATGGGGCTGAGCAGACCAAGGACTATCTTTTACATTGTGCTCCCCCAGATGGTGAGGCTCTCCATCGGTCCCTGGACAAATGAATTTTCCTCGGAGCTTAAGGATACCTCCCTTGCCTATGTGGTCGGGGTGGTTGAAATCATGCGCAACGCCAAATATATCATTGCCTATACCTACGGCAATACAGCCGCAGTTTATCTTTTTGTGGGGGTTCTTTATTTTACCTTGACCAGAATAGGCACATTCTTCTTCTATAAATTAGAGGACAGGTTATGGGTCCCGGGCTTTGAAAAAAGGAGTTAAAGTTTTTAATGGCAACCATTCTTGAAGTAAAACACCTTACCAAGAGATTTATAGACAATGAGGTTTTAAAGGATGTCTCGTTTGAGTTAAAAAAAGGAGAGACGCTTGCCGTAATAGGCTCTTCAGGCTCCGGGAAAAGTACCCTGCTCCGCTGCTTAAATCATCTTTCAAAACCCGACTCAGGAGAAATTCTACTGGAGGGTGTTGATATAAACGGTCCCGGGATCAACCTCAATACAGTCCGGGCAGACATGGGATTTGTTTTCCAGGACTTCAACCTTTTCACCCACCTCACAATTCTTGACAATGTCATGTTCGGCCCCCTGCGGGTAAGGGGTCAGTCAAAGCAAGAGGCAGAAGAGATTGCCATGGAGGAGATTAAAAGGGTGGGCATGGTGGATAAAATCAAATCCTACCCCGCAGAGCTCTCCGGCGGCCAGCAGCAGAGGATCTCCATTGCAAGGGCCCTTGCCCTGAAACCCAAGCTTATCCTGTACGACGAGCCCACTTCAGCCCTTGACCCCGAGCTTACCGGCGAAGTTTTAAGTGTCATGACGGCCCTTGCCAATGATGGGATGACCGCCATTGTCGTCACCCATGAGATGGGATTTGCAAGGTCCGTTGCTGACAAGGTGATTTTCATAGACCAGGGAGTCATCGTGGAGCAGGGTGATCCAAAGGAGATGTTTAAACGGCCCCGGCACGAGCGGACAAAACTCTTTTTGAGCAACTTTATGAACCTGGAATAGCCCGAAAAGCTCAGATATTAGAAAACCGGAGATTAGTATAAATGGTCAGTTTTTTTAATTATGCCATTAAAATTTTACCGGACATGCTGTCCGGCGCATGGGTCACCATTCAACTCTCGGTTGTCTGCATAACCCTTGGCATTATTTTTGGTATGGTGCTGGGGGTGCTCAGGGTATATTCCAGTAAATTTATCTATTGGATTGTAACCGCCTATGTGGAGTTTTTAAGGGGAACCCCCTGTCTTCTACAGCTCTTTTTTATCTATTACGGGCTGGGGGACATGGGACTGCTTTTAAAACCCATACTTGCCGCAGGCCTGGCCCTCGGCATCAACACCTCTGTTTACCAGGCCGAGTATTTCAGGGGGGCGATCCAGTCTATCAAGCCCGGTCAGATGGTTGCGGCAAGGGCCATGGGGCTTGGCAAATGGCAGTCCGTGCGGTACGTAATCCTGCCCCAGGCGTTGAGGCTTGTGATCCCCTCCTCCTCAAACGAGATCATTTACATGTTTAAATACACCTCCGTGGCCTTTGCCGTCGGCGTTCCAGAACTCCTGGCCCAGGCCGACCTTACAGGATCCATGAATTATCGATACTTTGAATCCTACGTGGTTGCGGCCATTATTTACACCCTCATGGTCTTTTTTGTGGCTAAAGTCATGTCCATGGTCGAAAAAAAGGCCTATGTCCCTGGGCTGCAGCTGGCGCAGTAGTTTAAAAGCAGCTATTAGCTATCGTATTATACAAACAGGGTTTGACAGGACAAATGACAAATTTCGATGGCAATGAAAAAAAATCTCCACGGGTGGAGATCGATCTTGAAAAGATACATGGGAACACAAAACGGCTAAAAGACTTTTTTGACCAGAGAGGCATCTCCATGATGTGCGTGACCAAAGGCGTCCTTGGAAGCCCGCCGATTGCCAGGGCCATGGTGGAAGCCGGGGTCAAGCTGCTTGCAGATTCAAGGATTGAAAACCTTAAAAGGATAAGAGATGCCGGCATTGACGCCTCACTTGTACTCATCAGAACCCCTTCCATGGGTAAGGTAAAAGATGTCGTAAAATATGCAGACATAAGCGTTAATTCAGAAATTTCTGTTATTGAAAGACTCTCCCTGGAGGCAGGGAACCAGAAAAAGATCCACGGCATAATTTTAATGGTGGATCTCGGAGACTTGAGGGAGGGCATTCTACCCCGGGATCTTGGCCAGACCCTTTTAAAGATAATGCCCTTGACCGGGGTTAAGATCCTTGGCATCGGCACCAATCTTGGGTGCATCGGAGGGGTTCTTCCCGACCAGGCGAAGATGAATCAGCTCTCAAGCATCGCAAGGGACCTGGAGCAGAGGTTTAACATTCGTTTTGATATTGTTTCAGGGGGAAATTCTGCAAATTATAACTGGGTGAAATCAGCCGGTGATATCGGCAGGATCAACAACTTAAGGATCGGTGAAATGATCTTTACCGGGCGTGAAACCGTTGATTACGCCAGGGTTGAATTCCTTGAGACAAACACCATATCCCTTGCCGCCCAGGTGATCGAGGTAAAAGAAAAAGAGTCGCTGCCAAGGGGAACCATAACAACCGATGCCTTTGGGGCTGTTCCGAACTTTGCTGACAGGGGAACTATAACAAGGGCTATTGTCGAAATCGGCCGCCAGGATGTGCTCATCAGCGGCTTGACTCCCGTGGGGGACATGGAAATTCTGGGGGCGAGCAGCGATCACATTGTAATTGATCTTAAGAAAATGCATGTTCAGACGGGGGATGAAATTCGATTTCATATGGACTATGGGGCGATGCTTTCCGCTATGACCTCGCCTTACATTGAAAAAATATATCTGAACAGCCCCCATGTCCTGGAGCAGCAGTTCTAATTTTGACTTCCTTGTTTAGGCGTCAGCCAGTTTAGGCGTCAGCCAGTATCACCTTGCTGAACGAAGAAAGTCGGGGGATTTTCAGCCAGGACAAACCCAAACCGCAAAAACTCGGTCGTGCCTCCCTCAGACAATTTGCGGTTATTAGGGTTTGTCCTGTCCGAAAATCTGATCCCCTTTGTTTCTTGATGTTCAGCAAGGTGATACTGGCCGACGCCCCCAACGCTGACATTGCATAATTAGAATTGCTGGTCCTGGAGGACATAGCAAAGTGTGAAATATGGTAGCTGTTAGCGGTTAGCTAATCGCTAAAAGCTGTTTCTTATAAAAAAAACAGGATGGAAAAAATGGATTTTCTTGAAATTGAACGAACACTTGGCGCAAACAACTACAAACCGCTGGATGTAGTATTAACCCGGGGAAAGGGAATATGGGTCTGGGATGTGGACGGCAACCGCTACATGGATTGCCTGGCCGCCTATTCCGCCGTAAACCAGGGCCATTGCCACCCTGAAATTGTAAAGGCCTTGACCGAACAGGCAAAGAAACTTTCCCTTACATCAAGGGCCTTTAGAAACGATCAGCTGGGGCTTTTTTACCAGGAGCTTTGTGATCTGACCCACTCCCACAAGGTTCTGCCCATGAACAGCGGTGCCGAGGCCGTTGAAACTGCCATAAAAACCGTTCGAAAATGGGGTTACAAGACCAAGGGGATTGCCGACAACAGGGCCGAGATCATCGTGTGCGACAACAACTTCCACGGCAGAACCATCACAATCATAAGCTTTAGCTCGGATAAGGGGACAAAGGATGGATTCGGCCCCTTCACTCCGGGATTCAAGAGCATTCCCTTTGGCGATGCCCAAGCCTTAAGAGACGCCATCAACGAAAACACCATCGCATTTATGGTTGAACCCATCCAGGGGGAGGCGGGGGTGATCATCCCCAAAAAGGGTTACCTGAAAGAGGTAAGAGAGATCTGCACGGAAAACAATGTGGTCCTTATTCTGGACGAAATCCAGACGGGTCTCGGCCGCACGGGAAAGTTACTTGCCGAGGAGCACGAGGGAATTGAAGCCGATATGACCCTCATAGGCAAAGCCCTGTCCGGCGGGCTCTACCCTGTTTCTGCTGTGCTTTCCAACACCGAGATCATGGACGTTTTAAATCCCGGAGAACACGGAAGCACCTTTGGCGGCAATCCCCTGGCCTGTGCCGTTGCAAGGGCGGCCCTGAAGGTTCTTGTGAAGGAAGGCATGATCGAAAACTCAGCCGTAATGGGCGACTACTTCCTGGAGGGATTAAAAACCCTTAAGAATCCATCGATAAAAGAGGTCCGGGGAAGGGGCTTGATGATAGGGCTTGAATTTGTTCCGGGCCGGACAAGTGCGAGGGAGTACTGTGAACAGCTCAAGGAAAAGGGCCTCCTGTGCAAGGAGACCCACGAGAACATCATCAGGTTTGCACCGCCCCTTGTCGTAACAAAGGAGGATATTGACTTTGCCCTTGGCATCATTCATGAAGTCATTGGGTAAGCTCAGCCTGACCCTGGTTTTCCCTTCTGATCCAGGAGTATGTACGAGGTGTGACCCTGGGCAACAACTTTTTACCCATGATGTTGAAGTGGATATGAAGATTACTCTTCAAAAGAATCGCCAACAAGGGGACGTTCCCGGTCAATGGTAAAATAGACAAGAAATCGATCCTCATCCGTTGTCGGGTTATGCTCTCTTCGTTTCAGGGATGCAATCAGGTCAGAGTTTTTTTCTTCTTTTGTCATGGTAAGGTAAAGCCTTTTCCCATTAAACCCTTTTCCCTGCTCAATAAACAGATAGACAGCCCTGGGGTTGGATTGAAGGTTGGTGTGGGAAAGGCGGTCCCTCATGATAAAAGCAAGGGATCCGTCTTCCATTAAATGGGGACGAGAATAAATAGCTGCGTCAACATTGCCGGTATTATCTGCGGTTGAAAGTATCCCGGTTCCGGAGGTGTTCTCGAAATAATCTTTTAAATCCATTGTATAATCCCTTTTTAGTGTTAGTACCTGAATGTCTGAAACTTATAACTTTCAGGTGAGAGTCAATTCTTGGTTGAACTATCATAGAACAATAAGCCTTGAATTCAGATTTTCAATGAAAAAAAGAGAAATGCCTCAAGGGCTTCCAGATAGGAATGAGTTGCAATTTTCAGATAAAAAAGCGATAAAGAAAGCTGCACTGAACAAAACATTCAAGCTAAGGACCAAAAGGAGTATCCATGCTAAAAGTCTATGCTGCCAGTTGGTGCCCCCATTGCACAAAGACCGTTGAATATTTGAAGAAAAATAAAATCGAGTTTGAATATATTGAGATAGAAGAGCAGCCCGGCGAAGCTGTTAAAAAGGTCATCGAGGTCAACGGGGGCGATGACTGGGTCGTTCCCACCCTTGAATTTAACGGCAGATGGCGGCCGGGCAAGATTTATAACGAGTTTGAGCTGCACTTTGACCTAAAAGAACTGGGCGTCATCTGAAAGGCGGATAACGAAGAGCCTGCCCCTGGGATGTGAAAGAAATTTTCTATATTTTTCCAGGCCCGGATTTGCGCAGATAATGGACCAGGCCCAGAAGAGACGCCGGTCATGATTTGCCCTATACCTCAACCACATCCTCCCGGATGGAGGAGAGGGATTCAAGACCGTCTGCCGTGACAATCAGGGTGTTTTCGATTCCAACCACACCCCTGCCCGGCAGGATAACCTTGGGCTCCATGGCGATCACCATGCTGGGTTTGAGGGTAAGAGTCTGACCCTTTGCAATAAAGGGGAACTCGTCAAGCTCAAGCCCGATCCCATGGCCGGTAAACCTTATTCTCCGGTCTCCCACCCCCATGAAGTTGTCTGCATATCCCCGATCCCTGGCGGCTTCAATCATGATCTCGTAGAGATCGCCTGTCGCAACACCGGGCAGGCCTTCCACTTTAGCTAACTCCTGAATTTCCAGCATGGCGTCATGGGCCTTGAGCAGGTCATCGGGGAGTTTGCCTAGGGAAAATATCCTGGCATGGTCGGACATGTACCCGTCCAGGGCGAACACATAATCAACCAGGATCGGCTCATTACGACCGATTTTCCTATGTCCCGCCCCCTGGCCCGTTGCCGGGGATGTGCCTGTCCCTCCCGTGGGCGATGAAAGATAGCTTGGAACACCCCCCGAAGGACCGCTCAAGAGATGACCATAAAAAAGCTCGCTGCCCCACAGCCTCATCTTTACAAGGCCCTGGTGCCCGAGGCTTCTTGCATAGGCTTCGAGTTCACCTGCAAGGCAAACTTCAGTTTTTCCCTCTTCCAGAAGCTCGGGCACCTTTGCGGCAAGCCTGTCTGACATGGCTGCGGCCCTGCGTATCATGGAGATCTCCCAGGGTGATTTCACGGCCCTTACAGTTCTAATCTCCGTGGAGATGTCGACAATATCCGCCCTGTCAAAGATCGAACAATACTGGAAAAAAAGATTTGTGGGAAGGACATCCAGCTCCATGCCAAGGACGGCGGGTTTTCTGTAGCCAAACTCTTCGAGCAGCTCCGGGATCTTCTTCGGGCTGACAAGGTCAACAATCCTTTCAAGGGAAGATTCGGCCCTGGCCCTGGAAAGATCCTTGAATATCATCAAAAGAGGCTGACCCTGGCTTGGAACATAGAGCCAGCCCTGCTGATTGGTGCCGGTGAGATAAAAAAAGTCGGACTTCTGGATAATAATTGCGGCATCAACACCCCTTTGATCGAGGAGCCTCTGGAACGCCTCAATCCTGGGTTTCAATTCCGCCTCTGGAACTCCCCTTGTGTATTCAGCCATATCATCTCCATTGGCAAGAAACTTGAAACAAGAGACAAGAAACGAAATTCAGTCCTGATTCAAGTTTCATACTTCGTTGTGTCCGTGAGGACATGGGGGTTTATAGGAAACAGCTATCGTGTTTCAGCATTCGTTGAGGCCGGATGCCTCTCTCGCTCCGGCCGTGCCGGCTATATGAAAGTTCAGCAATTCTAATTAGTGTTTGAACGAAAACTCACCCACCTGCTGCGTTGCTTCACAAAGCTAAAATCCTCACGTACAACAGTACGCTCCGGTTTCAGCTTTGCTCGCGCCTTGCATCTGGGTGAGTTTTCATCCAAACACGGGTTTTCGGTCACCCACTAATTATGCAATGTCAGCGTTGGGGGCGGCGGCCAGTATCTCCTTGCTGAAAATCCCCCGACTTTCTTCGTTCAGCAAGGTGATACTGGCTGACGCCTAAAGAAGAAAGTCAAAATTAGAACTGCTGATGAAAGTGACTTCAACTTGACACCTAAAAGTTGCAAGCGTTAGTTGACAATCAATAATCGTAAAAACCCTTGCCCGTCTTTCTGCCAAGCCAGCCCGCCTCCACGTATTTTCTTAGCAGGGGACAGGGCCGGTACTTGGAATCCTTGAACCCGTCGTACAGGGTCTCCATGATGGCAAGACAGGTGTCAAGGCCGATGAGATCCGCAAGGGCCAGGGGTCCCATGGGATGGTTCATGCCAAGCTTCATGACCGTGTCAATGTCCTCAACCTTACCCACGCCCTGGTAGACGCAGAACACAGCCTCGTTGATCATGGGTATCAGGATTCTGTTGGCTATGAAGCCCGGGTAGTCATTGGCCTCGGCCGGGGTCTTGCCAAATTTCTCGGAAAGTGCCCAGGTGGTTTTAAAGGTCTCGTCGGAGGTGGGCAGCCCCTTGATCACCTCCACAAGCTTCATCACAGGAACAGGATTCATGAAGTGCATGCCGATGACCTTGTCCGGCCGTTTGGTCCTTGCAGCAATTCTGCCGATGGGTATGGACGAGGTGTTGGTGGAAAGTATGGTGTGGGGTTTGCAATATCCATCAAGGTCTTCAAAAATCTTGAATTTCAGATCCTGCCTCTCAACGGCCGCCTCCACCACGAAATCCACAGCCTTCATATCACTTAGCTCTGTCGTGGTTGTGATCCTCCCCAGGATGGCGTCCCGCTCTTTTCCATCAAGCCGTCCCTTTGACACGCTCCGGTCAAGATTTTTTTTGATGTTTGCAATGCCCCTGTCGCAGAACTCCTGTTTGATGTCGCTCATCAAAACCTTGAGGCCGCTTGCCGCAGCCACCTGGGCAATGCCGTTGCCCATCTGACCTGACCCGATGACACCAAATTGTTCAATTTCCATCGTTATCTCCTTATTTTTTTTATAAAAAACAGCTTTTAGCGATTAGCTTTTAGCTCTTAGCTAACCGCTAACAGCTATCGGTTAATCACCATTGCCACAGCCTCACCGCCGCCAAGGCAGAGGGATGCAAGCCCGGTCTTTAAGTCCCGGCGCTGCATCTCATATAGCAGTGTGGTCAGGACCCTTGCCCCGCTTGCGCCGATGGGATGGCCCAATGCCACCGACCCGCCGTTGACGTTCACCTTTTCAGGATCAAGGCCAAGCACCTTGTTAATGGCCGCTGAGCTGCCGCTGAACGCCTCGTTGATCTCAAACAGATCCACATCCTTAATGGAGATCCCCTGCTTGTCAAGCACCTTTGGAATGGCGTAAATGGGTGCCATGAGAACGTACTTCATGTCAATGGCAAAGGAGGCCTGGGCACCTATTTCTGCAAGGATGGTGCAGCCAAGTTCCCTGGCCTTTTCCTCGCTCATCACCACCAGTGCCGAAGCCCCGTCGCTGATGATCGATGCGTTGCCGGCCGTTCCAAAGCCGTCCTTTTTAAAGGCGGACTTCATTTTTGAGAGGGCCTCATAGCTCGTCTCCTTAGGGCACTCGTCCGTGTCGAAAATCTTTGGATCTCCCTTTCTCTGGGGGATTGAAATGGGGGCTATCTCATCCACAAACCTGCCCGCCTTAACCGCCTCACACGCCCTTCGGTAGGACTGTTCGGCAAACCGGTCCTGATCCTCCCGGGTAACCTCCCAGCGTTCAGAGCAAAGTTCGTTGGAAATGCCCATGTGGAAATCGTTCACAACGTCCCACAACCCGTCGTGGACCATGTGGTCCTGAATGGTGCCGGGTCCCATGCGATGGCCCCATCTGGCCTTTTCCATATAATAGGGGGCCATGCTCATGTTTTCCATGCCGCCCGCAACAACAACGTCGGCATCCGAGCAACGGATGGCCTGGGCCGCAAGCATCACGGCCTTGAGCGACGAACCGCACACCTTGTTGATGGTGATGGCCTCGACCTCCCAGGGAAGCCCCGCCTTGACAACCGCCTGTTTGCCGGGGTTCTGACCGTATCCGCAGGGCAGAACCATTCCCATGATGCACTCGTCAATGACTTCATTATCGATCCCGGCCCGTTGGATGGCCGCCTTTATGGCATGGGCACCAAGATCGGTTGCCCCTGTTTTGCTCAAAGATCCTCCAAAGCTGCCCAAGGGGGTCCTTGCTGCGCTTACTATTACTGCCTTTTTCATACACATTCTCCCGGGGATGAATTGTTAGCTTTAAGCTGTTAGCTATTAGCTATTAGCTGCTCTTACATATTCCGCCTATACTTGCCCCCAACATCAAAAAGAGCCTTGGTAATGGTCCCGAGGGAACAGCACTTGACAGTCTCCATGAGTTCGGCAAACACGTTGCCGCCCTCAAGGGCCGTCTTCTGGAGCTTCACAACTGCATCCGAAGCGGCCTTGCCATGTTTCTCCTTAAAGGCTGCAAGGCGTTTCAGCTGGTCGTCCTTCTGGTCGTTGGTGGCCCTGGAGAGCTCCAGGCAGGACATGATCTCGTCGTAATTGGCATCGGGATCCTGGAAGGTGTTGACCCCCACAATGGGAAGGTCACCCGAATGCTTTCTAAGCTCATAGTACATTGATTCTTCCTGGATTTTGCCCCGCTGATATCCAGACTCCATGGCGCCGAGCACCCCTCCCCTTTCCGTGATTCTGTCAAAGGCATTCAAAACGGCCTCTTCCACAAGATCTGTGAGTTCGTCAACGATGAAGCTGCCCTGGAGGGGATTTTCGTTCTTGGCAAGGCCCCACTCCCGGTTGATGATGAGCTGGATGGCAAGGGCGCGTCTGACCGATTCCCCGGAAGGAGTGGTGATGGCCTCGTCAAAGGCGTTGGTGTGGAGGCTGTTGCAGTTGTCGTACACCGCACACAGGGCCTGGAGGGTGGTCCGGATGTCGTTGAACTGGATATCCTGGGCGTGGAGCGATCGACCCGAGGTCTGGATGTGATACTTGAGCTTCTGGGAACCTTCCTTGCCCTTGTAGAGGTAACGCATGGCAACGGACCAGATCCTTCTGGCCACCCTTCCCATGACCGTGTATTCGGGCTCCATGCCGTTGGAAAAGAAAAACGACAGAGACGGGGCAAAGCTGTCAATATCCATGCCCCGGGAGAGATAATACTCCACATAGGTGAACCCGTTGGCCAGGGTCAAGGCAAGCTGGGTAATGGGGTTGGCGCCTGCCTCTGCGATGTGGTAGCCGGAGATGGAGACTGAGTAGAAGTTTTTGACGGCGTTATCGATGAAATACTGCTGGATATCCCCCATCATCTTCAGGGCAAACTCGATGGAAAAAATGCAGGTGTTCTGGCCCTGGTCCTCTTTTAAAATGTCGGCCTGGACCGTTCCCCTGACCGATGAAATTGCGTATTGACGAACCTCGGCAGCCTCTTCCGGGGAGGGCTCCCTGCCCTTTTCTTTGCGGAACTTGTCCATCTGCTGGTCAATGGCCGTGTTCATGAACATGGCAAGCATCATGGGGGCCGGACCATTGATGGTCATGGACACGGAGGTGTTGGGCGAACAAAGGTCAAACCCGCTGTAGAGGACCTTTACATCGTCAAGGGTGCAGATGCTCACCCCGGAGGTGCCGATCTTGCCGTAGATGTCGGGGCGGGTGTCGGGATCCTGGCCGTAGAGGGTCACCGAATCAAACGCTGTTGAGAGCCGCTTTGCAGGGTAGCTTGCCGATACCATCCGGAACCGCTTGTTGGTATCGGCAGGACCGCCCTCGCCGGCAAACATCCTGGTGGGATCCTCGTCCACCCGCTTCAGGGGGAAGACACCGGCGGTGTAAGGAAATCTGCCCGGTACGTTCTCCTTTCGCATCCATTTGAACAGTTCCCCTGGATCCTTGTATTTGGGAATGCATACCTTGGGGATTTTCGAGTGGCAGAGGGACACGGTTGAAAGGGGAAGACGTATTTCCTTTCCCCTGACCGTGTAGGAAAACTCATCCTGGTGGTATGCCCGGTTGATTCCATCCCACTGGGAGATCAGATCGTCCGTTTCACGATCTATCTTTTCGCCTGCCTCCTCAATGGAGCGCTTGAAGATCTCCACCATGGCACTGATATCGTCAGCCCCGGCATCGTCGGCCAGGGCCTTTTTGATCTCTTTTTCCGTTTCCTCGAGGTGCCATCGTTTTCGAAGGGCATCTGCCTGCTCGTCGGTCTTCGTGTGATAGGCCCTGACTGTTTTCGCAATCTCGGCGAGATAGCGGGTCCTTTCCGACGGAATGATGATGGTTTTTGAGGTCGAGATCTTGGTGTCGCTCCTTTCAAGGGCAGATTCGTATACCACCCCCTTTTTCCGGGCAAGAAGATCCAGAATGGAATGGTAAAATGCCGTGACCCCGTCGTCGTTAAACTTGGAGGCGATGGTTCCGAATACTGGAAGATCGCCAGGGTCCATATCCCACGCCTTTCTGTTCCTCTGGACCTGTTTTCGAACATCCCTGAGGGCGTCTTCGCTGCCCCTTTTTTCAAACTTGTTGATGACCACGATATCTGCGTAGTCGAGCATGTCTATCTTCTCAAGCTGGGAAGGGGCACCGAATTCTGAGGTCATCACATACACGGAAATATCCACAAGATCGATGATCCTGGAATCGCCCTGGCCGATGCCTGCTGTTTCCACAAGGATGATGTCGTAGCCTGCGGCCTTGACAACCTCAATGGCCTCGCCAAGGGAGGGCGGAAGCTCGGAGTGGGCCTCCCTTGTGGCAAGGGACCGCATGTAGACCCTTCCTGTCTCGATGGAATTCATGCGGATTCTATCGCCAAGTAGAGCCCCCCCGGTCTTTCTCCTTGAGGGATCGCAGCTCAAAATGGCAATATTGACATCCTTCAGGTCCATGAGCATCCTGAGAACTATCTCATCGGTGAGGGATGATTTACCGGCACCCCCCGTCCCGGTAAGACCTATTACCGGCGGATTTACATCACCCCTGAGCTCGGCAAGTTTTTCAAGGATTCCCCCGAGGGACCCGTCGTTTAGATTCTTGGCGCTCTGAACCGCAGTAATGAAATTTGCCGTTACATACTTTTCGTCAACGGTAAGCCTTCCATAGTCAAGGTCTTCAAAATTCACAGTGGAAAAATCCATCTTTTGAATCTGGTCGTTGATGATGCCCTGGAGGCCCATTTTGGCACCATCATCCGGAGAATAGATCCTGGTGACGCCATAGTTGTGGAGGTCCTTCATCTCTTCAGGCACGATCACCCCGCCGCCGCCGCCAAACACCTTAATGTGGGAGGCGTTCTTCTCCCGCAGCAGATCCACCATATACTTGAAGAACTCAACATGACCACCCTGGTAGCTTGAAACGGCAATACCCTGGGCATCCTCTTCAATGGCGGCCGCAACCACTTCCCCGGCCGAACGGTTGTGACCGATATGAATCACCTCTACACCCGAATCCTGAAGCATCCTCCGCATGATGTTTATGGATGCATCGTGACCGTCAAAAAGAGAGGTGGCGGTAACGACCCGCACGGCATTTTCAGCCCTGTAAATGTCTGTTATCTGGTCCATTTTATCTCCTTTTTGTATATTTGGTCTGGGGGGTCAAAACCCCTTACCCCATTTTAGCTGTTAGCTCTTAGCTGTTAGCCGTTAGCTAAGAGCTAACAGCTATTTATTTTCAGGCAAGCAAGCGCCCAAGAACAAAATCAGTCTGAAAGTCTATGTATTGGTCAAGGGTGAAGTGCCGCGCAAGATCCCAACGTCTGAAACCCCACATGTGCCCAAGAACAGAAATATTGTGGGCAAGCATGGTAACAGTTTCTGCAGGTATCTGAGGGAAATCCCCTTTGCCCGACAGTTCCTCGATCACCTGAACAAATATATCCGTAATCCTGAGCTCATTTTCAAGGACCCGAGCCTGCCATTTTTTTGGAAGGAACTGGGTCACCTGGTACATGAGAAGCACATGGTCAGACATGGAATCGCATACGATAAAATACTCCCGGATCACCTCGGCCAGGGTCTGTTTTCCACGCACCTCGCCGGAGAGAGTCTCCTCTACGGCCCTCTCCACCTCTGAATGGATCGCCTCGCACACAAGATAAAGCACATCCTCCTTGGACCCCACATATTCGTACAGGCTCCCAATGGAAAACCCCGCAGCCTTTGCGATCATCCTGGTGGTGGTCTTGTGGTAGCCGTGCTTCACAAAGAGATGCACAGTTGAATCAACGATCTGACGTCTTCTTTCAAGCACAAGTTCAGGATTTTTTATCTGGGTCGGAACTCCGGCCTGACTTTCCCTTGATTTTATGGTATCTTCTTTTTTCAAACTCCAACTATCCCCTCTTATGTGTTAAGCATTAATGCCCG
>Ga0265295_1005505_pt1 | contig 16055 bp, 17 predicted proteins | sample Munlansysbiofilm_FD_192503 | JGI IMG/M metagenome (GOLD analysis project Ga0265295, IMG submission 192503) | Leachate microbial communities from a municipal landfill in Southern Ontario, Canada - Methane capture system biofilm | ecosystem: Engineered > Solid waste > Landfill > Unclassified ... | reverse complement strand
CCCGGCCGTGCTCCAGAAGGCACTCGAACTGGCCACCAGGGCGGCCCAGGGCGACGACCCGGTGGGGCTGGACACCCTCGGGTGGGTCCACTTCAGGATGGGCAACACGGAGATGGCGGCCGAGGCGCTGAGCAAGGCGCTCGAGAGGTCGCCGGACAACCCGACGATCGCCTATCACCTTGCGGCCGTCCTGGCCCGCAACGGCGACAAGCTGCGGGCCAGCGAGATCCTGGAAAAAGCGCTGGCTTCGGGGTCTTCCTTCAGGGAGAGGGGGGATGCCGAGGCCCTGCTCGCGACAATGTAGCAACTTAATGGAGTTCGGGCAGTTATCCGGCTGACGGGAAGGTCTTAACGGCCGCAGGCTTTGACTAAAAAATCACGTTCCACCGTTAGCTGACCAATTTTAGCGTGCAGATCATGGAGTTGTTTTTCATCGTTCACATCTTTGCTCGTTTTTGCACCGGAAAAAATGTCGGCAGCTTCGCTTTTGAGCTGCTTGAGCCATTTATTGATCAGCGTTTGATGCACTCCATGTTCGGCGCTGAGCTGGGCGATGGTTTTCTCTCCCGAAAGGGCCGCAAGGGCGACTTTCGCTTTGAACGCCGGGGCGTGATTTTTCCGTTTGGACACGATGATTCTTCTTGTGTGAGGTTAAGCTATCATACCTGTCCAAATTTTGGGGAGCACCTCTAAGTTCTGCAAATTCTTCCACGGCGACGAGTAGGCTCAAGCAGCTGGCGACCGAGAATGGGCCCACCCAGAGCTCGTCGGAGGTCGCCAGATGCGTTTTTCATTAAGTAACCAGTTCCAGCAGAGCCTTTTTCTTCATTTCTGTGAGCAAGCTCATATCCAGGTGCCTGTTTGTCTCGATTCAGTTCTCATGCGACTCGACCGCAAGGGCTCTAATCAGACGCAGTCAGCTTTCCTCATTGGGATATATCCTGACGACCAAGGTCCGACGTTTGATCTCTTCATTGAGCCTTTCCAGCATACTAGTCGACTTCAGATGCTTATGGTGCCCGAAGGGCAGCCTGTAGAAGGATAGGGTTTCCTCGATATTGTCTTCCACCCATGAGCACAGCTTGGGGTATTTCTCCTGCCACCGAAGAAGCCAGGCAGCCATGTCCTTGCGGGCCTCGGCAAGGTCGCGTCGGTCCGAGGCGCGGGTTGTGATCGAGGAATGGAGGCGGCACTACAACTCCATTCGTCCGCATTCAAGCCTGAACAACATGACGCTAGAACATTTCTGTCGGCAGTATGGGAAAAACCTGAACCGTGGGGAAACCCTCAAGAATTGAGTGGTCCGAAGTTTCCCGGCAGGTCACCCGCACAATGAACGTCCTTGCAATGTATGGGCGTGCTACTTTCGAACACTCCGGAATATGCTGTTCCACGTAATTGCGTCACTCCGCATGTCGGGGAAACTTATGCTGCACTTGACGTACTCATTGTCATGGTGCGACGAAACACATATAGCGTATTGATATCGAGCCCTTGGTCTTTCTGAATGCCAGCGGTTGGCGCTGAGTTGCCAACGTTGTTGGCGTCACGCTTCGAGTGAATGGCCAATTCGGCCGAGATATGTTGATAACAACTCGAAATAATTGTTTTTTTTGACGTCTGGTGCATTTTGTGCTCATAATATCACGGAGGACTTCTATGACTGCAAGCGAAATGGTGCAAAATATCGGCAAACGCCTCGGTATCCCCGAGTTATGCCTGAATGAAATGGGACTGTGTAGAATCAGGCTGAACAACAGCATCGTCATTGATTTTGAAGAAGATGACACCAAGAATTGGTTGCATGTTTTCGCTGCGTTGACGGACTATGCCACGAACCTGTCGCGTGACACGTTGCTTAAACTGTTCCGGGCGCATTATCTGTTTAACGATACGGGCCACGCCTCGTTCGGACTCGATGCCGACGACCGGCTGTGTCTGTTCATGCGTGCGCCGACTTCGGAAATGGCGGAAGAACTCTGGGTGGAAATGTTTGAAGCCTTTTTTTCCACGTATCTCGAATGGAAAGAAAAACTGTCCGGCGGAGCAACTGAGGATTCTTTACCGGGCGATGATCTGCCCGACCTGCCGCCCGGTACTTTTATGAGAGTCTGACGGGCGTTTTTTGTGAGCACTACCGGTACAGGCTGTAAGGAGATACTATGAGCATCGGTCTTAATACGAATGAGCCGCGAGTCCAACTGCGGCAAGATAATTTTAAGATGGACGAGCTCGGAGGCGAGCGTCCCATTACCATCGGGAAGGACAATAAAATTGTTAAGGCCGAAATCAAGGATGCTTCGAAACATCCCCAGCACAAGCCGCATACGGCAAACACAGGGCTGGAAGGCGTGTTCAAAGCCACCATCGACAAGTTCGATTGGTGGCATTCAGCCGGAAAACTGCGCCGGGCGCAGGACGCCATCGAGGTGAACCTGGGCCGGATGGCCGGGAAGCTCGTTAATCTCCAGGCGCTTTTTGTCGATGAAAAGGTTTTGGATGATACGTCTTTGTCTAACATCAGGGATGAAAAAAATCTTCTGCTCAAAGGTATAGCGGCAGAACTGAGCGCGTTTGTTACTGAAATCGAAAGTCTGGGACGTTCGTACAGCCTGCCCCGTGAAGATACGGAGACGTTGTTCCTGAATCGGCTGATCAATGGCTTGGAGAAGAATAACCGCAACGCTCTGAACAGTCTGAAAGCAGCCGTTGGCGTGGTGGCCACAATACCGAACAATAACCCCGTGCAACTCAGCCATGGTACATTGATAAATAAATTCCATGTGCTGTTGGGTGACAGCGTGTCTGGCGTTGTGGCTGAACCCGTGGATCAACGTACCGGGCTGCAAAAGTTGGGTGATGCGCTCAAGAGTTTGTTCAGCACGAAAGAACAAAATGTCCGGCAGAAGCTGCATGATAAGTTGAACGGCCTGGAGCAATTGTGCAAGACTGGTAGTTCCGAAATGGTAGAATTTACGAACCAACTCCGATCGTTGAGAAAGGACCTCAACTCCAAACCGGAACTGACAATGGAAGCGTTTGATGCCGCTCAGAAGGAGCTGGATACCATTATCGGCGAGACCATCAAGCGGGGAAAGGAAATCGCCGAAAAGGCGCTGGAGATGGAGCCGGCCAAAATGCCCGGGCAGTTGCCGGTGGACAAATATCAGCCCCAGTTGGTTGCGGCCAAGGAGGCTAACCGAGATTTGTCCAAACTGTTCCTTTATAAGAACGCGACATTCGCGCAGGCGAAGAACCTGCAGAGCCCGCTTGATGAAAAGGCGGAGGTCTTCATCCGCAACTATATCCGCAGACAGGATCAAAGCCTGGAAGCGCCCAAAGGGGCAAGAGCCGTGGCGCAGCTCGCGGTCAACTCGGTCAACGACATGACCCTCAAGTTCGTTGCCGCGCGGCAGGAACTCACAAGTATTGGGGCGGAGCTTTCGGCCATTACGTTGGCCAAGCAGTTGGCTGCCAAGGGCGACACGCCGCCCGTGGGCGTGGATGCCGACACGTGGCGCGAAGCCTGCTCCGTAATGGCAAATCACCTGCTGAAAGCACCTGGCTCGCTCATCTCCGACGAGGATGTGCCTGCGCTGCATCTCATCAAGGCGAATGAGGCTCAATTCACGGAAGGACTGGAAGGTATCGCGGTGCAGCGCTTTGAAAAGCTGTTCATCCGCCTTGACGCCATCACGCCGTTTAAGGTCACAGTGCCCAAACCGAGTCAGCAGCAGATTGAAGAGTTCAAACTGAACGGCGAAGAACGCATGCGGGAAAATGCCGAGCAGTTCGGCGCGGTCATGCAGAAATGGCAGAATTCGGCGCCCAAAACCGGCATTCCCGAACTGGACAGGCGGTTGGTCGCTCTGCGCACGCCGCTCGCGCTGAATTCCGACAAGCTGGACGAAGCTTCGCTGCGCGGCACACTTTCAGAGCTCAAAGAGCGGATCACAGATATCAAGTCGACGTATTCCTACGAGATGGCTTCGGCTCTCAGCGGCATCGGCGCAAAGGAAGCCAGACTGGACCAGCGGACGAAGCTGTTTGCGGCCCTGAATACCGAACTGCAAGGGCTGATGCGCATGGAAGCCGACCTCCACGGCATGATCAACATGCGCGCCATGGGCCAGTTGGCCTCCGAAGGACTGGACATGCTGCGCCAGTCCTGTCCGGAAGGCGTCGATCGGGGCGCATGGGAAAGTGACTGCAACGCCATTGTCGATTTTATCATGGCGCACCCCCACGCTATCCCCGGCCAAGAAACCGTGGCAACTTTTGAACGTCTGCTTGATACCCTCAACAAATCTCTCTCCTCCGACAACGAAGCGGATAAAAACAAAGTTGAACTGTACAAAAGTCTGAAGGATGATTTGACCGATTGGAAAGATTGGGGCTTCATAGCGGGTATGAAACGTGATCGTCTGAACAACATGGGACACATGAACGATGTGCTTGAAAGTGTGTCGAAGATGACCAATGCACGTATTCGTATTTCCGACACGGTCAATCTGATGCATGACTCCTTCATTGCCTTGACCAAAGCCGGATTGCCCCACGCCGACGAGTTGCGGTCCAATCTTGCCGAATACACGCGTAAGTTGATGGACTATGCCGACGCCCAGTTCGATGCTGACAAAACGACGGTGGGGATCGGTTTGTTACGTGAGGAAACGCAGGAATTGTTGAGCAAGACGGTACACTCTTTCTTTCCGGCTATGGAATTTTTGGCGGAGCAGGAACATCTTTATGAGGTTAATCCCGGCGCGTTCACCGTGGATAAGATGCAGCAGATGACGGACCTGCGCATGACCATGACCAATGCCTACGAGGCGTTGTTTGACATTTCCCGCAATGTTGGAACGTTGGGCCTTGACGCCTCGAAATGGGTTTCGTTTATGCTTGCGGAAAACGACCTGACAGAGGAGGCCGCTCTTATGCATGAAGTCGACGCCTTGGCAGACTCTAACAATATGGGCAAGTTCTCCAAAATGTCACGTGTGGTGACCCAGGAAAATCCTCTGTCCCAGGTGCTCAATTCCATGATTGGTGGATCCAACGCAGAGGTGCAATTTCGGATTCATATGGGTAAGTCTCGGCAGATCACCAAATTGCTTGAACACACCATGAGTTTGACGAAGGCTTTGGCCGAGGCCAAAGCCAACAAGCTTGATCCCACCGTGGCGCGTTCCATTGAGCGGCTGTTCAGCTATCATGTTTTAAGCCCTACAGGCGCCTTGCATCTGGATAGTTTTTTTCCTGACAAAACGATGCGCGACAATTTCGAAAACAATTTTGGCAAGTTGCATCAGTCGCTGATTCAGACTTTTTCGACCCTCCAGTCCTTCAATCTGAACGTTACATCGACGCAGACGAAGATCAATCTTGAGGCGCAAAATTACCTCCGCGGGTGTCCCGATGTGACGGGTTTGAACAAAAAGTCGCAGGCTAACCTGGAGGTCGTTGCTTCGCGTGATTATGGCGGAAAAATGTCCCGTATTCTAATCAAGACGTCCAAGGGGGAAGAACCTCGCTCGTATGAAGTGAGTCTGATCGGAAACAAATTGACCTTTACCCCCAGCGGCGACAAGAGTGACAAAAATGTGTTTACCGCCCTTGTCTCCACCAAAAATGGCCGCTTTCCGAATATATAGAATAATTAATTTCGGGTAGTTATTGTTGCATGGGTTCCTTCTTGTCCTGGGGTGACGACTTTTTGCAGTGCCATCTGATATTTTGAATTCCTCAGTTTTTGGGGCTCATGTGCGGCGTATTTATGCGACGTTGGCACTAATCCCGAAAGCTGAGTAAGAGAGCCATGGAGAAGCTTCCGCATGAATATCCGCATTTCCGTCCGTACCAAACTGTTCCTGAGTCACGTGCTCATAGTTGCTTTCATCGCCGGCACTGCGGGGACGTATTTCTACCTGAGCGCTGCGGAAAGTCTCATGGATGGGCTCAAGGAGCGCCTGCAGGCCAGCGCGGGTCTCATTAGCCAGACTCTTGACGCCGAGGCTTTGCGTCACATCCGTACAGAGGAAGATACGGCCAGCCCCGAATACGCGGCCACCCTCGACCAGTTGCGCGCCCTCAAACGCATGAACCCCGACATCGCCTTCATTTACGTGATGCGCCTTGAGGCGGAGAAGATCTTCTTCGTCATTGACTCCGACGAAACCAATGCGCAGGCCCTGCCGGGCAAAAAGTACGCCCACGTTCTGCCATCTCTGCGGAGGGGCTTCACGTCCATGATCGTCGACGACGAGATCGTCACCGACGAATGGGGCTCGTTTCTCTCTGGCTACGCCCCGATCAGAAACGCCAAGGGGCAGTTTCTGGTCGGCATCGACATGCGCGCCGACCAGGTGCGTGAAAAGTACAGCGCCCTGCGCATCTCCGGCGCAGTCTCGTTATTCGCGGCCGTTGTCCTGGCCTTCATCCTGGCCCGAATACTGGCCAACCGATTCATGATGCCCATTCGCGTTTCCATCTCCCGCTGCTCCTCCATCGCCGAAGGCCGCTACGACGAGCAGCTCGACATCCAGACCAATGATGAACTCGACAGGCTCATCGAGGCCATTAATAAAATGTCGAGCTGTCTGTCCCTGTCCCAGCGCACGACGCAAGCGGCCGTCGACTCCCTGCGCCAGGCCAAGGATGAACTGGAGATCCGGGTTCGTCAGCGCACCGCCGATCTCTCGGAAGTCAACAACAAGCTCAGCCAGGAAGTGGCCGAACGCCTTGTGGCGCAAAAGGCTTTGCTGGAGGCCGCGACCATCGATCCCCTGACACGTCTTTTCAACCGGCGCGTCGTCCAGGAGCGGCTCGATCTCGAAGTGGCCCGCAACAGCAGACAGAGTACGCCCTTCACGCTCGTCATCGTGGACCTCGATCACTTCAAAATGATCAACGACACCCACGGCCACGATGCCGGGGACAGCATCCTGGTGGAAACGGGGGTGCGCATGAAAGGCATCATCCGCGGGCAGGACACCCTGGCCCGCTGGGGCGGAGAGGAATTCATGATCCTGCTGCCCGATACCGACTCGGCAGGGGGAATGGAGGTCGCCGAGAAGGTCCGCATGCGTATCGCGGACACGACCTACTATTTCGCGGGCAAGGAAATCCGGATTACGGCGAGTTTCGGAGTGGCGCAGTATAAAGGAGACTTGGAAAGGGCGATCACGGCCGCTGACCAGGCCCTCTATCAGGCCAAGAATCTAGGTCGCAATCGGGTCGCGCTGGCCGACGCAGAGAGCTGAATAGGGGGGACGAAAGTTTATTTCGGCAGCATGAACTGAAGTTGTCTGTTTTTGCAAAGCGCCCGATCAGGCCGGTTTTCAACATCGTTGAACCCGTATCCCTGACACGGGCGTTTTTTTTCGTTCGAGGGATCAGGGGGTGTAGAGCGCCAGGACCTTGCGCACGAAATCCTGCGTTTCGCGGAAAGGGGGAATGCCGCCGTGGCGCTGCACGTTGCCCGGGCCTGCGTTGTAGGCCGCCAGGGCCAGCTCCAGGGTGCCGAAGGCGTCCAGCTGGCGGCGCAGGTACAGGCTGCCCGCCTCCACGTTGGCGCGGGGATCGAAGGGGTCGGTCACGCCGAGGTGCGCCTGGGTGCCGGGCATGAGCTGCATGAGGCCCTGAGCGCCCTTGGGGGAGATGGCCAGGGGGTCGTTGTTGGACTCCACGCGGATGACGGCCCTGATGAGGCCTGGGTCCAGACCCGAGACGCGGCTACCGTGACCGATGATCGGATCCCACTCGGCCATGGTCGGCATGTGCGCCCGTCCTTGGGCCGATTCCGTGACGAGCAGGGGCGGGACCATGCGCGGCAGGGCCAGGAGATGGGCGTGATCGGACAGTGAGTAGACGTCCATCTGCTCGATCATGTTCTCTGTTCCGCGAGCGGGGTCGCGGAGTGCCGCGGCCTCGGTGTCGGCGTTATGCAGGGGCCGCACGACCTGCGGTAGACGCTCGGAGACGCTTATCTCCTCCTGCAGGATGCCGGGCATGGTGCGTCCTGGGCCGTCCGCGGGCAGGGCCGGAGAGGCGAGCAGAGCGGCCCAGGTCAGGGCCGCTGCGGCGTGTCGGAGTGGAAGCATCACTCGGGCTTGGCGAAGTAGAGTTCGACGATGTTCGCGCCGTTGTGATGTCTGTATTCGTGCCGGGCGCTGACGGATTTCACCAGATGGACCCCCAGACCGCCGATGGGCCGGTGCTCCGCGTCGAGGTCAAGGTCGGGCATGGGGGCCTCGTCGAAGGGATCGAAGGGGTGCCCCCAGTCCGTGACGCTGAAGAAGAGGTAGTCCCGGCCGTCCAGACGCGCGGGGCGGCACTCCACCCGGACCTCGCCGGGGCCGCCGTCGTAGGCGTAGGTGAAGACGTTGACCAGGAGCTCTTCGACCGCAAGCCGCACGTGGGAGGCAATGTCCCTGAAGTCCGGAGGGATGCGGGTTTCCAGAAACTCGTTGACTGCGTCGAGTTCCTCGATGCGGGCGGGCACGGTCAGAGCGGCCATGTTTCCTCTCAGAGCTTGGCCAGGGCCGTTTCCGGAGTGTCGTAGATCGGCATCATGGCGGTGAAGCCCGATATCTTGAAGACCTCACTGACCATGGGCTGCAGGTTGCAGAAGGCCACAGGGACCTTTTTTGCGCGGCTCCCCTTGAGCAGGGTCAGCACGCCGCGCAGGCCGGCGGAGCTCATGTATTCGATGCCGGCCAGGTCGATCAGGATCTTGACCGCTCCGGCATCCAGGCTTTCCTGGCAGGCGTTGACGAAAATGTTCGTGGTCGTCGCGTCCATGCTGCCGCTGGGTTTGATGACGACGATGTCCTGTATCTGCGATACGTCGATATGCATGTCTTTCTCCGTTTATTGTGCGTAGCTCAGGAGCAGTCCCTGACTGACCTTCACCCACCCGTCAAGGGTCACGAAGAGAAGGAGCTTGAAGGGTAGGGAGATGGTCATGGGCGAGACCATCATCATGCCCATGGCCAGGAGGATGTTTGAAATGATGAGGTCTATGGCCACAAAGGGCAGATAGAGAAGAAATCCTATCTGGAAAGCCTTGGTCAGCTCCGAGATGGTGAACGCCGGAACCAGTATGAACATGTTGTCGGGCGCGATGCGTTCGTGAAGATTCTGGGGCCACATGCGCTTGGCCGTGCTCATGAAGGTCCGGACCACCGATTCGTTGGCGTTGGCCGACAGGAATTTGCGCAGGGGCGGCGAGATGTGCTCCAGGATCTGACCGATTTCGGCCGGGGTCGGGTTCTCCCTGATGTTGGCGGTCTCCAGAAGCGCCGCCGTGTTCATGGCCATGGGCGCCATGATGAAGATGCTGAGGATAATGGCCAGGCCGTTCATGACCATGGTCGGCGGGACTTGCTGCACGCCCAGGGCGTTGCGCACCAGGGAGGTGACCACCACGATTTTGACGTAGGAGGTCACCATCATGAGCATGAACGGCGCCAGGCCCAGGGCCGCGATGCCGAAGATGAAAAAGAGAGGATTAACCCCGACCATCCTGTCCCCCCTTCCGGGCCAGCGAATCCACCTGCACGCCGAGCACGCCGTTGATGTCCACCAGGCGTCCCGTGCCGACAACGGCACCGTTGATGCGCAGCGACACCGGCGAGAGCGGGTCGCAGCCGAGGGTGAAGGTGTAGCCCGGCACAAGGGCCGCGAGGTCCGCGACCGTCATGGTGCGACGTTCCAGCTCGAAGCAGAGCTCGACGTCGATGTCGCCGACATCCAGTCCTGCCTGATCTTCGGCAGGAGCAGTGGTCTCGGACGGATCTGTGGTGGTCATGGGGATCTCCTGGGGATTCGACACGGCGGTCACCACCGTGGCTTGGGTGTCGTTGATGGAGCACAGCACGCCGGCAGCGCCGGCCGGGGGGTTGGTCTGCCCGGTCGCGGGTGGGCACGGACGGAGTATGATCCTGCCTTGTGCTCCTAGGTAGTCAGGCGGCAGGAGAATGTCGCCTTGCTCCAGCGAGGAAAGCTCCCGGATGGAGATAGGCATGCTGCCCGCGTCCACGCATACCGAGATGGGCAGGTCGGGCCGCTCTTGCACGCCCTGGCCTGCGCTGCGAACCGGCAGGTCCGCAAGGCGATCGCACAGGAGCAGGGCGGACTGTCGGTCCGGTATGGCGACGCGCAAGGGCACAGGTGCATCGTCATGCTCGGCGTCGGAGAATTCGAGAACCAGGTGCGCGAGTGCGGCCGGATTATCGACCTCAGTCTCACCGGGTTCGAGCGTGGCTTCGGCCAGAGTGGCGGCGTCGCCCATGAGCCGTTGCAGGGGCTCTAAAAGGGGGGTGAGAATCAGGTCCAGCACGGCCAGACGCACGGCGTCGGGCAGGTCTGTCCAGAGCGGAACCGCAGCGATGGAGGGATGGCTGCGGATGAACTCCGTGCCGCCGAGATCCACGCGCCAGACCCCACCGGCGCAACGCAGGCGCAGCGAGCCCATGGCCTCGAAGGGAAACGGCGACGACACGGCCCGCAGCGTGGCGGGGCGATGGCCGACGGTTACGGTCCAGGGCTGTGCGCGTGTCAGAAGCATGTTGTCCACGTGGGCCTGGAGCGGGTCCAGGCGGGGAGGAGCGTACACGGCGGACGTGTGTTCAGGCATGGTTGGTCCTGTCATCGGAGTTCTTCGGTTTCGGGGACCCAGCCCCTTGAACGGCGATTGCTGTCGTTGTCTTCCGCGCCGCTTTCGGAGGTGATGTCGATGCGCACCGGACTGTCCAGACTCTCCAGCCTGGCCTTGAGGTCGTTTTGCGCCGCGACAAGGGTCTGGAAAGACGAGGCGTTGTCCGTGACCAGAACGACCTGCAGGGTGCCATCGGGGCCTTTGCTCAGACGGATTTCCGTTCCGGACAGCACGTCGGGTCCGAGGCGCAGCCGTACCTCCTGTCCGCCGTCCTCGGTCTGGCCCACCAGGATGCGTTCCACCAGTTTTTCGGCCAGTTCGCCGGGCGGCATGGGCGCTTCGGGCCGGGCTACACCGGGTGTAATCGACGCCATGCGGCCGCTGAACAGGTCATTCAGCGGCAGGGAGGGCATTTGTCCGGGGGCGTCGTCATCAGGGGCGTCTGCGGGTGTCTTCATGGGCGTGTCACCAGGTCGGCCTTCGCGATCCTTTCCTTTCGTCTCCATCGAATCGTGGAAACGCTGCACCGAGTCTTTGTCGGGTTGCTGCGGTCCGGGCTTTTCCTCTCCTGCGCCGGCCCTTTCGAGGCGTGCGGAGTCGACTTTCATGGAGTTCGGCATATTCGTGTCCTCCCTGACCGGGATCAGGCGTCATCGCCCGTGCCGATGGGCAGGGGCCTGAATTCTTCGCTTTCCAGGTCTTCCTTCCGTTCCGCCTCCCGGCGGGTCATTTCATTCCAGATGTTTTTGTGGGCCAGAATGCGGGCCGTGTCGCGACGGGCCTTGTTCAGGCCGCTCTTGGCGTCGGTCACTGCCTGGCGGGCCTTGGCGAGGGCCTGTTCGCACTTGGCCACGTCCTCTTCGCGCAGGAGTTCTGCATCGCGCAGGCGCCCGAGTCCAGCCTTGAATTCCTCCAGGTCATCGAGGCTCAAAAGTTGTCCCATTATGGCCTCGTAGCGCCTGTCCTCCTCCTCTATCCGCCAGATGCGATAGCGCTCAAGCTCTTTTTCGCGCTCTCTCAGCGTGGCTTCGGCCTCGCGGGCCATCCGTTCGGCCTGTCGCAGCAGGTTCTGAGCGGCTTCTTCCCTATACTGCCGCACCGAGAGCAGGGGGGCCAGGGGGTAGCGGGCCATGGTCAGGCCACGACCTTGTGCAGGGCCTGCAGGGTCTCCTCAAAAGTGCTCTTCTCGGACAGGCCCTGCTTGAGGAACGTGTTTACCGCGTCGATACGGCTCAAGGCGTCGTCGGCATCCCGGTCCGAGCCCTTCTTGTATTCACCGATCTGCACGAGCAGTTCGACTTCCGCGAACTTGGCCAGGATCTTGCGGAGCTTCTGCGCGGACTGCTGGTGTTCGCTGGAAATGATGGCGTTCATGACCCGGCTGACGCTGGCCTGCACGTCGATGGCGGGGTAATGGTTTGATGCGGCCAGCTTTCTGGAGAGGACGATATGACCGTCAAGGATGGAGCGGGTTTCGTCGGCGATGGGTTCGGTCATGTCGTCGCCCTCCACCAGCACCGTGTACAGGGCCGTGATGGAGCCCTTGTCCGAGGTGCCGGCACGCTCCATGAGTCGCGGCAGGGTCGAGAAGACCGATGGCGGGAACCCGCGTCTGGTGGGAGGTTCGCCGGCAGCCAGGCCGATCTCGCGCTGGGCGCGTCCGAAGCGGGTCACGGAATCCATCAAGAGGAGCACGTTGCGGCTTTTGTCGCGGAAATATTCGGCGATGGCCGTGGCCGTGTAGGCGGCCTTGAGGCGCTCCATGGACGATCTGTCCGAAGTGGAGACCACCAGCACTGCCTTCTTGCGGCCTTCGGGCCCCAGATCGTGCTCGATGAACTCGCGCACCTCGCGGCCGCGTTCGCCAATGAGGGCCAGCACGCAGACATCGGCGGAGCAGCCTTTGATGATGCTGGAGAGCAGGGTGCTCTTGCCGCCGCCCGCTGCGGCGAAGATGCCCATGCGCTGCCCTTCGCCGCAGGTCAGCATCCCGTCCAGGGCCCTGAGTCCCAGGGACATGGGCCGGTCGATGATGCGCCGCGACATGGGGTTGGGCGGGTCGGCGTAGACGGGGTAGCGGGTGCGGGGTTTCAGCGGCGGCCCGCCGTCGATGGGATTGCCCAGGCCGTCAAGAACACGGCCCAGAAGGTCTTCGCCTACGGGAACCGAGTGGATTTCGCCGGTGGGAATGACCTCCGTGGCAGGGGAGATGCCCTGCAGATCCCCGAGCGGGGTCAGCAAGGCCACCTGTTTCACGAAGCCCACCACCTCGGCCTTGAGGGTCCATCTGTCCCACGGGTTGCGAAGGATGCACAGTTCGCCCACCTTGACCCCTGGCACCACGGCCCGGATGATGGTGCCCACGACCTGCTCCACGCGCCCTCGAACTTCGACGGAGCTGGTGTTCTGGACCGTCTCCTCCAGGAGGGCGCCGATGTATTCAAATGCCATTCCCGTTCTCCTTCCGTGCGGCCGTTGGCCGCGCGGATTATGCCGGCCCGCTGCGCGGATCAGGCGTTGATGCGGGCCTGCAGCGCGTTCTCCAGAGCCCGCAGCTGGGTTTCGAGGCTGGCGTCCACCACGCCCAGTTCGCTTTCAAGGAGGCAGGCCCCGCGTTCGAGGCGCGCGTCGGGCACGATGTCCAGGAAACTGGTCCGCCCCGGGGCGGTCTGTAGCATGACCGCCAGAGCCTTCTCCACGGCTGGGGCGTCGGCGGGGGCAACGCGCACGGTGACGTGCTGTTGGTTGCGCACGCCCGTCAGGGCCGTGCGCACGATGCGCACGATGCGGTCCGCGTCGTCGAGTTCGCCGATGATCTTGCGGAGGGCCTGACCGACGACGCCGACCAGGGTCGATTCGATGCCTTCGATGAATTCCACCGAGGACATGATCGTTTCGAGCATTTTCTCGGAGTGTTCGAGCTTGCCCTCGGTCCGGCCGTCCTCATAGCCCTGTCGGCGTTGCTGTTCATAGGCGTCTTCGGCCTCACGCACGATGGCCTCCGCCCGCTCCCGCGCGGCATCGAGGATCTGTTGAGCCGAATGGAGGGCTGCTGCGTCCGCGGCCTTGAGTACCCGCAGGCCGGCCGGGGGCAAGACCGTGTCCTTGGTTAGTCGAAACATGGAGCCCATTGCGGCGCGACCTCCTTGAGCAGAATTTTCTTGAATCCAAACCATACGGCTCGTCTGGTCTCGGTCGGGAGAGTCTCATCCAGGTCCGTGCTTATGTTGTCGGCGGCTCCGGCGGCGGAGAACGCCGGGGCCAGTCCGACGAACCGGGCGACGCAGATATCCAGCAGTTCCCGGGGCCAGACGGAGCTGCACAGGGACAGGGCCTGGCGTCCGTGCAGACGGATGCGCTCGGCCAGGCCGCCGTGTCCGTCGTCGAAAAGACCAGGCAGTGAGCCTGCCTGGAATCTGCCGCGTTGCAAGGCATAGGCGAACAGCTCCGGGCCTATTTCTCCTCGCAGGGCCAGGACGTCATCGCGTGTGATGAGGCGGGACAGTTCGTCGGCATGCAGGGCCACACCGAACCGGAGTACGGCCTGGGCCAGGAGTTCCGGCGGCAGAAGGGCCAGCCGACGCGATTCCTCCGCGAAGTCCCAAAAGCGGCCCGATCCGTCGGATGCGCCGCAGTCGGCGAGGCGGCGTCGAACGCGCCTGTTAGCCCACAGGGCCTCTACGTCCAAGCCCGTGATTCGGCGCAGGCTGGCGGGTGCATCGGCCGGCCGCGCGTCGCCCTGCCCGTTAAATGCGAGCATGGATCGAAAGAGCTCCGGCTTGTGCCGGATGATGTGGACAAAAAAGTCTTTGTGCATGCGTTGGCCTTGTCATCTCGGGTCACAGGCGAAGGAGTCCGCCGTGCTGGCGCCGGGAACGGCAATCCGTTTGGATCTCGCCGGTTCACTCGGGCAGGGCGGTCTTGGGATTCTTCCGGCGCAGCTTGCGCCGGTAAAGCTCATACCCGGCCACGAGGATGCCCCCGCTGACGCACAGGGCCGCGACCAAAAGGGACAGGGCCTGGACAAACGGCGGACCGTCGGCGGGTCTGTAAGGGATGCCCAGGAAGCGTTCCTGTGCGACCATGGGGACACTCACGGATTCGCGCGCCGGAACCAGCATGATCGAGACGCGCTCGGGGTCGAGATTTGGAACGGCTTTGGCTGTGACCTCGCGCACCCGGGCCACGAGGTTGGTCACGGGCGAATCCGGCAGATGGCGCATGAATACGGCGGCCGATGGCGGGTTCTGGTGTTCGCCGGCCTGGGCGATTCCGGCCGGGACCACGTGCACTCTGGCCGTGAGCACGCCGTCGATGCGCGAGAAGGTGTCCGCGAGTTCCTGCGAGATGGCGTAGGCCAGGCGCACCTGCTCCTCGGCCGGGGAGGAGATCATGCCTTGCCCGGAGAAGATTTGCCCCATGTCCGTGAAGCTGCCGCGCGGCAGGTTGTTTTCCTGCAGGATCTCCAGGGCCTGGACCAGCTCTCTCTCATCGACGGTGATGGAGAAGCCCTTCTTGCCCTCGGCCACCTTTTTGGCCTGGATGTCCCGCTTGAGCAGGACGGTCAACATGGAGTTGGCTTGTTCCTCGCTCAGTTCCCGGTAGACTTCGACCTGGCATCCCGCCAGGACGAGGCAGAACAACACGACGAGGATGGTCGGGATGAACCGGCGGGGCAGGGCAGAGCGGCCCCGGGGAGTTGAAACGTTGGGTGTGGGCACCGTGCAATCCTTGTGTTTGTTATCCCTTTTGTCTGAGAAGGCTTTCGAAGCCCTGGGCCATTTTTTGCGAAGCCTTCATGCCGCTTTCGGCGTGCACCTTGAGCATGCCGACGAGATACTGCATGCGGAACAGATCCTCGGCCCGCAGTTGGCCCGACTCGATGCGCCCCAGGATATTCTCCAGCTCGCGCAGCCCCTCGCCGGCTTCGGTTCTGGGCGAAGCGTCCGGACGGGGGGCTGTGTCCGGAGCAGCAGCCTCTCGTGGAGCGAAACCATCCGTCTCCGTCGTGCGCAAGCCCTCGGACTGGTCAGCGATTTTCTCCGGGGCCTCCGGGGCGTCCATGGCCTGAGGGCCGTCCGGCACGGCCTCCGTCCGGAGCTGGGTCTGCTCTGCCGGCTGCACGTCCATCCGGGGCTGCTCGTTTAATCCCGTAGCGCCGCCGATCCCGGATGATCCTGGAGAAACGGGCTCGGGGCCGCGCTCCAGGGCTTCTTCGAAGGCGCGCACCAGTTCCGGGTCCGGCTGTCCGCTGGGACCGAAGTCCGAGCGCAGCTCCGCTCCGCTGGAGACGCCGGTTTTTTCCAGGGCGGCGAGCAGCCGACTCGCCAGGTTGGCGACGGACCCCAGTTCCATGGGTGCCTGCTACTGACGAGCGCGTTCGAGCAGGGTCGTC
>Ga0265295_1005503_pt1 | contig 16056 bp, 12 predicted proteins | sample Munlansysbiofilm_FD_192503 | JGI IMG/M metagenome (GOLD analysis project Ga0265295, IMG submission 192503) | Leachate microbial communities from a municipal landfill in Southern Ontario, Canada - Methane capture system biofilm | ecosystem: Engineered > Solid waste > Landfill > Unclassified ... | reverse complement strand
CCCAGGTGGTTTCTTCGTAGGTAGGAATATATCCGTTATTGGTTCCCTGAAGCGGGAAAGCACCAACTGACCAGTAAAAATCTTCAAACCAATAAGAGCTTGGTGATGAGCCAATATAGGCCACAGCACCTTTGTTGGGAGCACGCATCCAGGTTTCACCCATACATTCAGGATAACCAAAATCGGCTGCCAAACAGCAGTTTCCTACTGCAAGCGGGTACTTATTTAGGTTGCTAAAATTATTTACTGCCGACTGCGAAAGGCTTGGGTCGCCCCAGGAAGTTTCGCTACAGTGGGCCGTGTAATTAATCATGCTAACTGAAATGCGTTCGGGGCTATAGCAACCGCTGTAAGGACTTGTTAAATAAGTGTTTATATTCACAAATCCGTGTGCTGCATTAAAATAGTTTTGAGTACCATAATGAATAGTTGGCTGTCCTAAGCGGGGATTCCAGGTACCATCACTACCGGCAATCAAAGTTACATCATCCAGGTAGCTGGCATCTTCAAATTGGTATTGTTCATAATACAATGTCTTTTCGATATAAGGCAAAAGCTGGCTGCTGTTTCTAGCCGAAAAACGCCCGTAATACATTTCAGGGAAATAGTCGCCGTCAACGCTGGCATAATAAAGGTCAGTCATTTTTTGTGATGAAGAGCCTTGGATAGCCGGAACTTGTGGCGTGTCGCCTACTAAAAGCACAAAACTTGGTGCCGGATCGTCTGGTGTGCCACTGTTATACTGTGCATGAATCCAGCTTTGGATGGCACTGTAGCTTGTTCCAATGACGTCAGTATAGGCAGTAATTACCTTAAATCCTTTTTTGGTTTTCCAAGCAATGAAAGGAGCTAAATCTGCTTCAAACATTCTGTCGGAAACGATGAGGTATTTTACCGGGTACTTTACCAAATCAGGATGTGCCGGATAGTCTCTGTTGGTAGGATTATTCAAAAATGCCTGCTGCATTACTGAAAAATAAGGAGAATAAGTGGATGATTTTATATACTCGGTCAGGCTTTCGTCCACATTGGTATAATTTATCTGAACTTCGATATCGTTGAAAACCCTGATAATTCCCTGAACCGGGTTGTAACTTACAGGAGCAATGGTGAGGCGGGCAATGCGGAAGCTGCGCATCACGCCGAGAATCTCCACGGAAGCAATTTCGTGTTGGATAAATTCATCTTTTTGATAGACCTTGTTGTCATATTCAAAGGTGATCTCATCAATCGCTTGGTCTTTACGCAGCGATGGCTGAACCGGCATAATAGGCAAGTTAATGCCGTAATCGCTTAGTTTGTATTCACTTACGCTATAGCTGATTACTTCTACAGAGACTTCGGCTCCAAATGGAATTTCAATCAATTTTTTGGTAGCCGGAAGTTTTGGCGTACCTAACATACCTACCGAAAATGCATCAGGAATCGCTATTTCGTTGAAATTCCCTTTGGAAGTTTCAACCGTAAACGTATTTATTCCCGGGTAGGAAAAGCTGGCACTGAAAAATTGCATATTGTCTTCAATCAGCTGGGTGCCAGCCGCGGTTCTGCCAAAGTCGATGGCTAAATCCTGCGCGTTAAGTTGAAAACTAAAAAGCAGGCTTGTTGTTGCAACAACTCCTGCCAATAAAAGACTTTTGCCTAAGGCATAAAAAGCATAAAATTTTTTCATCATGGTTAACATTTAATCAATTTTGTACGCGATAGTTTGTTAAAAATTTCAATCGCTGACAAATTTAATTGAAATATCGTTGGAGCCTTATTTTTTTTTGTTAATTAGGATGATTCTAAATAGCTGTTAACTGGATGTAGCTTCTTGTATATCAGCGATTAAACAAAAAAACCGGCAAGATTTTCCCTGCCGGCTATCAAAGTAGATTTCCGCAATTGTTGCAATTTTTTATCAGAGCCAGGACATCAAAACAGCCAGTGCCTCATCGGGTTTATTTTCTGAAATTAAGGCTTTGGCCTGACTGACAGTAGCCTCTATCGCTTGATTGGTCGGCTTTTTTGCTTTCAGTTGGGTCAGCATTTCTTCATCAGGAAAGCCGGATAGATTACCCAACTGCCCCAAATCATTGCCACTTAGCAGGTGATGGTGCTTTATTTTTTCGGGCAATGCATCAATGCCAATGCCGGGCTCGGCAAGGGGTTTGGGAACAATAAAATTAGCTGCACCATGCGCCCTCACGTAAAAGTTGCCTCCATGCCGGCCCACGAGGTCGATTTTTTCTACATCGATTTCACCTTGTTCATCCAGCACCTCTTTGTTGATGTGCATACGGAGTATTTCGCAGATGATGAGGTTTGCGGCTCCGGGACCATCTCCAGTTTCAATAATTTGGCGCACTTTACACTCAAACTGCACAGGCGATTCGGCTACCCGAAAAGGCCGTATCGTTTCGGAAGCGATGGCGGTTAAGCCTGCTTTGGTAAATTCATTTATGCCACGTGCATATTCCGAGCTAGCTAAACTCACCTGCTGCACCAAGGAAAAATTCACTACATTTATCACTACCTCAGGCACTTGCTTCAGGTTTTCAAAAGTATCTTTGGTGGTGTTGTCGCGCCCACGGCGTGCGGGCGAAAAAATTAAGGTAGTAGGATTCACGCCAAAAGCGTTGAAAAAACTAAAGGGCGAAAGGTTCGGGTTGCCATCTTTGTCAACGGTGCTTGCAAAGGCGATAGGCCGCGGCGCAATGCTGCCAAGCATCAGGCGGTGCAGCTTTCGCCGATCAAATTCGTATGGGTTTATGGTCATCATGGCGCACAACGACTATTTCGAAGGTAAAATCGTGGTAACGCATTCACCAAAGCCAATTCGTAGCTTTCCTTTTCTGGCTTGGCCACGCATAATAATGGTGTCATTGTCAAGGATAAAAGTCCTTTCGCTGCCGTCTTTCATAGCTAGTTTTTTGGTGCCTTTCCAGCTTAATTCGAGCATGGAGCCAAAGGAATCAGGTGTTTTCCCGCTGATAGTTCCAGAAGCATACATATCGCCCGGGTTTATATTGCATCCTGCAACGGTTTGATGTGCAAGTTGTTGTGCCATATTCCAGTATAAATATTTGAAATTGGACTGGCAAATCAAGGCCGCTTCGCTATTTTGTGGTTGAATAGCTACTTGCAACTCAATGTCGAAATTGCGTTCTCCTGTGGTTTTTAGATACGGCAAAACTTCCGGTTCCTGTTTTGGACCTTGCGTTCTGAAAGGTTCCAGGGCTTCCATGGTAATCACCCAGGGTGAAATTACCGAACCAAAACTTTTGGCTAAAAACGGGCCAAGTGGCACATATTCCCAGCGTTGCATGTCACGGGCCGAAAGGTCGTTGAACAGCACCAGACCGAAAATCGAGTCTTCAGCATCTTCCACTGAAATTGAATCACCAAGTTCTGTTTTAGCAGAAGTGATAAAGGCCATTTCCAGCTCAAAATCCAATTGTTTCGAAGGGCCAAAAACCGGTGGCTTGGTATCATCAGGACGTGTTTGGCCTTTTGGCCGATGCACCGAAGTGCCCGAAACCACGATTGACGAAGCGCGTCCGTGATAACCTACAGGCAGGTGTTTCCAGTTGGGAAGCAGGGCGTTGGCAGGGTCACGAAACATAATACCCACATTGGTGGCATGCTCAATACTGGAGTAAAAATCGGTGTAGTCACCAATATTTACGGGTAGCAGCATTTTTATCTCTTCAGCGGCATACAAGGTAAGAGTTCTGACTTCTTCATTATCGCGCAGCTCACCATTTTCTGAAGAAAAAAGCTCCGAAAGTCGTTCGCGAAGTGCTACACGAACCGCTTTGGGCATGGCAGCTAGCTCGTTCAGGGTTTTTTGGTAAAAGACCCAAAGATTGTCGATAGGCAGGCTGTCGAAGTAGCCGAAATCAGCTAAAACTGAGAGGTCGATTACGGTATCGCCAACTCTTGTTGCTGCAAAAACCAGCTCGCCGGATGAGGCTATTCCGTATGGTAAATTCTGAATCGGGAAATCACTTTCTTGTGGTACGTCAATCCAGGAAGTGAGCTCCGGATTAGTTGATTTTAACATAATTGCGTTTAATATTTTATTCAAAATCAGTTTAAATGCTTAAACCTTGAAGACCAAAAAGTGATCAAGGTTAAGCGTTTTTATTTTTATGCTTAGGGTTTATGGTGAATCGATAATTTACTTTAAAATGTATATTTACAAGGCTTTAGCTTGATTTCATTACCGTCAATAATTAATTCAAAACATAAATAAAGAATTGGGCACTAAAAAATCTAAAGTGTTCCTCTGCTTTCCTGTTCCAGTTCAATGGCTTCAAAAAGTGCTTTAAAGTTTCCTTTCCCAAAAGATTTCGCGCCTTTGCGTTGAATAATTTCAAAGAACACCGTAGGGCGGTCTTCCACCGGTTTGGTGAAAAGCTGCAACAAATAACCTTCTTCATCACGGTCGATAAGAATTCGTAGCCTTTTCAAAGTTTCCAGGTCTTCGTCAATTTCTTTTACGCGATCCAGCACCGTTTCGTAATAGGAGTCGGGTACATGAAGAAACTCTACGCCTCTGCTTATCAGTTGTTCGATGGTTTTTATGATATCATCGGTGGCCATAGCAATATGCTGGGCTCCAGGGCCGCGATAAAAATCGATATATTCTTCAATCTGTGATTTTTTCTTGCCTTTGGCGGGCTCGTTAATTGGGAATTTGATACGCATATTATCGTTGCACATCACCTTGCTCATCAGCGCGGTATATTCTGTCGAGATGTCTTTATCGTCAAAAGAAATCAACTGCTCAAAGCCCATCACCGAGCCATAAAAATTGATCCATTTGTTCATCTCGCCCCAGTCAACATTACCCACGACATGGTCCACGTATTTTAGTCCAACCTCACCGGGACGATAGCTGGGATTCCATTTTTTAAATCCAGGCAAAAATGGGCCAAAATAATTTTTACGCTCAACAAAAACATGCACGGTTTCTCCATAAGTATAGATGCCGCTCATCACCACTTCGCCGTTTCCGTCGATGTCAACTCTCGGCTCCATATAGGAACGTGCACCTCTTGCCATAGTTTCTTTATAGGCCTGGCGGGCGTTGTCAACCCAAAGCGCAATTACTTTGATGCCATCGCCATGCAGTTTTTGATGCTCGGCAATGGGCGATTCCGGAATAAGTGCCGTGGTGAAAACAAAGGTAATTTTGCCTTGTCGCAATGCATAGCTGGCGCGGTCTTTCAATCCGGTTTCCAATCCGGCATAGGCTAAGGGCTGAAAACCAAAAGCGGTTTGATAATAATGCGCGGCCTGCTTGGCATTGCCGACATAAAACTCAACATAATCTGTTCCTTTAAGCGGTAAAAAATCTGTTTTATTCATCTTTTATTAATTAAATTTTCCAACTTTTATAATATTCAGGATCTTCGATATCCAATGCCTGCTTAGTCAGTTTAAGTGGCTTAAACGTATCAACCATCACGGCCAATTCATCTGTTTTTGTTTTGCCAATGCTTCTTTCGGCGGCACCTGGGTGCGGGCCATGTGGAATGCCAATGGGATGCAGCGTGAGCATACCCCGCTCGACATGATTTCTGCTCATAAAGTCGCCATCCACGTAGTAAAGCAGCTCGTCAGAATCAACATTGCTGTGGTGGTAGGGCGCTGGGATAGAGTCGGGGTGGTAGTCGTAAAGCCGAGGCACGAAGGCGCAGGTAACAAAAGCAGGCGTTTCAAAGGTTTGGTGCACTGGCGGCGGCTGATGAATGCGACCGGTTATGGGCTCGAAATCGTGAATTGAAAGCCCAAAGGGATAGTGGCAGCCGTCCCAGCCGATGGCATCAAAAGGATGTGAGCCATAGGTATAAGGGAAGAGCAGATCGTCGCGTTTTATCATTACCAGAAAATCGCCTCTTTCATCGTGGGTTACCAGGTTTTTCGGCACTTTCAGATCGCGTTCGCAAAAAGGAGAATTCTCCAGAAGCTGTCCTTCTTTGCCAAGATAACGCTTCGGAAAACGCAGCGTATGGAACGCTTCAATAATAAAAAGCCTGTTGTTGGGCGTGTCAAATTCCATCTGATAAATCGTGCCACGCGGGATAATCAAGTGGTCGCCATAAACAAAGTCGATGCTACCATAAATGCTGTGCAATTTCCCGCTGCCTTCATGGACGAAAATCATCTCGTCTGCCTGCGAATTTTTATAGAAATAGTCTTTCATCGACTCTTTGGGAGCTGCCAGACTGATATACACATCGCTATTGACTAAAATCGGCATACGACTTTCTAAGAAATCAGCCTTTGGAGCCACCTTGAATCCATAAAAGCTGCGGTTCTGCATATTATTTTCGAGCGCGACTTGGGGTTTAACAGAAATAGTTTTTCCAATTTCTTTCACAAAAGTGGGAGGGTAGCTGTGATAAATCAGCGAATAAACATCCGAAAACCCTTCTGTGGAAACCAGCTCCTCGGCATATAGCTCGCCGTTTGGCTTGCGAAAAACCGTATGTCGCTTAGGGGGCACTTGTCCTCTGCTAATGTAGTGTGGCATTTTATTTAAGTTTGGATTAAAAACTGTAGCTATTATTAAGAACAAATCTACATAAAAAATTGTTTAATGTGGGATATCATTTAAAACCATTTTATTAAAACAAGTTAATTAAGATGCCTAAACCACTTTTAGAACCTTTCCGAATTGGAAATTTACTTTTGCCTAACCGTTTTGTGATGGCGCCACTAACACGGCAGCGGGCAGCCAAAGGTCTTGTAACCAATAAATTACATGCTGAGTATTACAGTCAACGCGCCACTGCCGGCCTTATCATCAGCGAGGCCAGCCAGATTTCGCCCAAAGGACAGGGCTACCCAAATACGCCGGGCATTTATAATAAGGAGCAAATTGAAGGCTGGAAACTGGTCACTGATGCCGTTCATGAAAAAGGCGGACGTATTTTCTGTCAGATGTGGCATGTAGGCCGACACTCACATCCGCTGTTGCAGCTTGATGGCGGACTTCCTGTTGGGCCTTCTGCAGTGGCCGAAACCGGTCATGTTACCACGCCCGAAGGCAAAAAAGACCCAGTGATTCCGCATGCCCTGACAAAAACAGAAATTGAACTAACGATAAGCGATTATCGCAAAGCAGCGCGCAATGCTCTTGAAGCAGGATTCGACGGCGTAGAAATTCATGCTGCGAATGGTTACCTGATCGAACAGTTTTTGAACGACAGCAGCAATCTGAGAACGGATAAATATGGCGGTTCTATTGCCAACAAAGCCCTTTTCGGCTTGCAGGTTACGGCGGCTGTTGTAGCTGAGATTGGCGCCGAACGCACCGGCATACGCTTGAGCCCGTCGGGAACAAATTTTGGAGTGCGCAACAACAATCCTGTTGAGACTTATGCGTATTTTATCGAAAAACTCAACGACTTCAATTTGGCTTATATCCATCTGATTGAGCCTTTTCCGCACACCATCGAAGGGCTGGATCAGTATCTGAAAAGTCCTACCCATCATTTTCGGCCTTTGATAAAAACCAGCTTAATTACCAGCGCCGGTTATAATTTTAAAACTGCAGAAGCCGTGGTAGCAGAAGGTTTTGCCGATTTAGTTGCCTTTGGAAAAGATTTTATCTCGAATCCCGACCTGGTTCTTCGTTACGAGCAGAACGAAACGCTTAATACTTATAACACTGAAACCTTTTATGGAGGTGATCACAGAGGGTTTACCGATTATCCTTTTATAAATGAGGCATAAGCGATGAATTGTGAAATAAAAAAACCGGCTGTGTAAACCGGTTTTTTTATTTATTCGATGCCGCTGAAATGCCTCATAAACTGCACCCTTTCGTAGGCGGCAGGATTGTCGGCTTCCTTCACGCTCATCTTACCGATAAACTGATCGGTAGTGCTGAATTTGTGTTTTTCCATCCAGCTTTCCATTTCTTTTAGCATCACGCCAATTTCCTGAAAGCCCTTTTTGTATAATACAGTAGCAATTTGAACGGCTTTTGCGCCCGCAAGTAACTGTTTTATAACGGCATTGCTGTCGTGGATACCGGTGGAAGCTGCAATATCGCAATGTACTTTGGTTGACATCATAGCCACCCAGCGCAGCGAAATAGCCAGCTCTTCGGGATGGCTGAAAACATTGGATGCTTTGATTTCAAACTTGTCGATATCGATGTCGGGTGAGAAAAAACGGTTGAAAAATACCAAACCGGAAATACCTGTCCACGAAAGGTTTAGCGCCATTTTTGCTAAGCTCGAAAAATAGTAGCTCATTTTTAAGGCGATAGGGATTTTAATGGTTTTTGTTATCTTTTCCAGGATTTCAAAATACACCTTTTCGTTGTCCTGTGTGCTATGATGCGGGTCGGAGGGAAGTACGAAAACGTTGAGTTCGAGGCCATCGGCACCGGCTTCTTCAATTTTCAGGGCGAAGTCGATCCACTCCTGCGAAGAGACACAGTTGATGCTGGCGATGATAGGAATATCCACCGCTTTTTTGCTGTCGCGAATCAGCTTGATGTAGTTATCGACATCGTTTTGACGGGTGTAGTGGCGCACATAATCCTCGGCTTCTGGATAGATATTGCTGTATTCGTCCTGTACTAGGGTGTGGCTTGCGCCATGCGTTATCTGCTCTTCAAAAAGCGATTTCAGTACTACGGCAGCAGCACCATTGGCGGCGGCTTCCTTGATGTTTTCAACAGAATTTGTCAGGCCGGAACTGCCAACGATGATTGGGTTCTTTAGCTTCAGCCCCATGTAATTTGTGGAAAGGTTTACCATATTATTTCCGTTAGTGAAATGTTTTACGTGCTTTTTTTTGGAAAAGAACTGTTCAAATACATTTGCAAATCTAAGAAACAATTAATTCAAATTCATTCTAAATTGTGGGTTTGTGAGTTGTGGGTTTGTGAGTTCAAGAGTTTACGGGTTGATGGGATTTCCAAGTTGGATTTTTTTGGTAAATAATTGTCATTGTAAAAGAGTAGGAGGAACTTCGTGAAGTTCCTGTGCTTTCTGGGATATTGAGTTTACGGGATTGGGATTTTGGTGTTTTGAAAAAGACGGTTGGTGCAAGTGTAGTGCGGGATATTGAATCTGTTCACTTTCAAGCCCGCAAGTAGCCAATTCGTTTATTCAATATTTCATTTTTACCGTCAATTGTCAAAGACGAATTGGTGGAGTTGCAACGGAGAACTGCGTTTGATTTACCCGCCGCCGCCCGCATTACATTTGCACATTGTTATGTTCTGTTGTTATTCTTCGTCAGGACTAAATAGCTCATTAAGTTTGTTTTTTAACAATTCCTTATTAATCAGTTTTGTTTCATATTGACTAATCACAGTTGGGGATGCACTCCTGTTCAATGAAATTTCAACAATATTTTCATCTTTAGTTCGGCACATTATGATTCCAATACTTGGCTTTTCATGTTCTTTTTTTACTTGTTTATCTAATGCTCCTAAATAGAAGTCCATTTTTCCCATATATTCTGGTTTGAACTCACCAACTTTCAATTCTAAAGCTACCAAAAACTATGCTCTGAATAGTTGTCTTTCAGTTTTAGGAATTCAAATGAATAATAATCCCTAACATATTCATTTATTGCAGGGTATGTTTCTCTCGCCACTGGTGAGACACTTTCTTTTGATAGCATTGTTCGCTCGAAAAGGCTACTCTCGAATTGGCGAAGTAATTCCTTTTTCGAATAATTTTCTCTTGCCGTTAATTTGAGATAAAACTCTTTTTCGATTTCGGTTTTTGCTTGGGCAACAATAATCATATTATTTGTCCATCCAATTTCTCTCACTAGTGGTGAGAGTTTTTTATTGCTGTAATATGTTTCATAGAATTGTTTCATTCTCCAAAGATTTTGTGACGAAAAACCTTTGGTGTTCGGTTCAGTCTCTTGAAGAAAATCGGACAGATTACCAACTATTAGACTTCCCCATCCAGAATCTTTGCATTTAGCTGAGATGTAACCACCTATTCTCCAATACAAATCTATCAGCTCATTATTAACCACTTTAGCTGCTCTTGCCCTTGATTCTTTTATCATGGCAAGTATCTCCTTAAATGATTTTTTATCTTCTGTTTTTAAGTCTGTCATTCAGCAAATTTAGTCAATAATTCATCTCTTTCAATTAACGTTTATCTATGATTGTGTGCTCTTTTACAATTGAACATAACGAATATCTAACAACCAATCAGCTGTTATTTCTGCTTTATCTGTCATCTTGCTATCCCTGCTAAAGCATTTTAAACCAGATTTATATGAAATTCCTTCCACGAAATTCCCATAATCAAATCGAAAATCACATTTCAAAGCCGGTAGCATAGTTGCTGTTTTCATTAATGTGTAAAAGCAGATAGATTTTCTATTTATCCAATGGTTTTGTTGGGATTATGTGGTGATTGAAAAGTTTTTTGGCCGACTGGTTTTGGTTACTTGTAAACCCCTGCTGATATTACGTAACTTTTCAGGCACAGTATTTTATTCTATCTGATATTTTTCCGCTATCTGTTTTCTTGTTTCTTCGTCAGCTAACTCAAAACCAAATCCACTTTGACTTCCAAAAACCTGATAACCATACTTTAAGCCATAATATCTGTCAATAAGCATTTTCAAAGGAACAACATCTAATTCCTTGTCGGTAACGGCTTTGTGGATTACGGGCAAATAGTGCTCCATAAAATCTAATTTGGGATAGGCATGTTGAATAACGGCCCACATTACGCTCTCGAATTTTTCGCCAACTAAAGTTCTGCCAACATAAGATTTGTGCACATCAAAAAGTGAATCTATGATGAGCTGATTTCGATTGTCTAACGACTGCTGTTTCGGCATGGATAAATCTGACGTTTCATTTCGATATTTTTGGTCGTCAATATTAATTTGATGGATTCTTTTTACCAAAGACAAATCTAAATTGTTGGTTTCGCAGTATTTCGTAATGTTAAATACTTCTACAGTAGCTGGTTTAGCCTTACACAAAGCTAAATCCCGGTTATATTTTTCACGAATGATATCGTATTTGGAGTTATTCAGTATTGATTTTTCAAATGACAGTATATACTCACAACTTCCTTCAGTATCCTTGAATTTAGCATAGGCAAGATGTATGTTTTGTTCGCTCTCCTTTAGGTTTAGAAATGCGGATAGCACATTAAAATAGTCCGCGAGATTGAAGTTTTTCGGATTATTTTTTACAGCATTTTTTGTGTCTTCGATTATCAGTATGGCATAATCATACTCATTTTGAGAAACAGTTGAGGTTTTAATTGGATTATAGGATAAAAATTGAGTTTCAAAATTCGCGTAATCAAATTGGAAATCCTGTTGTGCAATACACGGAACATTGAAAATCAGTAACGCAATTATTGTTATATATTTTTTCATTTTATCAATGTTGTTAAATAATGAGATATACTTTTTTCATTCTTCCTCCATTTGTGAGCCAATAAAAGGTATTCTTGGAGCTAAGAAATAACCGGTCAAACTTGCAAATAGAATCGGTATAAAATGTCCAAATCCCGTTAAGGTGGCTAACAGAATCGTTGTGCTCATTGGAGTTCGGGTTACGCAGGCATTTATGGCAGCCATACAACTCACGATGGCTAAAGTCAAGTTTATTGTTGGGAATAGTTGATGTAAAATTAAGCCTAAAGTAGCGCCAACAAAAAACAGCGGAATGATAAATCCACCTCTCCAACCTGATGTTACAGTAATTGAAATGGCAAGGATTTTGAAAATCAATATAGCAAATAACAGCTTTAAAGAGAAATCACCAGACAGAAGTTCGTTGATTTCGTGATGCCCGAAATAGCGTGTTATAGGAAAGTAATATGCGATTATCCCGAGTGCAAGTCCGCCTATCATGGTTCTCATATATATCGGGATGGGTCTTAGATCAAAGATGGATTTAAAAGTTTTCGTGCAGAAAATAAATCCCCAACCGATAGCTGCGCCTAGAACCGCAAATAAAACTGCATAGCCAAAATCGTAAATTCCTGAATATTCGTAGGCAGATAAGTCCCATGTTGGGCCAAGTCCTAATTGAATGATTATGGTAAACACCAGATAACTAAAGCTGCTTGCCACGAAAGCGGGAATAATAGCTTTATAATATTCGAGGGCGTATTTATGATGAAGGATTTCTAAAGAAAACAAACTGCCGCCCAAAGGAGCACCGAATAAGGCTGTGAAACCTGAAGCCATCCCGGCAATACTCAACGACCTCAACTCTTCTCCTTTTAGCCTGAATAGCTTGCCCAGCCATGTTCCGGTAGAGCCTGTTATTTGCACCAATGGAGATTCAGGGCCTAGACTGCCACCGGAAGCAATACATATTAAAGAAGAGAAAATCATTGAAGGATTATTTTTGGGATCAAGTTTTCCTTTGTTAAAGCGGATGTTATTCACGATCAGCTGTATTTCGCCGGGATCGCCAATAAAATAAATCACCAAACCGGCCAAAAGTCCGCCAACCGTCATCACAGGAATAACTTTCCATCCTTCAAACAAGGCTAAGGTGTGCGTTAAAAATTCCAGACTAATCCAATAGACGCCAGCTATAACTCCACCTATTAGCCCAAGAAAAGCCCATAACAGAAAGGTCCGGCTGAAAACGAATGGGCTAAACCGTATGGGTTGGTCTAAGATATTTAAGTAAGAGACTAATTTTCTTCTTCGTCTTAATTTCACTTTTTTGTGGTTGTTTTATAGCTAATACGACAGCTGACGAGCCTGAACACGAAGCGCAAAGCTATAATTTATTTGCTAAAGCATGGGTAGGAACACAAAAATCCGGGTTTTGCACTTCAGCCCACATGACACGAAACCAAGCTTAGCTTTACCATTCTGCTTGCTTTATACTTGCTTAAAGTGTGAATCATGTAAGCTTTCCACGAAGTTGTGTAATGTTTTTTATTAATCTGAGTATCATCTTTGTTGTGTTACAAAAATTCAGTTAAACTAAAATTCAACAAATGAAAAGACTATTACTTGTAATCATGGGTTTGGCATTTGTGCTCAGCATTAATGCTCAGACGGCAGATAAAAGGTGGAACATTGGCTTACACGGTGGTGCCACTCAGTATAACGGAGACCTTGGGAATGATTTTTATAAAATTCCTCAGGCTTTTTATGGTTTTGGCGGACTTTCACTGACGCGGTTTCTTGGCAATCGGCTCGACGTTTCCCTCTTACTAACCAAAGGTGAAATTGGCTACACGGGCGATAACGGCCGCTTCAAACAGCAGCTGACAACCGGAACTATAAACTTCAGGTTGAACATTATTAGTGCTAAATATTATGTGAGGCCTTATGTTTTTCTTGGAGGTGGAGTTATGATGTTCGCCGATATTTTGGCTGACCCAAAAGGTAAAGAAAAAATCGAATTTGCGGCTCCTTCCTTTGGTGCAGGTCTTAATATTCGCATGGGCCAGGCAGTGACGCTTAACCTTCAGGAAACTTTCATGTATTCATCCAGTGATGCTATGGACGGTGTGGTACAAAACTCGAACGACGCCTTTCTGCTCCATTCAGTAGGATTAACTTTTAATTTTGGCAAGAAAAAAGATGCCGATGGCGATGGTGTTGCTGACCGTCTCGACAAATGCCCCAATACGCCTGCCGGAGTTACGGTGGACGCATCGGGCTGTCCCATTGATACTGATGGCGACGGTGTGCCGGATTATATTGATAAATGCAAGAATACCCCGAAAGACGTTCTGGTTGATAGCTTTGGTTGTCCAGTTGACGAAGACAAGGATGGCGTGCCAGATTATCTTGATAAATGCCCGAAAACAGAGTCAGGCGTGAAAGTGGATGCCGATGGTTGCCCACTCGATTCTGATAACGACGGCGTGCCGGATCATCTTGATAAATGTCCAAATACACCCGCTGACGTACAGGTTGATGAAAAAGGTTGTCCGCTTGACGAAGATAAAGACGGTGTAGCTGACTACCTCGACAAATGTCCTCAAACTCCAATAGGAGCAACTGTTGACGAATTTGGTTGTACGCTGGATACCGATGGTGATGGCGTTCCTGATTATCTCGATAAATGCCCTACCGTTGCCGGAACTTTGGAAAACGACGGATGTCCTGAATTGACAAAAGAAGTTCAAACGCTTTTCCAAAAAGCCTTGCAGGGAATTAAATTTGACACCGGAAAGTCAAGTATAAAACCAGTCTCGTTCCCGATACTCGATGCCGTAATGAAAGTGATGTTCGAGAACCCGAATTACAAGCTGGTTATTGGCGGGCATACTGACAATGTAGGTGCCGAGGCAATGAATATGACCCTCTCGAAAGACCGTGCTGAATCTGTTGCAGTTTATTTGATAGGAAAAGGTGTGAGCCCTGAGCGGATTTCTTCTGCCGGATACGGCCTTACCCAACCTGTTGATGACAACGCTACTGCAGCTGGTCGTACACGTAACAGAAGGGTTGAGTTGAGTGTAGAATTTATTGAAAATGTAACTGTTCCGGTTGAAAAATAACTGTTGCTGTTACTAAAAAGTACAGAGGCTGTTCCTTAACGGGAGCAGCCTCTGTTGTTTTATTGAGCTTGTTTTATGAATGGTTTTTATACCTCAAAAGCGCTTTGGCAATTATGAAATCCATTTCCGAGTCACTTCAAAAGGCAAGTTTACAATACTGCTAAGTTGTTCATTATTCATCAATAGCATTGTTTTTGGGCAATTGGTTTTCTATGCTTTTTGCGTTTAAAGAGGAAATCACTTTCTTACCGGTCTTCGCTTCAATTTCTTTTCGCGTGTTCCCGGCAATAGTTCCACCTTGTTTTGCAATAATCTTACTCTCGGGAAATGTTTTTGGTTTCTTCTCCTTAGAAATTTCAGTTGTAGTTGCTTCTGCCAGCATATTCAAAACCAGTTCAAGATTGGTCATATTATCTCTCAGACCTTCTTTTTTTAATCCCTTTAATTCTTTGTAATCTTTTGTTGTAAATCCGGCCCATGCTTTGGTGATTTCATCAGTAAGTATGGCATATTCAATTCCTTTTTTTACTCCACGAGTTTCCCACTCATCAGTTAGTTCTTTTCTAACTTCAATACTTTTTAATCGTTGATTAATCCAATTCGTTGAATAGCCTTTTTTCAGGTAGGTTTCCATGGCACGGTCAAAAGCTTTCTCGGGGTCTTCTGTTTCCTCAATCCTTTCGTATCCTACCTTTGCTAACCAAACTTTAAATGGCTCAGCCTTTGGAGATGGAATGGATTGAATCAACCTTAATAGTTGCTCTGTATCAGCTGTGTCGGTAAGGCGCATTTTGCCATCAATTGCTACTAATTTCAAACGGCTACAATTTGTAGCCACTTCACTTCCTTCCTTTTTTAGTCTGGTTTTCAGTACACTCCAATACTTTCTCGGGTTCTCGCTTTCTGTTAGAATCTCGATTATATCAACTATTGAAAAATACCATTTTTCTTGTTCATTGTCCCATTTAACACGAACTCTTTTGTCTTGAAATAATTTTATTGCATTTTCTTTTTGCATGGCGTTCTAATTATTTGAAATCAAAGATAAGAAATTCGGGAATAAAAAAGCTTATCGGTGTAAAGTAGCGAATTATGGCCAGTCCTGAAATATTAATCAATATGGACTTACCCTCAATTGCACACTCAATCCGCTACAATCGTAATAAAACATCCCGCCCATTATGGCTTAGCCAATTTTCTTTTCTCGCTTAGAAAAATAGTACTTTAAACCAATCTGAAACAGGATAGCGTTCTGCATAGTTCTGGTCGCATAAACAGTCTCGGTTTCAGAATAATGAGTGATTGTTTCGTAATAGGATGGGCTGAAATTTGCAATATAACTGCATTTCAGATAGATGTCAGCTTTCTTTTTGAAACGATAGCCTGATGAAATCCCGGGTTCAACACTGAAATTGGCCTTAGATGGAATATAACCAAAGGCATGGGTGGAATCAGGACCGGTTGGAGCAGGCTTGCCCTCGCTGAGAAATCCTGAAACATTTTCTCCCCATCCCATTGTCGGCTGATTTTCAGAATAATCACGGGATAGCATCAAATTGAAACC
>Ga0265295_1005502_pt1 | contig 16057 bp, 14 predicted proteins | sample Munlansysbiofilm_FD_192503 | JGI IMG/M metagenome (GOLD analysis project Ga0265295, IMG submission 192503) | Leachate microbial communities from a municipal landfill in Southern Ontario, Canada - Methane capture system biofilm | ecosystem: Engineered > Solid waste > Landfill > Unclassified ... | reverse complement strand
CGCCGGGCCTTGTCTTTCCCGCCCGCATGGATACGGGTGCGGAAACCGCTTCCCTGGATGCCCGCAACATCCAGCGTTTTGAGCGGGATGGCGAACGCTGGGTGCGTTTTGATCTCCCCCATCCGGAAACCGGAGAACTCATTCCCATGGAGCAGAAGCTGGTGAGAAAAGCCCGTATTCTGCAATCCATCAGTGAGGAAAGTGAACGAAGACCCGTGATCCAGCTTTCCCTTTCCATCGGAGAAAGTACACAGCTTGCCGAGTTCACTCTCTCGGATCGAAGCCATCTCACCTTCCCGGTTCTCATCGGACGGAATATTTTAAAGGATGTCATGGTCGTGGATGTCAGCCTTTCCCACGCCGTGCCTGCAAAAAGAAAAAGAACCTCTGAACGCACAGCCAAAGAAACGGATACCCGCTAATGTCCCGCGTCAGTTTATGCTGGATTGTTGCTTTTCTTGTGGTGGCGGGCCTCAGCCTTGCCTGGGTTCGTCACACCACCATGCAGATTCCCCTGAAACCCGGCAGAGATACAGGGGTGTGGCTTGTGGAGGCCCGGGTGGATTTCACCGCTGAGCAGGCTCCCGTACTGGTAAGCTTCAGTGTCCCCCACAATCCGCCGGGATTCCGCATCTTCAATGAACAAGCCGCATCATCGGGCTATGGTTTCTCCATCATTGAAAGTAAGGAAGGCCGCAGGGCCGAATGGTCCCGCAGGGCCGCAGGGGGCCCTCAGGCCCTGTATTACAAAATTCAGATCACCCCCCAGCCCGGACTCCAGCCAGGCCCCACGGATCTTCCCCCGCCCATGGAACCCGTATTCTGGGAAGCCTCCGAAGCCACGGCGGCCAAGGCGCTCATTGACGCCGCCACCAGCACGTCCAGCACGCCGGAAAGTCTTACAAGGGAGCTGATCAAAGGCCTGGGAGCCAGGGCCAAGGAACAGAATGCGGCCCTGCTTCTGGCCCGATACAAGCCGGAAATCCTGCTGACACGCCTTCTCGCCCAGGCCGGAGTCCCGGCCCGGGTGGTCTTGGGCCTTTTCCTGGAGGATAACCGGAGAAACCAGAATCTCGTCCCCATGCTGGAAGTGTTCACGGGAAAAACCTGGATTCTTTTCCACCCTGAAACCGGCCAGCAGGGGGTTCCGGAAAATTTTCTGCTCTGGCACAGAAGCGGTCCCTCCCTTCTGGATCTCAGCGGCGGCAGTATGAGCAGGGTAAACTTTTCCATGCTCTCCCAGAGTATTCCCGCCCTGGAAATGGCCAGAATCCAGTCCTCCAACCAGGGTTTCTCCTTTTTAAGCATGCATCACCTGCCCTTGGATCAGCAGGGCGTTTTCAGGCTTCTGCTCCTCATTCCCATGGGTGCTCTGGTGGTGGCCATCATGCGCATCCTCGTGGGGATCCGTACCTCAGGTACCTTCATGCCCGTACTGATCGGCATGGCCTTTCTCCAGACCTCCCTTGTGCCGGGGCTTCTCTATTTCCTGGCCATCGTGGGCGCAGGTCTTCTGCTGCGCAGCTATCTTTCCTATTTAAACCTTCTTCTGGTGGCCCGTATCGCCACCATTGTCATCATCGTCATTACCCTCATCACCCTCGCAAGCCTTACCGCCATCCGCCTGGGTTTTCATACGGGCATACCGGTCACAGCCTTTCCCATTATCATCATTGCATGGACCATTGAGCGCATGTCCATTCTCTGGGAAGAAGAAGGCATGCGGGAGGTTATGGTACAGGGTTCGGGGAGCCTTGGAGTCGCGCTCCTGGCCTATCTGTGCATGCGCCAACCCCTCATCGCGCACTTAAGCTTTAACTTTCCCGAACTCAATCTCGTCATTGCCGCCCTTATCCTTCTGCTCGGCCAGTACACAGGCTACCGCCTCTTTGAACTCCGGCGCTTTGCCGCCATGAAGGGGAGCCTGAAATGAAATGGATCTCCCCAGGCAAACTGGCATCCATGGGGATTCTGGGCATGAACCGCCGCAATGCCCAGTTCATCGCCCCTTATAACCCGCGTCACCTCTATCCCCTTGTGGATAACAAACTCAAAACCAAACGCCTTGCGCAGCTCTTTGATATTCCCACTCCCACCTTGCGTTTTGTGCTCACCGCCCAGCATGAAATCAAGCATGTGCGCAGGCAGCTGCAGGGTCTTGAAGGCTTTGCCATCAAACCCGCCAAGGGCTCCGGTGGTAAAGGTATTCTTGTCATCTCCCGCTGCCTGGAAAACAGCTTTGTCAAAACCTCCGGGAAACGCCTTGCGGAAGCGGATGTACAGCGCCACCTTTCCAACATTCTGGCAGGTCTCTATTCATTGGGCGGCACACCGGACACCGTGCTTGTGGAAGATCTCATTCGCATGGATCCTCTGTTTGACGGATATTCCTACCAGGGTATACCGGATATACGGGTCATTGTATTCCAGGGCTACCCTGTGATGGGCATGCTCCGCCTTGCCACCGAGGCATCGGATGGTAAAGCCAATCTCCACCAGGGTGCTGTGGGGGTGGGGCTGGATCTGGCCACAGGCAGGGGATTGCGGGCCCTGCAATTCGGCCAACCCGTCACTCTGCATCCCGACACCCGCAACCCCCTGGACAATATCCGGATTCCCGACTGGGAAAAACTTCTCATCCTGGCCAGCCGCTGCCATGAAATGACAGGACTCGGTTATATCGGCGCGGATATCGTGCTGGACAAAAACCGAGGCCCTCTCCTTCTGGAGCTCAATGCCAGACCGGGACTTGCCATCCAGATGACCAACGGGGAAGGCCTTCTGCTCCGTCTGCGCAAAATTGAAACCCTGGCTGGCGTTCCCCGAAGCCCGGAGGAAAGGGTGAGCTGTGCCATGAAACTTTTCGGAAAAAACATGCCGGATATGCTGCCATGACCCTCCCCTCGCACCAAGGGGGAACCATGTCGTATAAAAAACCCGTTCACCAGAGATCCGAGTCCCTGTTGAACGGGTTTTTTTCAGATTTCTCCGAAAGCGGACTGAAGCGGCATACCGAAAAATCAGCCCGGACCTTAAGATTCGACAGACTTTCTGAAAACCTTACATGAACCGATATTCAAGGCTGAAGGCCAGAACGTTGGCCTTCTTGCTGTAAGTGGCTTCATAACTCCTGCCTGTGGGATCCTTGATCTGATCGGAATTCTTCGCATCAAAATAGATGTTCCGCATGTAGCCCACCCCGATGATGAAACGATGATTCACCTGAGTCTTGATTCCCGCTCCCACATTGAAAAGATCGTTTTTCATCACCAGCTCAGAGTGGTAGTTGTCTCTGTAATTGATACGGTTATAGACAAGACCCGTACTGAGGGTGGTGTTAGCGGAAATTTTCCAGTCTGCCCCTACCCCCGCCTCAAAACCGGGATCCAGATCATAATCCGTTTCATTGAGGGTATAGGTGGTTCCGGTCTGGGGATTGTTGGGGGTTGAGGAGGTCGGTTTCTTATATTCACCCCACATGGGCATATAAAGCATGAACATGGCGTTTACATTCAGGGCCTGGGTCAAAGCATAATCTGCGCCGAGAAAAAGCTTGGCTGGCTCATCAAAGCGGAAAGTCCGACCATCAATATAACCTGACATGGACGAGAGGGCATGCTCATTGTTGAAAGCAGGCGACCTGTGGGAAAGATCCTCCTTCACATCCACCTTCCACTTCATGGGAGCCCAGGACTCCACCATGGCGGCGAGGTTCAGCCTTTCAACAGGCCTGTAATTCACGCTGGCGAAAAGAAGACCGCCGAGGGTCGTCCACTCGGCATCATAAAGGGTATCCTTGCCGCCATACAGCCCCGCTGATCTTGCTGCGATCTTGATGGTCTGCTGTCCGTAGATGATCCTTGCTCCACCTGCCACAGAAAATCGGCTGCTCACCGCATAGGCCGCTCCAAAGGAAAAGGCGGGCATCATGGACAGCATTTCCGAGCTGACCCCAGCGCCCAGGGCCTGATTCGGATCCGGGCTGAGATTAAAGTACTTCTTCCCGTTGCTCCAGGGGTCAACCGGGCTGCCCGTCAGCATGGAAGAGCGCGCCGCAAGGGCCTCAATCCCCCATACGGCCATGTTCAGATTGGGAGTTCCATCTTCAAAGTACAGGCTACCACCGCCACCGTAGATATTCACGCCACCAAAAAAAGACCAGTCCCCCCGCTTTCGGTTGACGTAAAGGGAAGGAACAAATTTACTCGGTTTATTCTGTTCTGTGACCTTTTGCCCCGGATAGGCATCCTCAACCCGTATTTTGTAGTGATTATCAATGGATTGACTCGAAAAATGAACATGAATCCCGTCTTCCATCCTCACAAGACCCGCAGGATTCATGGCCACACCATCGGCACTGTCCGTGGCAGCCAGACGCCCGGCAGGATTGGAAATCCAGTTGGCGCTGAGATTGGTAAGCGAGTTGGTATAGCTGGCATACCCCGATGCGGCGCACAGCACCATCGGGATTGTGATGGCAAATACAAAAGACATCCTTTTCATTCCACTGCTCCTCTGTTGGTTTTTCTCTGGTGATTCCGTTCCATGAGATCAGGCTCTCAAGTTCAAAATCCCCGCAGAAGAGCAATATCCATACCCAAAGGCCTATTCTGAGCAGCCCCCTCTTTTTTTAAGAAATTTCTTATCGTTTTCACCATAAACATCTATTCATTCAGGAAAAAAATCCAGACTCGTTTTTTTCACCTGCCCCCCTTCTTTCCGCCAACAAAGACAAAAAAAGGGTAGACGGGACACCCATGCCCCATCCACCCCGTAGATTCATCAATAATGTCCTTAAATTGTAGCCAAATGCCCCGCAAGAATAAAATGCCACACCACGGGACAAAAATGATCCAAATTTATCATTCCAATCCCAGATCCCGCATTTTTCTGAAAAGGGTTTTTCTGTGAACCCCCAAGGCCTTTGCCGTTTCTTCTTTTTTCCATCGATGAATCTTCAGAGCTTTTTCAATATAAATCCGTTCAAATCCTTCCACAGCCTGTTTCAGATCCATGAGTTCCTCTTCACCCTCCGAAGAAGAGAGAGGCAAAGATTCCGGGTTTCCGGCTTCCATCTTTCCGCCCAGGTCAATACTGTCCATGGTCAGGTAACGCTGGATCACATTCTGCAGCTCCCGTACATTGCCGGGCCAGGAGTAGGCCTGGAGCATGGTCATGATATTGGCCGGCAGAACCGGCGCTCGACCGCCCTGACAGAGGCTTTCAAGGAAATGATAGATGAGCAGGTTCAGATCCTCCCCCCGATCCCTTAAGGGAGGCAGGTGGATGGGGATAATATTGATGCGGTAAAAAAAATCCTCCCGCATCATGCGTTTGCGCACAAGATCCATGAGATTGCGGTTTGTGGCCCCAATGATGCGAAGGTCCGGCTTATGCAGGCAATCACCTCCCACAGGCATGAACCCTCCACCCTCAATGGCCCTGAGCAGTTTGACCTGCATATTCACATCAATCTCACCCAATTCGTCCATAAACAGGGTTCCATGGCAGGCCAGATCCATATAGCCCTTACGATCCGATACAGCCCCGGAAAAAGCCCCTTTCTTATATCCGAAAAACTCACTTTCCATGAGACCTTCCGGAATGGCGCCGCAGTTAACGGGTACAAAGGGCGCACGGGCGCGCTCACTGAGGTCGTGGATGGCCCGCGCCACCAGCTCCTTTCCCGTACCCGATTCTCCATAAATGATTACATGGGCATTCGAGGCTGCAGCCTTGAGGATACTGTCATACACCGCCTGCATGGCCGGGCTTTTGCCGATGAGGTTCCGGAAACCGTAGCGATCCCGGATGCTGGAGCGCAGACGTATGTTTTCCTTGCGCAGGTTTTCCTCACGCTGACGCAGGCTTTCCTCCATCCGCTTTCTGTCCGAAATGTCCCGCACAATGAGCAGAATTTCATCCTGCTCCAGGGCGACAGCTCGGGCTTCGTAATGGATGCGGCCTGTCTGGCAGTCATAGGGAAACTCAAAAATCTGCATCTCCCGGGTGGAAAAAGCGCGGTTCATGGCCTGCATGCAAAGTACGGCAATGGGTTCCGGATAGAAATCCCGGATGTTGTTTCCCTCAACAGAAATGAATGCCGTATGACAGTGATGATCTTCAAAGGGTTTGTGCTTCAGACAAAGGCCATCCAGGGTCAGACGAAGCAGCATATCCGGGATGGCGTTCAGAATGGCGCGGGTTCTCGCCTCGTTATGGGCCAAAGCCTTTTCCGCCAGCATACGGCGTTGGATATTGTGAAAAAAAGTGAGACTGGCCCTTTCCCCCTTCCATGTGATTTCAACGGCATGAATCTCAAACCAGATGGGCTCCCCTCCCTTGGTGATCAGGCGGAAGGGATAAACCTCGGGAACCGGCTCATAATTCATCCGCTGCTTATAACGGAGGGTCACCATGGGCAGGTCTTCCGGATGCACAAACTCCCGAAAATGGTGATTCACCAGTTCTTCATGCGTATAGCCCATCAGACGGACGCCATTGGCATTCACATAGCGCAGAAAACCGTCCTGCAGCACAATGATGGCGTCGGTGGTATTCTCAAAAATAAGCCGTTCATCCGGAAAATTACGGGTGAAAGCACATGCGGAGGTTTCCGAAGATAACATCGCTTTTTTTCTCCAATCCTGTATGACGGGCCATCCTTATCAGAACAACATCCGGAACCCATAGAAAAGCAAAGGAATAAAAATGGCCGGCAGCATGTTGCCGATGCGTATCCTGGCAATATCCATGAGATTGATGCCAATGGCCAGAATCAGAAGGCCGCCCACTCCGGACATCTCCGTGATCACCTCCGGCACAAGAAAGGGCCGGACGAGCTCGGCCAACAGGGTGATACCTCCCTGGTAAATGAGCACCGCAAAGGCCGAAAGCAGCACCCCTGCGCCCATGGAAGCGGCAAAAATCACAGCCGCCACACCGTCCAGGGCAGATTTTGCAAACAGGGTCTCATGATTACCCGAAAGCCCGCTTTCCAGAGCACCCACAATGGCCATGGAGCCCACACAGAAGATCAGGCTGGTTGTGACAAAAGCCCTGGCCATGCGGCCATCGCCCCCGTTTCTGGAAAATCTCTTTTCAAGCAACCCGCCCAAGGCGTCCAGTTTGCCTTCAATACCCACCCACTCCCCGATCAGGGTCCCTAAAACAAGACTCCCGATGATAATAAGGATGGCATCGCATGCAAGCGCACCTTTCAGCCCCACCAGCATGACAGCCAGGGCAAGCCCCTGCATCACTGTCCGGTTATAGCGCTCCGGGATTCCCTTGCCAAAAAGGAGCCCGAGCAGGCTTCCCCCCACAATGGCCGCCACATTTACAAACGTTCCCAGCATATCCGCCTTGCCGCCTCCGGTCTTTGAGTTGGAATAAAAAATCATGGGTGGACGCCCCCTGCCCAGACCGGGACAAAAACGCCACCTGTGTACAGGGTTTGTCCGAAGAATCAAGGCTTGTATACGCAGGCCCTGTGCGTAAGAAAAAACCATCCCTATGTACAAAAAAAGACGGATACCGTTTTTCCCCGGCACCCGCCTTGTATGCGATTTTTTACTGTGTCGTGTAAAAAACGTGTGTTTCTGATCTTACAGGCCCTGCCTTACCCTGGTACCGGGTTCACAGGCTTTCATTCAAATCCCACAGAACACCTGATCCGGTCTTATGCATTCAACCCTCCCTTTCGGGTACAGCGAAACCGCAGCGCTGTCAACACATCCCATGAGGAAAAATATCCGCCCACCCGGGAAAAGGGCAGATATCTCTGTTTCATCCCGGCCAGGGATGCAGGTCCAGAATCAACAAACGCCATACCCCCCCCAGACCATGGCCCGTGGCCCAGGGACTGACAAGGAGAAGAATCAGGCAGAAAGCCCCAAAGGACAGGCAAAACCAGTCCCCCGCTGTCCATACCCCCCGCCAGTGGGCAACCGGCTCCAAAGAAGCCCGCTCCCTTTCTTCCCGCCGCCGCTCGAGGATTTCCCTCTCCCGTCCCAGTTTTTTTGAGGACTCCGGGTCAGGTTTGCGGAACAAAGCCCTCAACACCTGGGCAAGATCATCCAAAGACAAGAGTACAGCCCGCAGAACGTTTTCCCAGACCATGAAGCGCGCCCCGCTTTTCATTCCCTGCACGCCCGCACGGGTAGCAGATCCCAACCCTGCAACGCCCATGATGATTTCCATATACACACCCAGCACCAGAGAAAAAACAATCAGGCTGATATCAAGCTTGATGGACCAGAGTACGCGGCCCAGAAGCTCAGGCCAGGAGGCTTCTCCGTCCGCTTCCCGCTGACAGATCCATTCCAGAGCCCCATGGAACGCCACCACCACAACCAGCCAGAAAAGACTGATCCAGATACTCAGACAAACAGCAAGCGTCAGATAAAGAAGGATAAAGGACCAGCGATCATCATGGTGCAGAACCCAGATACGTAAATGCTCTCTTGTCATATCCACCATCTTTCAGAAATGCTTCCCGCCTCCCATGCCAATCCCAGGGGGCGGCTGCACTTCCATGGCAGGTTCTGCAAAATCGTTTGCCATGTCATAATGTACAGCTTTCAGAAAAAGTCCCTGGGGCGGAGCCGTAACCCCCGCAAGGTGCCGACTTCTACCCCCAAGAATCTCAGGGATCTCTTCCACCCGGATTTTCCCCATCCCCACGTGAACCAGAGTCCCCACAAGGTTCCGGACCATGTACCTTAGAAACCCATTGGCCGTGACTTCAAAGGCAAAAACCCCAGGATTCCGAGGCTCATCGCAAAACCCCGCATGAAAGAGCGTGCGCACCGTGTGACTTCTCGGACTGCCTGCGGCTTCAAAACTTTTAAAATCATGGGTGCCCACCAAAAGGGCCGCCGCTGCCTCCATGCCCCCACGATCCAGGGGGCGCCACACATGCCAGACATAGTTTCTGCCCAGAACCGGCCGTAAGGGACGGTTCAGAATACGGTAACGATAGGTTTTGGCCCTGGCCGCAAAACGGGCATGGAAGGCAGGTCCCACCTCCATGCAGTGATGGATGACAAGCCCTTCGGGAAGAAGGCAGTTCAGGGATTTTTTCAGGGCAGGCCCCTTCATCCGGGTTTCCATATCAAAATGAGCCACCTGAGCCAGGGCGTGCACCCCCGCATCCGTCCTCCCGGATCCGTGTACCGCCACAGGCTTCATGGCTATCAGGGAAAGTGCCTGCTCCAGCTCCCCCTGGATGGTTTTCAGTTCCGGCTGATACTGCCATCCATGAAAACAGGAGCCATCATATTCCATCACAAGCTTGAATCTGCGCACCTGGCCATCCTTACCCAACAGATCAAAGACGATTCACAGGAATCCATGCAAGTTTCTCCTCCAACGCCTCATCCATCAATTCCTGGATACGCTCCTCAGGACAGGCCTCGCCGCACGCCGTGCAGCGGAAAGAGACTTCCCGTCAGGATCGCGTCAACCGGATACGGCCTTTCCTGCATACAGGGCAAAGCAGATGGGTTTCCACCATAAAAAAACACTCCCGCTCAGAATAAGGTTTCTTCAAACGCAGCGCATTATGCCTTGATCCCCACAAAAGATAAAGTACAATAGCGCCTGTTGCAGGGGGCCTCCCCCCTTTCTCTGAACCTACTTTTTAGGGATCCAAGTCCATGACGTCCATGCAATGCAAAGGATTTGCCGCAGGGGCCATTTCCGCCCAGATCAAGTACAAAGACAGGCCGGATCTGGCCATGCTGGTCTGTACCCACCCCGCAGCCGCTGCTGCGGTTTTCACGCAGAACAAAGTCACCGCAGCGCCCGTGCGTCTCAGTCGGGAACATATCCAGTCCGGACGCTGCCAGGCACTCATTGTCAACTCCGGAAACGCCAACTGCGCCACCGGTGTTCAGGGTATGGAAAACGCAAAAACCATGGCCAGAGCCGCAGCCCAGGCCCTGGGCATTCAACCGGAGCTGGTGCAGGTAGCTTCCACCGGCGTCATCGGTCAGCAGCTGCCCATGGATCGCATCCTGCCCAGAATTCCCGATCTCGTTGCCAAGATTCGTCCCGAAGGACTTGAGGATCTGGCAAGGGCCATCATGACCACGGATCTTGTGCAAAAAACAGCCGTGAAAACCCTGAAAATTCAGGGAAAAACCATTACCCTCTGCGGTATGGCCAAGGGATCCGGCATGATCCGGCCAGACATGGCCACCATGCTGAGCTTCCTTGTAACGGATGCGGACATTGCACCGGAAGTTCTCACTTCTCTGCTGAAGGCAGCGGTGGATAAAAGCTTCAACCGCATCTCCGTAGATGGCGACACCAGCACCAACGACATGGTGCTCCTCATGGCCTCCGGTGCTTCCGGCACCCGGCCCCAGGGTGAAGATTCAGATCACTTTGCAGAGGCCCTGGATGCGCTGTGCATGGACCTTGCCACCCAGGTTGTTCGGGATGGGGAAGGAGCCACCAAGCTCGTTCGCGTCGTGGTACAGGGAGCCAGAAACCATGCGGACGCCCTTAAGGCTGCGGACACCGTAGCCAACTCCCCTCTGGTGAAAACGGCCCTCTTTGGGGAGGATGCCAACTGGGGCCGTCTGGCCATGGCCGTAGGACGCTCGGGCGCAGATCTGGATCCAGATCGCATCACCCTGCGCTTTGATGACGCCCTTCTTGTGAAAGACGGGGTCTGGCTGGGTGCGGAAGCTGAAGCAAAAGCCGCTGCTGTCATGAAGCAAAAGGAATTCACCCTTCTCATTGATCTGGGCATCGGGCCGGGTACGGATTTCATGCTCACCTGCGACTTTTCCTACGATTATGTGCGTATCAATGCCGACTACCGATCCTGAACACAGCCCCTCTCCGGATACGGGCGTACGCCTGCAGAAATTCCTGGCCGATGCGGGTCTGTGCTCCAGAAGGGAGGCAGAAAGACGCATTGCCCAGGGACGGGTGCGGGTGAATGGCCTGGTGATCCGTGAGATGGGATTCAAGGTGCAGCCGGGCAATGCAGTATCCATGGATGACAAAACCGTTCAGCCCAAAGAAACGCTGGTTTATGTCCTGCTGCACAAACCCGCAGGCGTGGTCACCTCCTGCCATCACAGAGGAGAACGGGTGGTGACGGATCTTGTCCCCCTGCCCCAGCGTATTTTCCCTGTGGGCAGACTGGATAAGGACTCCACTGGATTGCTTCTCCTTACCAATGATGGCCCCCTGCATCACCGACTTTCCCATCCATCCTTTGATCATGAAAAGGAGTATGTGGTCCAAACCCGCCCTCCCCTAAACGCGAACGCCCTCGCCCAGATGGCAGAGGGCATCCTGCTCGATGGCCGCAGAACCCGACCGGCCCGCGTGTACAGAAAAACGCCCCAGAGCTTTGGCATCATACTCCGGGAAGGAAGAAATCGTCAGATCCGCAGGATGGTGGCCGCCCTGGGCGCTGAAGTGCAGAGTCTTCACAGAATCCGGATGGCCTTTTTACAGCTGAAGGATCTGGCACCCGGAAAATGGCGATACCTGCATCCTGAGGAAATCCTGCGCTTAAAACAACTCTAGGTCCTGCAGGCATGCACCTTCTCAAGGTTTTACGTTTTCTTTTGAGAAAACCGGGTAACATATCAGCAGAACCTAAGTTTCAGAGCCAAAAAAACCCGCGCCTGCCGCCCGGGTGAAAGGGAGGAATCCATGAAACACGTTTGCCTATGCCAAATCCTCATCCTGCTTCTGGTCGGTGCCACGGCCCTGGCCTCCACCCTTCAGGTACAGGTACGCAGTACACCTCTGCGGGAAATGCCCTCCTTTCTTTCCGGCGTTATCATGGAAATCCATTATGGTCAGCCCGTCGAGGTTCTGGCGGTGCAAAAGGACTGGCAGAGGGTGCAGGTTCTCGGCACCCGGACCATTGGCTGGGTCCATGGTTCCGCTCTCACCGATCGCAAAATCGAGCTTGCTTCCGGAGACGCCCTCTCCGGTCGGGTCAGCGCCGATGAGCTGGCGCTGGCGGGTAAAGGGTTCAGTCCTGAGGTGGAGGCGGCCTTCAGAGCCGAAAATCAAACCCTGGACTATCAAGCCCTTGATCGCATGGAAAAAATAAAAATCCGACCAGAAGAGTCCGCCTTTTTCCTTGAGGTTGGCGGTATAGAGCCCAGGGGAGGTGTGAAATGAAAAAACGGGTATTTTTTTTCTGCCTTTGCCTTGGTTTCTTGTGGGGATGCAAAACCATGGGTGTGGTTTCTGAAGTGGGCTCCACAGTGGGCGTGGCCTCGGGCGCCATCACGGAATCCCAGGCTGCAGCCATCAAACGCAGCAGCGCCGCCCTTGCCAAAAGTTTTGAAGACATCACACCGGAACAGGAATACTATATTGGACGCAGTGTGGGAGCCGTTGTACTCTCCTCCTATTCCGTATGGGAAAATGATCAGGCCACCCTCTACGTGAATCTTCTCGGTCAGACCCTCGCACGCTATGCCCGAAACCCCGAATCCTTCAGAGGATACGCCTTTCTCATCCTTGATTCCGATGAAATCAATGCCTTTGCCGCTCCCAGTGGTTTTATCTTCATCACCCGCGGCATGCTGAGACTTTGCAGCAATGAAACGGAACTTGCCGCTGTGCTTGCCCATGAAATCGCCCATGTATCCGAAAAGCATGGGCTCAAAGCCATCAAGCGGTCCCGGCTCACCTCTGCCCTCACCACCATGGCTGTGGAAGGGGCAGGTGCCTTTGCCGGAGGTCATCTGGCGGATCTGACCCAGGCCTTTGGAGAATCCATTTCCGATATCACAGGCGTTCTGATGAACAACGGGTATTCACGAGCCTTTGAGAGCCAGGCTGACCTCGGGGCCGTGGACATTCTCAGAGCTTGCGGATACGATCCCTCCGGCCTTGTCAATATGCTTACCGTCATGGATCAAAGACTGAAGCCCGGTGCACCGGACTTTGCCAGCACCCATCCTTCACCCCAGAGCCGCATTTCCGAACTGAACCAGGCAGGTATCCAAGAGAAATCCCTGCCCAGCCATCCCGTGAGAAACGCCCGGTTCCGTGAGGCCCTGGAAGGGGTGTGAACAAAAGGCAGAATCTCGGTTTTCGTGATTCAAATCGAAACGTTTTCCGGAAAAAACCATGAAAGAAGGTAGACCCCTACCCAAAATTGCCCATCGCACAGGTCTCTCTCTCTTCCTAGGCTGTGTGGCAGGGCTTTTTCTGATGCTGAGTCCCATGGGCCAGCGTCTGGAATGGAAAACCTTCGACATCCGGGCAAATCTCTTGGCAAAACCCGCAGCCACGAGCTCTGAAGTGGTGCTAATCCTCGTGGATCAGGACAGTCTGGACTGGGCACGGCAAAACAATGGACTATCCTGGCCATGGCCCAGAGAAATATGGGCCCACATCCTGGATTTTTGCCAGACCCAGGGAGCCAGGGCCGTGGGTTTTGATATCCTCTTTACCGAACCTTCCTTCTATGGCGTTTACGACGATGAAGCCTTTGCAGCCGCCTCCCGTCGCATGGAAGCTGTCACAGGCGCCCTCTTCCTTGGCAAGAGTACTGGAGCCGCCACGGGCTATCCTGAAACCTATCCCGCTCCACCTCCCTTTCACGGTGACCCCCCGGAAATCCGTCCCAGAGCCGCCCTTCCCGTTCCTGTCATTGCCACAGGATGGCGACTCCTGGGCAATGTCGGCCTCGACCCGGACCCGGATGGGGTCTACCGCAATCTTCGTCCTTTCACCGCCTTTGATGGTCGGGTTTTTCCAAGCCTCGGTCTGGCCACATGGCTCGCGGCCCATCCCCATAACCCCGTCCGTCTGGAAGCCAATGCGGTGTTCGTGGGAGAAAGACGCATTCCCCTGCACAAAGGAGAGGCCAGACTGCGCTTCCGCGGACCTTCCCGAACCCACCCTTCCATTCCCGCAGCCACTGTTCTTCGGGCGGCCATCCTGGAAATGCAGGGAAGGGAGATCGAACTGCCTGAAGCCGGTTCTCTGAAAAATGCCTATGTATTGGTGGGATATTCCGCCCCGGGTCTCCATGACCTCACGCCCACCCCCGTTGGTGGCGGTTATCCGGGTGTGGAAGTTCATGCCACCTTGCTCGATAATTTCCTGGCCCAGGATTTTCTTGAAACCCTTCATCCTGCGGTGTCTTTCACACTCATGCTTGCACTCTCCGGGATCTGCGCTCTGGTGATCGTACTGCTGCCTGCCACGGCAGTAGCCCTGGCAGTCCTCGCCACAGCCTGTATCCTCCCTGGGATGCTGGCTTTTTTCTTCTATACCTCAGGACTCGTTTTGCCTCTCCTGCCCCTCATGTTCAGCGCACTTCTCTCAACGGTCACTGCTCTCTTCATCAACTACAATACAGAAGGCAGACAGAAGCGCTTCATCAAAAACGCCTTTTCCCAGTACTTAAGCCCTGCGGTCATTGACGAACTGCTCCTTGACCCCGGAAAGCTCAAGCTGGGTGGGGAAAAACGGGAAATCACCATATTTTTTTCCGATCTTGAAGGTTTTACGCGCATATCAGAAGGCCTGGATCCGGAAAGTCTCACCTCCTTTCTCAATCACTACCTTTCCGCCATGACAGATATCATTCTCCATAGCGGAGGCACAGTGGACAAGTACGAGGGAGATGCCATCATTGCCTTCTGGAACGCCCCCCTGAGCTTTCCGGACCATGCAGATCGAGCCGTGCAGGCCGCCCTCCGATGCCAAGACACCCTTGCCTCCATGAGCCATGAACTCCGTCGCTGGACAGAAAAGCCCGTACGCATGCGCATTGGTATCAATACAGGGCCTGCGGTTGTGGGCAATCTGGGCTCGAAAAAAAGATTTGATTATACCATGCTGGGAGATGCGGTGAATCTTGCCGCGCGGCTGGAAGGGGTCAACAAGGTCTTTGGCACCTATACACTCATATCCGAATCCACGGCCCTGGCCCTGGGACCTGGCATCGACACCCGAGAGCTGGCGAGGGTGCTGGTGGTGGGAAAGGAATACCCCATCCGCATTTTTGAACCCTTCTGGTCACGCCTTCACCAGAATCATGATGAACCCTTTGCCCGTGGCTTGGCCCTTTTTTATGCAGGAGACCTTCAAAGGGCTATGGAAACCTTTCAATCCATTGGCGAAACAGACGCACCCGCCAGAGCCTATGTAGGAAAATGCCAGGCATTGTTGAAAAATCCCCAGGAAAACTGGGAAGGCGTCTGGGTCATGGATCAGAAATAAAAAAGGGGAAACCGTTCATGCACACAGTTTCCCCACTCTGCCCCCAAGGGCCATTCAATTCTTCTGCGCTGCCTTCCCTCAAAAACCCATCAAGTTGTCTGCAACTCTATGCGCAAAGGAATCTCATGTGAGCTACGGCTCACCTCACGGGTCGCTCCCAATTCCCATTTCACGCACCGGAGTTCGTTTCCAGCCATGGCTTCAATATCTGCCACGAGATTTTTGATGTTAATGACAGGGTGCCGATTAAAAACATCAGGCAGCCCGTAGGTCAGACTGCAGACCAGACATTTACCAGGTCTCTGGTCCAGTACAAAGGCAAAATCGAGCAGATTTTCCCGGCGTTCTCCACGAAAATCAAGCCGGATATCATAGGCACCTTCGGACGTATCCCCGAAAAGCGCATCAAAAAAGGCATCCGCGCGGTCTTCAGGAAACAGAGCTTTAAGTTTTTCGGGTGTGAAAATCGTATTCCAGTTTTTCTTTACCATCGACTCTCCCCTGCAAAATCCATCCCAGAAACCAGAATCCTTGATCCTGGCAACAGGCCCGGACTTCCTGTCCCTTAGCTGTAAAATTTCTCTGCTTTCAAAAAAGCAGATCCCCAAGCCAAGGTACATTAGCCTAAGATGGGGGGATGGTCAAACCGAATTCCAAATAAAAAAACGCCCTGTCTTGTGGTGATGATCACCAAAGACAGGACGTTTCAAAAGAATCCGGCGGCGTCCTACTCTCCCACACAGTCGCCCATGCAGTACCATCAGCGCAGTCAAGCTTAACTTCCGTGTTCGGGATGGGAACGGGTGTGACCTTGACGCCATCGCCACCG
>Ga0265295_1005501_pt1 | contig 16064 bp, 22 predicted proteins | sample Munlansysbiofilm_FD_192503 | JGI IMG/M metagenome (GOLD analysis project Ga0265295, IMG submission 192503) | Leachate microbial communities from a municipal landfill in Southern Ontario, Canada - Methane capture system biofilm | ecosystem: Engineered > Solid waste > Landfill > Unclassified ... | reverse complement strand
GGCTTGTTCCGCTTTGCGATTTTGCATACGGATACGGAATGCGTTTGCCGCCGCGAGTTGTCAGCATAATAGTCTCTATCGGGCAGCGCCCCGATGCATAGCCAACGAACTCGAGTAAGCCATGCCAAGCCTTTCCGGCTTTAATAGTTTTGGAGGGGGTTAATTCTCCTACGCTAGAGTCAAACATTATGGAGGCTCCGGCTTGTAATCGTAATTAAACACAACAGGAACGCCTGACGCGTCCTCCATCACAAGTGTCTTTACAGGCTTTAGCTCTATGGCAACAAGAAAGTCGCTGGTGAGTATTACAGACTCATGGTACGTACGTGCATCGTAGTTAGGCTCAGTTAGCGGGCTATCTATGCCACCACCTCCGCCCGATGACGGAGCACTACCCGACCAGGTTGCACTGCCGCGCTTTGCTGCCTGTCCTCCGCGAACCGGCAGCACTGGCAACGTGCGCTCGGCGCGATTGTTCTCAGCCAGCGCGCGCATGTCGTCACGCATTTTTCTGCCTGACGCACGGCGCGCCTCTTCCATATTTCTTCCGCTTTGCTGGCGGTTGTATTCCATATCCCTGCCAGACTTGCGGCGTGCCTCTTCGTTTGTCATGTGACCACCTAGACTAACGCTGTTAGATCGACATAGCTGAGCGAGCCACCATTGTTCACAACCAGCCGGTTGTTCAGAGGATCAATAATAATCGACTTTGTTGTCTCTGTTGCTGCTGTAACACCTTCTATCGACTCGGTAGTGGCAAGCGCAGCCCATCCGCTAGGCGTGCTTACACCACACTGCTGAACGATCGACCCTTCATTTGAGATGAATAGACTGCCAATGGGCGCGACAGGCTGATACTCAAGTTCGCCATTGCCTCGGATCACTGGAAGAATCGGATGCCATACGCCATTATGCGACATGATGTATTCAGTTTCTGTCGATGTATCGCTGTAATGACTACCGTGCGGCGCGACCACCGGAACCGTATTCGGATCAACTTCGCCGCTGAAAATGTGCTGTACATTCGCCATGTCATTCCCCTACCAAAATATTAGAATTTTCGTCTACCAGTGTATCGCCAGTCTCGTCTACTAGCGCTCCGTCAGTGACAGGGTCGCCACCGCCACCCGCTTCAAGGACTTCGATTCTGTTTTGCAGTGCCGTCAGCTGTCCCGCAGTGAGCGTGCAATAAATGAGCGTTTCAGCGGGCCAGTCTTGAGCGGTTGTCCCGTCTTTTCCGCGAGCTATTGCAAGCCCAGCTGACACCTCAACAATCTCCCACTGCGTTTGCTCAAGCGGGTTTGCGCTGTTGGTTAGTGTGAGCCAGTAACTGCCAGTCAAGTCCAGCCGAGAGGCAGCTAAAGGTGAGATAGGCAGCACAGTCGCGCTGCCCGATAGCGGAGCTGTGAGCTGTGTAACCCAGTTGTTTATGTATTTCATTCAAAGCTCCAGCAAGTCGTTAGGTATGCCAACGCGATAAACGCGCTCAAGCTCATGCGTTTTTTCATCAGTTTCGTCAGCGCTGATTGGCGGAGCAGTAACGGCCAGTCGGCGCGGGAATGACTCAAGCGTGCTGTCCTGCTTGGCGTCGTAGTTACCCGAAAAACCATCCAGCGTGTCGTCATACTCGCCGCTTGTGAACCGACCGCCCAGCTGCGAGGCAAGCTGAACTTGCTGACCCCATCCACTACCGCCGCCTGCATCGTCACCGCCTAATCGGGCTGGCACCAGGAGCGGATCAGATACGCCACCACCGCGCATGACCGCAAGGGTAATGCTCGTTAAAGCGCTGCCTGTTTCAAAGTTCAGTTCATCGACGCGTTGCGAACATTTGGCACGGGCGCGCGTGTACTGATCGTTGATCTCGATTGTGTGCACGAGATCCACACCAAGCGCCATGCTGGTCGGTACTGTAAAGCTCACTGCAGTCTTGCTGTGCGCATCGATTATTTCTGTGTGCGCAATCTGCATTAGGCAGCCGATAGCGTTCACACGGCGCCATTCATCTACTCGATCACCTGGTGATCCATATCCAGGATTGGGCGGGGCGACCGGTGCGGATCCTTGCTGGGTGGCAGTAATTGGGTTAAGGCTAGACTCCCAGCCGTCGGTGTCACCATGCTCAACATCAACGCTGGTACCTGTGCGGCTAATGATCTGCTGACCCTCTACCTGCCCTGCCTCTGTTGCGAGGCTGAGCCGGTATGTTTCCGTCACTGACTGAGTCCAGCGCCTCGCCCCCGTCCAGCCTGCGCCAAGCAAAAGACCGACTTGATTGTTGATCCAAGGCGCTCCGGTACCGCACGGATCTGGCATTGTGGGCGGCAGCAAATACCAGCCAGCTGATACAGGGGTAAGCCCTGCTCCCTCGGTAGCGCTAATCACCATGTCCTTGTCGGGCAGCTCACTAGACACTGATCGCCAGTTACAGAACCCGCTGATGCCCTCTTGGTTTTGAGTACCAGGATGACGCCATGCGAATGACTCACGAGCATCGTGCAGCCGTGGGTACCGGTACGCGACTTCTAGCTCAACGCGATTTGTTACGTTGCGTAGCTGAGCGAGATCAACATTGATCGACTGATAAACCGTTGTGTCGGGGCCAAAAATATAATCAGGTGTTGTATTTGCGTACCAACTGTACGTACGCAGCACTCCAAGCGTCGAGCAGTCCATTGATGCAGCGCGCGTACTCATGCGCTCAAGTGCGTAATCCCAGCGCGACCGGCCCTCTACTGACTCGAAAACATCCGCGCTCCACATACCCTGAGTCAGCGCGTCAATTTGCGCAACAGTCATCGCCTCAACTTTGTTTTGCAGATTGTCAGTCGCAGTGATCTGCATGACTCGTGCCGGAGCATCCCAGCGCGGCTCTGCAACTAGACCTGTGAACAGGCGAACCTGTACAGCGTTAAAGCCGTCATCTGTTATGTAGTCAATCGTGACCGTGCGATCTGCTAGATCCGTTTGCACTAACTCGCCGGGCATATAGAACAAGCCGAGCTCAGCAATGCCAGCGCCGCCTTTTTCTCTGTCTACGCGGACGCTTCCAGTCAAGCGCTCGCTAACATCCACGCCCCCGAGCATTGCCACCGCAGACCAACGGAAGCTGTGGCCAGCTGGCGGTGGTGGCACCGGGAAGCCCGGATACACACCATCACCCACGAGGGGTGACTCTGGCGGTTGAGGCGGATCAATTACAACTGGATCGACAGGCTCAGCACCCCCAGCTAACGCATTGAGAGGCCAGCTGTTTATAGGTGCGCTATTTAACATTTAGATTTCTCGTGCGGTAAATTGCCATGTAAATGATGCAGCAGCAGAATCCAGCGCTTCAGCTGGCGGCGTGGCCAGCACGTTAAATACTGGCATCCAGCTAACGCGATACGCAGACGCTCCTGCAACTGCAGTAACCGTTGCCGTTTTGCCGGTCACGCTGACTGCAGTGCGCACCCAGTGCGAGCCGATAAGTGCATGCGCCCAAGGCTCAACATCGGGGCGCGGTGTGCTGTTGAGCGTGTACGTTAGCGAATTACCGGTTATGGTTTTTGGCTGAGTACAGCGCAGCTCAAGCGGCTGAGTGTAATCTAAGGCATCAAAGCCTAAGCCCATCCAGCCGGCACCTGACATCGTGATTGTTTCTTTTGACCAGTGCGCCATCCGGACAAGTGAGCCGCCTGATAAGCGCACATCTGTCCAGCCCGTTTCTTGGCTGTATGACTGGCCGACCGCACCCGCATGCAGGATTATTGGCAGGCCGCCAAGTGTTACGTGGGGTCGTATCATTTGCGCGTCCTCCCGTATTTAAGCGCGGCACGATGCAGATCATCGAGGTTGCTAGTGCCAGCAACGTCTACGCTGAATGAGTCGCCGCTTGGTAAGTGAAAGTTTAGGGAGCCGATGTTTTGCGGTTGTTGGAAGCGCTGAGTAAGAGAGCTATCCATTTTCGGAATTGGCACATTAGCAAATGGGTTAGCAGATACCAGCCCGCCTTCCGCGTAGCCGCGCATACGACTCATTGTGTTTTGAAACCCGTTGCGGCGTATCTGCTCGAGGAATGACAAAGCACCAGGCTCCTGAACAATGCGCTTTGGCTGAACATGCTCATCAGCGTGAACTACGCCTGCCGCCTTATACTTAGATCCGGGGCCAGTCCATCCACCGTCAGCAAATCCTTTAGGTGTTTTAGGCTCGGACTTATTGGCGGCGTTCACTGCCTCATAAAGAACAGTGACCGGAATAGTAAGCTGCTTGGCCAAAGCCTCAGACAGCGCTTTCATCTTCTCTCGAATGGCCGCTTCGTTCTGGTCATCCCAGCTGACATCAATGGACATGGTCTTAAGGGCTTCCCCTTGTTTGACCAACTCGCTGATGCTCGTCTTTATGTCCTCGACTTTCTGCTCCGCATTTGTGCGCTCTATGCCTGCAGCGGCTGTTGCGATTCGCTTAAGCTCCTCAGCCATCCCAGCTAAGCCGTAATTACTTTCGCCGGCGGCCTGTATTGCCTTGATCGCCTCCCCGCTTCTGCGAGCCTGCTTAATGGCCTCTTCCGTGTTGCCAGCAGCCAATGCTTTGCGGGCAGAGATCATTGAGTCCTGCGCGTCCGCATACGAGTTCGGCTGGTCTTTGCCGCCGCCGCGCACATCATCCACTAGAGTTTGAAACTCTTTTTCTATCGAGAGCTCTTTTTTGCGAGCCGTCTCTAGCAGCTTATTAGCTTTTTCAAGCTCTGTAGATTGAGCAACGATGTTTTTGCGCAGGTCTTCAAGCATTTCATTTTTGATCTGCTTGAGTTTGTTTTTGTGCTGTACTGCATTTTCTTCAGCAATTGCATTGCGGGCAGCTTCTCGAGCCATAAATTCTTCAGCTGTTGAGCCGTAAGTTTTCGCCCACCCCTTTACTGCTGCTAGCTCATCGAACTTTGTTCCGTTTCGCGCAGAAATTGCGCGCTGTTCTTCAGTCAGTCTCCGTATATTTAAATCTTTTTCATGGTTTGCCAACAGCTCGCTGGCTTGGATTATTTTTTCATTATCCTCTTTTGCTCGCGCTGCAGCAGCAGCTGTAAGATTAAGCCTTTCCTGAATGCTTTTCCTGAGCCCGGTTAGCTCTAGGGCAAAACCGAGCATAGTAAGATCTGTGAATAATTGTTCTGCAAGTCTTGTAAGGCCTCCTGTATCGCCATTCATAATTTCGTTAAGGATGTCCGATATATTCACCAGGTCGCCGGAAAGTGTTGCTGATAAGCCTATAAGCGTGTCAATTTTATAAATAACATTATCAATCGAGGCAGATGTGCGAGTCCATGCATCTTGAACGGTTACTCGCATGTCGTCTGTTTTTTTGCCTAGTGCTCCGAGCTGGCTGATGAGCGCCGGGATAACGACCTCGGACGTTAGTTCGCCAGCCGCAGCCATGGCTATAAGCTCTTTTCGACTTTTCCCAAGTCCTACAGCTAAAGCGTTTGCAATTTCTGGCGCCTCAGTTAAAACGGAGTTGAAATTATCTCCGCGCAGTACGCCTATTTGCATGGCGCGGTTAAAGTTAGTGATAACCGTCTCAGCCTTCTGCCCAGTTGCGTTGCTAGCAACTAGCCCAAGGTTTACAACTTCCGTTAAGTCCGCCACCTGCTGAAGAGTAAAGCCGGCTTCTCTCAATGGTTTTAGCGCGCTAATGAACAGCTCTGCGTTATTCGCCATGCTTGTGTAGGTTCTAGCGCTGATCTCCTCGATGCGCCGCAAGCTTAAATCAAATTCGTCTTGCGTCTCCGTAGCGTTCGCCAAGCGGTCGCGCATAGTTGCAACTTTGTCCGTTATATCAGTGATAGCGCCAACCGTAGATTTAACCGCGTAACCCACGGCTAGCCAGCCTGCTGCCCGCCCAGCAAGAGCCGCCCCGCCGCCGCCTCCTGAAGTATTGGCGTTTTCTTCTGTTGTTAGAGACTTAATTTCTAATCTAGTTTTCTTAAGCTGCGACTGGTAAGCGATTTCAGCGGCTACGCGCTCTCTTGCAGAGAGCTGCCCTGACTGAGAAAGCCTAGTGTAGTCTGCACGCAAAGCGACCAGCTCAACCCTAAGTTGGCGTAAGCGAGTTATCCCAAGCTGTTCTTGTGTTCGCTGAAGCGCGTAATCGTTTGCACCTAATGACTTCTGCTTTGCCATTTCAGCCTGGAGGCGAGCATGCTCTCCGGCAAGGTTTCGCGTATCTATGCCTGCTCCGCGCAGTTCGGTTCGCTGCTGCATAACAGCTAGTTTATGGCGGTCAAAGGCGCGCGTTGCAGCTGACAAAGTTCGTTCCGCTCGAGCGAGGTCAGTATCAAGGCTTTTGACAGGTTGCCCAGCTTCTTTGATTGCGCGCTTAAGCTCATCAACCGTGCGCTTTGCTGCAAAGAACTCCTTGGATGCCGCTCGCGCTGACTCGGTAGTTTTCTGAAGAGCGTCAATTTGACGGATTGGTTTCTCAATAGAGCGAACCATTTCGGCGAACTCGGTGCGAAACTTAGCAACGCCTTTTACAGCGTCCTGCGCATCAGCAGTTAACTTAATTGAAATATCAGTCATTTTGCAGGACTCTTTAATGCTCGTTTAAATAGTGACCACGGGTATCCGAGGACACCGTGGTGACCGATCATAATTAGCGTACAGATACAATCATCGAGGGCGCTTAAGCTTCCGCTTCCGCCAGGTTCTTGTAAGTTCGCGCCTGCCACATAAAAAAATCTGAATTAAGCTCCTTGCAAGCATCAATTATCAGCCGTAGCTCGCTAGGCTTAAGCTCTGAGATATCATCAGCTTTTAGATTGGTGAATGCTTGTAAGTCAGATAGCCGAACATCTTCGAAAAGCGTTGAATCTAAAACGCTCTCATCATTCTCAGCTAGTAATAAGTTTCTAAGGCCGGCCACTGTAAGCTCTCGAACAATGACTTCCGAGCCGCCGACAATAACAATTTTGTTATGAAAAAGTTCTTTCATATTATTTTCTCCAGGTAATAAAAAACCCGCACTCGGCGGGCTTTTATAATTTCGAACTAAGGCCAAATAAATAAATCTGCTCCTGTGTACGAATCAGATTCGGGATTGTAAGTTATTTTTACAGTAAACCCTTGAGCGAGCATTACCCCAAAAGCATTGCTAGACTCAAAGTCGCCGCCAAAGAAATATGAGCAGTCTCCTAGCTTTTCGCTGCGCACAGGCGAGCTATTAAATTTTGCGCTAGACGGGCTTATAAGATGCTTTTTGACATACTTGCGAGCCATAACCCATGCCATTTCCTTGTCGAAGCATCCTTTCGGGGATAGCTTAGGCTTGTTTTTTTTCTCGGCTACATATTCAACTGCATATTTATAGCCATAAAAAGACAGGCCAGCCATGCAAATAACAATGATAGAGGCAAGCATGAGGGCTTTTGCCACGCTAACTTTTATAATCTTTTTTTTACAAGCAGCACAGTATATTGAGCTTCTTATTTTAATCTGTTTTCCAGTAAACCCGCATTCTTTACATCGCATGACTTTCTCCTTTTTAGTCAAGGAGAAATATAACGCAACCAGCAGTTAGTAGCGATACCGGAAATCCGGTATCGATCCAGCACAGGCGCAGCGATCATCACCGCACCTGTGTTGGCACTCCACGTATCTGAGGAGTGGTATTACCCGCGACTGACTGGCCGGAGTAGCAAGGCCATGTCTTTGGCGGCGCGACGTAGGACTTCGAGGGCCGATTCTTTCCAGAGTAACTGGACAACCGGCGCGCCGTCGCTGTGCTTGCGGCCTGTTTCGACCAGCTTGGAGTGCTGTTTGCCCTCTTCTGTTGGTAGCCAGCGCAGGCTGTTATGCCCTTCAGGTGCTGGGGTTTGTAGCTTGGCCTTTTCTAGCAGCTTGTTGAATTGGTTGCCTGTTACATCAAAGCGCTTGCCGAGCGCGGTTGGTGTGTAGGCTAAGTCTTCAACGGCTGCGGGCAGCGCGTCGATGCCTAGCAATTCAAGGGGGCCGATGCCGATTTGCTTTTTAACCAGCTTGTCGGCATGGAAGCGCGCTGGGTTGCCATCGAAGCCCATCAGGCCAGCAACGCGCAAACCTGCTTCGGTCATATCGCCGACTGTTTGCACCAGCTCCAAGCGGGTGACTTGGAAGTCTTGGAATGCGCCTTGGGCAAAATCTTGGCCGACCGCTTGTTTTTGCGTGACCACAGCGTCAAAGGTGCGAATCACATGCAAGTGAAACTTAGGACTGATCCACATGGCGTAAGCGTAAACCAGTTCTTTGCATACGTAAGTGCCTCGGCCGATACCGCCGTGCTCTACTGAAATAGCAAGGCTCAGATCTGAGACTTGCTTTACCTCATCAATAAGCTCGACAGTCTCTGCCAGTCTCGACCAATTTGACGGTTTATGCTTTGCGATCCCGCCGCTAGCTCTATGCAGATCATTCAAACAATACAACCCGTCATCATCTTGACGGATCACTTGGTTAGCAATAATTATATTTGACATGGTGGCCCTCAATGCATGTGCTGTTTAGAAAGTTGATTGAATACTGCGCGGGTTTGCTCAAGGTGGCCTTGCAGCATCCAGAGCACATTGCTCAGGTGCTGATCCATGTCTACCTCGGTGAGGGTAGACAGCAAGGAGATGGAGCGGGCAAAACCGCAATCAATTACATTGACCAGTTCACCATTGGGGATGCCAGTGCGCACAGTAAATGCGTCTTCTAGTTCAGTTGCCATTTGCACCACCTTGTCAGCCGTAGTATTATCAACGGCGTGAATTCCTATATTCATGTGCTTTGAAGCCTCAAGTGTTACCGCACTTGGGGCTTTTCTTTGCGTGTTGTTATTTGGCATGGTCTTTCTCCTGCATGGCCTCGGCCATTGCATCCTCAAGTATCTTGCTAACAATCCAGTTCATGCTGCGTTCTTCGCGTTCTGAACGCTCCAGCAACCAGTCGTGAACCTCAGGCAGCATTCTCAAGCCGAACATTTTGCGCTGTATTTTTTTATCTGACATATCCAATCTCCTGCAATTTTCTGTATTTAATGCCGTCTTCAATAAGCACGACTAGCTCAGCATTCGTGCTGCGTCTATTGCTGTGTGCGAGGTCATCAACCTGATTCTTTAAGGATTCAGGTAAACGCAACGGGTATTGCGTGCGCGCTTCTTTGTTCACTTCAACCTCCTTAGCCTCCCAAAGATAAAGCACCGTGCTTTAGCTTGTGCCAATTTAAGCACGGTGCTTTATTGCAAGTCAATAGCATTGTGCTTTATTGTTTGCCCATGAGCAGAGCAAACCCCCAAGTCAACTTTAGAATGCCGCAAGAGTTAAAAGACAAACTCGAAAGCGCAGCCATAGAAAATCGCCGTTCCATTACGGCCGAGCTAGTAGCTCGCCTCGAAAATAGCTTTTGCGAGAACAGTCCGCACAACAATCCAGAAGTTGAGTTGCTGCATAAGCTCTACAACGAAAGCAGCGCCAAGCTGGCTGAGCTGGAAACTCTAACCAGTGTAGGCAGCATGGAGATGGTCGAACTGAACAGCGAGCGCGCAACCAACACCATGCTTAGGCACTTGCTGGCTCGTAAGTTGAGCGAGCGGCCTACAGAGTAGGCGGCCGGCCTATTACTCCGCGTCTTTAATGGTCATGTACTGCGAAATACCAGTGCCTGTTTTGGTCGGGTCCTTCTCAACCTTGGCGGTAAACTCCATACCCTTAAAGTCGTCACCAATAAAGCTGAGGCTTGCTGGTGAGTGGTTTACACGGAACACTTCGATGACCACAGGCTTACCGCTCCGGGCTTCGTTCAAGCCAAGGAACACATGACGGTAGCGCTTGCCTGACGCCACTAGCGCCTGAATGGTCGCGTAGTTGCCGTGCTTGTAAGCCACTTTGATTGCCGTGCCAGCATCAAGCACTTTGGTGCTGGTAGGGAGGATTTCAGGCATGCCAGCGCTGTTGATAATGTAATCTTCATCCAGCACTAGAGTGGTTGAGCCGGTGGCTTCTGTAATCACAACTTCAGTTGCGCTGGGGTGCTCAAGCAGAACAAGCGAGCCTGGGAAAACTGTGTGCGCTTCAGCTGTAATGGTTCCAGCTAAAACGTCTGTGCTTGTGCCGTATAGGGCGCGAGCCATGTTTTCAGCTTTGAAGTGTCGAGCTTGATACTTGATATTGAGCGAGTTAATTCGCTGAACTGAAGCATCAAGGCCGCCGCCTGGAGTGGTGTAATCCTGCTCTTCAATCTCTTGCGGCGAGGCTTCGTACTCTAAAGAGTTGCAGTTGCCAATAAAAATAAGACCTTTCGGGTTATCTAGGTCTTCGAGAAATTGTCTGCCGACACCAAGAAACGCGCCGCGTAGATCAGGCTTAGCCATGATGTATTACCTCTTCTTTAGTAGATTGTTTAATGACACCATTAGCTTCTAGCCACTGGCGTTCTTGCTCGGTTACTTTGATTTTGCTGCCTGGGGAGTGGGTTACACCTTTGTGGGTGTGTGCATAAAGCAGAGTTACTTCTTTATCTGATGCTTTACTCATCATCGCTGCTCACTATCATCTTGAATTGAATTGGGATAACTAGGCTCGCGGCCTTTAATCCGTCACCAGGTGCAACATGCTCTGGTGCGCCTATCTGCATTTGGCAAATACCAAAAGGAGCCCAGCTGACTCGACGATAAGACTCAGGCTTGATTGCTTTCCAGAGATCCATTTCCAACTCATCAAGTGCATCGTCATAATCGTCAAGCCCTACATCAACAGCAGCGATGATGTAATAGCCGGGGCTTACTGCAAGCTCGCCAGACGCTGTATCAGGGGGTCCATTTTTACCGCGCTGAATAACAATGACTGGGAACCTGGCAGACTCCGCATCGATCACTTCGCTGAACCAGCCAGTTCTAACGTTATTACCAGCATTTGTTCTGTACCCGTTTGCAGTATTAATGTTAGTGAACTGGTCTTTTAAAGCCTCTCTCAGCCTAGTTAGTAGATTCACGTAATCTCCATGCACGCATAAGTTGCGTAGCGGCCATCGTTTGAGATTGGCTCTTCAACTATGTAGCTGCGAGAGCCAGCGGTGAACACTCCGCCGCGTGCTGCCTTTATTAGCTGGCAAACAGGGAAGCTGATCGCGAAAGTTCCTGCGGCAAACGTTTGTTCAACGCCGCCAATAACCACGCTGCTATCAATCATCAGGTCGATACTGTTAACGATCGCCCCATCTTTTGAGTCATAGCTTCCTTTTATGTCTGACAGTCGTGCGGCAATCGTGCGATTCATACGATCTAATGATCGGGCGAATTTACTTTCCATAATCTCTCCTTATCGAGCAGTCCTGACAGCTTCAAGCAGCGCTTTGCGCATCTCCTCTGGAAGAACTCGCTCAGCTGTTGATTGTCCGATGCCGTAAAAATCAAGGCGCTTTGAGTAGGTCGGTTTTGACACGAACGCTATAAGAATGTGCATGCTCTTCTTGCTTGTGCGCCGTGCGATGCCAAGCGCTTTCTTGCCTTTTCTTATAATGAAGTACTGGCGGGCGTTGCCTTTAGCAGAGCTGCGAGTACTGTCTGTAGCGTTGGCGTTATAACCAGCCTCGGAAAACCCGCCGATGCCTGACAGTGCTTTTGTGATCTGCCCGCGTGGCAAGTTGCCGTGCTTGTCGAGCTTTGCATTTTTACCAAATGCCGTTTGTTGGCCATAAGGAAGAAGTTGCCGCGATCTAAGGTTTAGTTCGCTGGCTTTATCTTTGCGCTCTCCGCTGTAGATTTGAGGACCAAGCCATTTAGTAGCTGGTGTGCTCTTATCTGCTTCGTTTTTCATATCAACGCTGGCGACAAGCTTGCTTTTTGTCGCTGGGAACAGTCGCAGGCTGCGCATTGTCCACCTCGTGGGGCGATCAAATACTGCTGCCATTTCAGTTTCAATAGCTTCCTTTGCTGTCTGCGCTGAGCGGGTTAACGCCAGCGCAGCTGCAAAAGGGATTTGCTTTTCAATGGCCTGCAGGCTGGCATCAACCTCAGGAAGCCCTTTGGTGTCGATGCGAACCATGCTCATAAACGGCGCTCCGGTATGTCTTGACCAGCAGTGATTGCATCGGCCCAGCTGAGCGCGATGCCTGCCGCGCCCTGTAATTCGCGGGCATGGACCGCCACTTCTGAAAAGCCGCCGTAGTAGTCCATTTCCACAGCCACTTCCAGCATGTGAATAGCCAGCGCCCGTAAGCGGCTGGCTAGCTCGGCTTTACTCGGTGGCGTCTGCGTCGGCTGTTGAGCCTGCGTCTGCGTCATGCTCTTCTCCGTCGCCTTCGCCTTCTTCGTCACCACCACCATCGCCTGCGGCTGCAGCAGCTTCCTCAGCCGCTTTAGCATCGGCCTTGGCTTGCGCTTTGGCTTCTGCGGCTTTTTCTTTTGCAGTGGCTGCCGGTACTGGGCCGATGATTCCAGCATCGAGCAGCTCTTCAGCAAACTCGGTGGTGGCTGGGGTGAATAACTTACCCGCTGGGATGAGTGCATTGGTGTCCTGAATGCTGCCAAGCAGCACCAGGTATGCAGTTTTATTCTTGGCCATGTTGGCTCCTTGGTTAAGCGATAACCTTAGCGGTCAGGAATGCATCTGGCTCAAGCAGTGCTGGCAGCGGTGCAGATTGCAGCATCAACCAACGTGCGCTTGGGTCCTGCTCTTCCCATGTTTTCGGGAAGCGAGCGGCTTCAACCATGCCTGTTTCAATGGCTTGAACGTCTTGGATCGCACCGTATAAGCGTTTGTTTTGAGCTTGGTTACTGCCCATGAGGATTTGGCCTTCAGCGATCATGGGTTCTAATTCATCAGTTTCAGGATTTAAAGCCCACTCCATATACGCATACAGATCAATGCCCGGGTCGTTTAGGTAGCCCAAATACACGACACCTTCAGGCATGTTTTGTGGGTTGATCATGCCCATGTCGATGCGGCGCGTGTTGAGCAGTTTATGAACCTGTTCGGACTTCATGAACGCATCCTGAGCGGCGCCCGACAAAATTACGTGAGTAGGGCGACGTCCTGATTTTTTCATAATCTGGCGTGCCCAAGTGCGTAGATTGCCGATTGGGTCAGCAGCGGCAGTGCCCCACTTGTCTGCAAGGCTGGTGATGTTGTGCTCAACGGGCATCTGGAAGTTCACTTCCATATCAACACCATCGCCTTTTACGATGACTTTACCGGTGCTGAGCGCACTGGCGGCCATCCACTCTTCGCGGCGGGTGATTTGATCGTTGAGTTCAGACAGGTCTTTACCCAGCTGGATTGCAGCGCGCTCGCCCGGTGTTTGCGTGGCGTATGGGTTTAGGCCGGGTGAGCGATTGAGCAGCTGCTCTGCGTTGGTCTCCATTTTCGGTTTGATGTACGCAGGGGTGATATTTGAGCTGGTGAAGCCGTCGCGCTCAATCACTTTGCCCTGGTGGCGCGGGCTGACAAATGGCGCTAGCTTGCGGCCACCTTTGACGATGTCTACGTCAACGGTTTTTGTGGCGAAGGTTTCTTCTGCAGAGAAGAAAGTTTTTAGCAGGAAAGTGCTGGGGGTGTGCATCTGCTCAACGGCTGCGAGCATGGTGCGAGTGTCAAAAATATCCATTGTGTGCGCTCCTTAGCGTACTGATTTAAAGGGCTTACTGTGCTTAGCGCACGAAGATTGATAAGGGGCGCAATGCGGCTTTTACGCTTTCGAGCGTGTGGCCTGCGCCGATGTCGAGCTGGCTGCCCAACACTTCACCGGTTAGGCGCACGATGCCGACGGCTTTTGCGTCTGTGGTGGTGATGGCTTCAGCGCAGATAACGGTTGGCACCTTCGAGGTGTCTTCTGCTGCAGCAAGACTGAGGATGTAATCACCCGCTGCATCTTTGCCGAGTACTGAGCCGGCCTTTAAGGTTTGGTTGAGGCCGATGGTGACGGCGTCAGTAACGACGGGGAAGTGGCCGGCGCTTAATTGCTCTGGGTTGTAAGTGGTTACGATTGGGTTAGGCATGATGCCTCCTGATGGTTGACCTGTTTGCAGGGTTTGATTGGTGCGCGGCGCTACTTAATGCCAGCGCCTTGGAGCATCAGGCCAACTAAGCCAGTGCGTTTGGTTGCGACTTTTTCAGCATCACTTTCTGGCGATTGGTGCTCAGTGCTGGTCGAGTCGCTTTTGATACCTGACAAGCTGATGCCGCGTTCTTTGCTGGCGGTCAGGATTGCCATGGCTGCAGTTTCTGCGCTGTGGCCGCCTTCGATGGCGGCATCAATTTCGGCTTGGAACTCAGGGCCGGCTAATTGGGTGATTGCGGTGACGCGGGCGCGCTCAGCTGTTGCGGCTTCTGCTTTAACGGACGTTAAGTCGAAGCTTTCAAGCGTTGCCGGTACTGCTTCAGCAACTACGATGTCTTGCGCATCGGTGCCTGCAGCAAGTGCGGCTTGCAGTTCTGCTGTGGTTTTTACGACTGTCTTAGTCATAGCGGTGGGTCTCCAAAGGTTGATTGGTTGTTGCGGTGTCGAAAGCTCAGTGATGAGCGATTCAAGCGAGCCGAGCCGATGGGCCAAGCCATGAGTAACGGCATCTGCACCAACGCGAATGCCGCCGAGGTCGCCCATTGCTGGGATTTTTTCAGGGTCTACACCGAGGTGAAGCGCCACTTTTTGTTGGAATACGCTGCCCAGTGAGTCGACCATCTCACCGAGCTTGGCGCGGCCTGCTTCGGTGGTAAGGTCTGGGCGTTTGTTCGGTGCGTTGCTGCTGACAATTTCGTAAGTGGTGCTGCCATCGTCTTTTTTGTCCAACTTCACATTGAGCGCTGCACCGATGCTGCCGGCTAAGCCGATGTCATCAATCACAATTTCATGCGCGGCGCTGGCGATCCAGTAAGCTGCACTGGCACCTGTGCCGCCGATGTACGCGGCGATTTTCTTTTTATCGCGGCCTTGGTAGATCAGGTTGGCCAACTCGTTAATGCCGCTGGCAACACCGCCGGGGCTGTCGATATTCAGAACAATGCTTTTGATGCTGGGATCATCGAGCGCGGTCTGAATGTCGGTGGCCAGCACTTCGGTGCTGGTTGCGCCGCTGATTCGCGTCATCAAATTGGCGTAGCGAAAGATCGGGCCGGTGACGGGGATCACTGCTACACCGTTGCGATTGGTGACTGTGTGAGTGTGTTCGAGCTGTTTGCCAAGTCTGGTTTCCAGCGCCTCAACATCGTTTGAGCGCTTGGCGATGCTTAGGATGTTGTCCAGGGCATCGGGCAAAATCAGCCAGGTTTGTGATGCTGCTAATTCAAACGCGCTCATTGTCATCTACTCCTGTTGTGGCTTCAGGCACTTGGTTTTTCGGTACCGTGTAAATGCCGTCTGCCTTGCGGCGGTTGATTTCAAGCAGGCGCTGGGCGTAGATATCTGCCCAAGGCTCACCGCTCATTGCTGCGGATTCCATGGCTTCGTTGCTGACGCCGATGTCGATACGCTTGCCTGCCGCGTTGGCTTCTTTGAGTTCATCAATGGCACCACGCGCTGGGCCGATCCATAAAGCGTTAAGGTAGGCGCGGCGTTTGGCTGGTTCGTTGTAGCCGGGCAAATTGATCATTCCACGGGCTACCGCCTCATCAATTACAAGTGCGCGGGTCGGTTGGCAGAAGTCGCTGACTAACCACCAGCGGCGCTGGCTGTAGAAACGCCACGCTTGGAGCATTGCAGCGCGTGCGGCTGAGTAGCTGCTGTCGTAGTGCAGCATTAGTTCTTCTTTAGGGATTTCTAAAGCAGCACCAATTTGCGTAACAAATGCAGTGAAGTACGGGTCAAACTGTGAGTTGGCTCTAGCTGGGTTAGCAACGTTGGCTTTCTCACCTTTGCCTAGATCGACGATGGCACCTTCGCCAAGACTGATATTTGCATCTTCACCGCCGTCATCTGGCACATCGGAACCCATCAGGCTCATGGCCGTCATAGGCTCTTCGTAGGCCTCGGTCTTTTCGATAAATACAGTAAAGAATGCGCTGAGTACTGCGCCCATTAATTCTGCTGAGCTGTAGCGCTCAAGCTTTTGTAGTGGCTCCAGTACTGGGGCGAGGAAT
>Ga0265295_1005500_pt1 | contig 16072 bp, 11 predicted proteins | sample Munlansysbiofilm_FD_192503 | JGI IMG/M metagenome (GOLD analysis project Ga0265295, IMG submission 192503) | Leachate microbial communities from a municipal landfill in Southern Ontario, Canada - Methane capture system biofilm | ecosystem: Engineered > Solid waste > Landfill > Unclassified ... | reverse complement strand
TTCAATTTGACGATTCCATAAAAAGCATCGATGATTTGATTGAGGGTGCGGTTTTAAACGGCATTGTTACGAATGTTACCAATTTTGGAGCTTTTGTTGATATTGGGATTAAGCAAAATGGGCTTGTTCATATTTCGGAGATTAGCAATACGTTTATTCAAAATCCGGCGGATGTTGTAAAATTGCATCAAGCAGTTAAGGTGCGCGTGCTGTCCGTAGATAAGGAAAGGGAGCGAATTCAGCTTTCGATGCGTAATTGCGAATAATTTTTTCAAAAAACAATTCGCCTCAAAATCTTGATTTTGAATGCGATTCGTAATTGGGGTGCATTTTTTTAGTTTTTTATATAACAAAAACAGGGAATCTGTTTTGAGATAAGAAAAGTTTATCTATATTTGCACTCTCAATAAGGAGAGGTGGGTGAGTGGCTGAAACCAGCAGTTTGCTAAACTGCCGTACGGGTGACTGTACCGGGGGTTCGAATCCCCCTCTCTCCGCACAGATGATCTTACTTAGGAATTAAAATATTAATCGGGGTATGGCGCAGTCCGGCTAGCGCACCTGCTTTGGGAGCAGGGGGTCGTAGGTTCGAATCCTGCTACCCCGACTTTTTACAGATGCAAACAGAGCCTTACAATCACCATTGTAAGGCTTTTTTGTAACCAGAATTTATTTTGGCCTCGTAGCTCAGCTGGATAGAGTATCTGACTTCGGATCAGATGGTCGGGGGTTCGAATCCCTCCGGGGTCACTTGGAAATCAGCCACTTATGAAATTGAATTCGTAAGTGGCTTTTTTATTCATCAACATTTTCACCAACATGCTTGCAGAATAAAAATCACCTTTCAACAAATCAAGATTTATTTTCTTATAAAACCTATTAAAACCTTTTCATTGATAAAGGTGTAAATATTTTCAGCGGTTTTGTCGAACATACGTTTCTGAGTGTTAGCGAAGAATCTCAAAAAAAATACCGGACAACAATGAAAACAAATTAACACTCAGTTTTGAAAGTTGTAAAAGTATATGTCTAAAATGCAGTTGTGGATTTTTTTTAGCAACTCAGAAAAGAATTCTCTGTGCACCTTGAGTTCATTCAGAGGTGTCTCAATTAGATTATTGATGCAATTTTACGCAAAGAAAATATCATAGCCAAATCGCAAAATCAGCATCGATACAATGATTAGAAAAAATCCGCGTATGAATTTATTTCCACGTTTCAGCGCCATATTTGAGCCGCAAATATTACCTATTACATTACAAATAGCCATAATAATGGCAAATTCCAGAATGTAGTTGCCGTTCCAGATGAAAACAAGAAGGGCAGAAATGTTGGCAATGCAGTTAATGAATTTTGAATAGGCCGATGCCTTAATAAATTCAAAACCAAGCAGTAATACAAATCCAAGCATTAAAAAGCTACCGGTTCCCGGACCAAAAAAACCGTCGTAAAAACCAACAATTGTTCCCAATATTGAGCCTAGAATAATCTGTTTTTTCAGGGGCAATGTTTTGGTCTGTACCGATCCCAAATCTTTCTTAAAAAACGTGTAAATGACTATAATTAAGAGAATTACAAGCATCAATGGCTTTAATGTATTTGCGCTGATATAACTTAGGGTCTTTGCGCCTGCAAAGGAGGCAAAAAAGGTGAATCCCGAGATTATGAATAGGAGTTTGTAGTCGAATTTAATGCGTTTTGAATATTGATACGCTGAGATGGATGTTCCCGCAAGTCCGGCTATTTTGTTGGTTCCCAGCAAAGTAGGAATGTGTGTATTGGGGAGGGTTACCAGTAACGCTGGCAATTGTATTAACCCACCGCCGCCGGCTACGGCATCGATAAATCCGGCAAAAAAGGAAAAACAGGCCAACAATATAATGGGAATAAATCCGTAGTCGCTAAATATTTGTGCAAAATCCATGTGTTGCGGAATTGTTAGGGCTGTAAAGGTAAATGATTATTAGATTGGTGAAATAGGTTATGTGAATTTGGACTACTGAATATTGTGGGGAGTTAGAAATTATTTAATGTGAAATTCAAGTCCTAATTTTGACTTGTCAATGATTAGTTACTGGTGTTAGATGCACTAATGTAAGGATATTCCACCCCAACTATTCAATAAATTGCATTACAGAGAGCGTTGATCGATTTTGGTTATTTCGTTCTGAAAATTTGTTTTACGTTTTTTAGGACAAAGCGAACCGCTTGTAACCCATTAATTGTTTAAAAATGAGGGGGTTAGTCCATCATTTTTTCAATAAGACTCTTTTTTGTTGGTATTTCAATTTTATGCGTCATTTTTTTCTTTGAATTTGCAATCTGCCATAGTGTTACAACACCGGCTTTAGTTATTTCGGTAAGCTTTTCGTAATTTATTTTATCGGGTGTATCGCGGGAAGTGTGATAATCGGGGTGTAATCCTGTAAAGAAACATGCCGTTGGAATATTTATCCGGTGAAATCGGTAATGATCGGACGAATATTTCCACATCAAGCGTTCACTAAATCCAGGGTGGAGAGATACTTTCAATGCCTCGTTATTTTCACCCGTATTTTTTGCGATTCGTTTCAACAATTTTCTTTGTTTGCCATTGGCTAGAAAAAAAACAGTGTTGCTGTGCTTCTCTTTATTATCTTGGTTTCGACCCACCATGTCAAGATTTATATTTAAAACTACCGAATCAATGGGGACAGGACAGTTTGAAACGAAATAATCGGATCCTCGCAACCCAATCTCTTCGCCCGAAAAAGCTACAAATAGAATGCTTCGGTGCGGTCTGATTCCTTTGTTCGCCAACTGTTGAAAAGCTCCAGCCATCTCCATTATTGAAGCGATTCCCGAGGCATTGTCGTCGGCGCCATAATAGATTTGTTTGCCAAATGTACCCAAATGATCGTAATGAGCACATACTACAATAACCTCATTTTTCTTGTCGCTACCTTCAATAAACGCGACAACATTTTCAGTTGGTATCGTATCTTTTTGTAGCTCTTTTGTCTCTGCAAAAACAATGGCTGTGTCGTTTCGAAAGGTTATTTCGTTTTTTATTCCCTTTTTTTCTGCCTTTTTCTCCTGTTTTACGAGATCTTTGTACGACATATTGAATAGATCTATTGTTCGATTCGGATATGCAAGACTAATCATTAACGTGTCGTTATATTGCATAAAAGCGTTATAGTGTTCTGCACTTAAATCGTATTTATGGCTGTTTTTGTCAAGAAATTTTGTTGAAAAATTTTCAAATAGGCCATCTATCTGAAAGATGCCAGATTTTGCTAACGTATGTTTCTCGGGATTAAAATTTATAAAACCACCTGTTTTTTTACCAATGACCACAAAATATCGGGCACTAGTCTCTTTCGATATTCTCTTTACAGTTTCGTATGTTTTGCCAAAACTTTGATCCAATAGCAGAACAACAACTTTATCATCTAATTGAATGTTGGGTATTTGACGCCCATATCCAAGGTAGAAGAATGTGAGTGTATCATTAAACTTCATAGGATGAGTCAACAAAGTTTTTAGATAAAAGCTTGAAAATGGATATTTTTCAGCCATTTTTCCAAACGTTTTATATTTAATGTAGGCCTTACCTTGGTCGTAATTGTACAAATTGTAGGCTTGATAATAGTTGTTCATTCCCAAGCTATCCAGTTTTTGTGCCCTGAAGTACGATGAGATATATTCTGCAGCCATTTTCTGACCAAGTTTACCTGTTTCTCGACCGGCCATACTGTCGGAAGCCAAAGTGTAAACATGGTTTTTTAAGTTAGCTATATTTATATGGCTTTCGAGCTGTTTTTCAGGCGATTGCGAGTAGGAGCACAGGGCTACAAAAGTCAGGAAGGGAAAAAATATTTTTTTCATTGTGTAATCAGTTTTTAATTTAAGATTTCATGAGGATATTTCTGAAACCATAGGTTGTTGCAAAAATACTCATTTAGTTTAGTAATATGTATGATTGCTGATCCCAACTTTTGGGGAAAGCATGATTTTCATTCTATACCAACGGTGTTGCTTGGATAGAGACTGTTGGTGAAATCACAAACCTAGGAGTGTTTTAGTTGCCTGATCTACGCCACGCTGATTCAATTTTTTTGTTGGATTATGGTTATTGTGGTGTGCAAATCGATCCTTTCCATTTTTACAGAAAGTATCAAAACAGTAAATTTTCAGTTATCAATAAAAAACAATTACTTTGAATTTCTGAGATTGTGACGAAATTAGTGAATACAATCACCGTTTTATTGTAAAATTGGTGAATAGAAGAAATACAAATCGAAAATAAAACTACATGAAACATCCATGGCAAGGTAAATTGACACACAGGCGGATGATTATCAAGCAAGGAACTTATCGCTTTGATGAGATCCTTCGCTTCGTGCCTCCGCTCAGGATGACAGTAAGTCGCTTGGGTCAAGGAGGGAAAAGAAGGCGGCACCGCCGCCTTCTTTTCCCCTCTCGGTTCCTTGCGACAGGTTGTCATCCTGAGCGCAGCGAAGGATCTCGTAAAGAATTCACATACTTAAGTGATACATAATCAGCAAAATACGAAATTATAAACACATGAAAATTAATATTCTTGAAGAAGGAATTCCTTTCGATATACAGAAAGAGTACCTTGATTATTCGCACAGTTTTGAACGCGGTGAACTTACACCGAAAGAAATTGAGCATGTAGGAAAATTACTTTTGTACCCAGATGTCCCCGTAGAAGGGAAGAAAAAAGCATTAGCGATATTGGCTCATGTTGGTACCATAGAGGCATTTATACAGATAAGCAATTACTACAAAAACCCCGACAACGAAATAATACATTGGACAGCACTAGCGTTGCAAGAGTGTAAAATGTTTCTTGAAAGTGAATTAACAGATGAAAATGTAGGTTTCATTTCTACGGGTCTTGGAGGAACAAATGACAAAATGAGGGTTTATTACTTGATTTTACCATTAGAAAATAAAAGTTTCACTAAAAAGCAGCATAAAACAATAGAAGCAGAACTAGAGTTCATTGGAAAAAAGTACAATTGTCCGATAGAAGGCTTTGATTTTCAGGATAATTATGTTGGTTTGACCGTATTAATTCCATTTGATATCACGATTGCAACTTTCATTGAAAATGGCATAAAAAGCTGCAATGAATTTGAAATATTTGTTTTAGAACACTACTATGCCGGAAACTTGGAAATACCTAACGAAGAAGAGACTGTTCGGTTAATTAAAATAGTGCGGGAAGGGTAATAAGCTACTCGATGCGTTGTAAAACAGCTGATAAACAAGGGACACTACAGGCGGATGTTTTGCCCTCCTTAAAATCACCAACGCCCGCACCCATAATCTAAAAAACGTTTCCCTTGAATTGCTTCATTATACATTGATTGTCTTTTTGGGCATCAGAGGTTTGGGGAACTCGTTGTTGGTGTATGATGTGTTTTTTTGGAGAGGGCGAGTGGTGGTTGTTTGCTTGGTTTGGAAAGATTCCTGGTGGTATGGAACTGAGTTGTTCGCACTTCTCTTTCAATTCGCCTGTGGGATGCTATTTAAAGTGCAGGGGTTTGGGTGTTGAGGAGTTTATGAATGTTTATAAGAGTGGTTCGTAACCCATAAAAATGTGGAATTGGATTATACGTTGAGGCGAAAATATTATGTATTGTTTTCAAAAAATGAATACCTTGCATACGATTTGTGAAGGGGGGTCTGTTTTTTTGATCAATTCTAGTTTGATTTTCTTCATTTGGGTTGTCTCTAAAAAAGGAGAAGAAAATCATTTTTTTTCTTTGATGCAGCGTAAATGATTGACATACTTGGTACTACACAATGATTGGGTTTAAAAACGATATTTCCATTTACGGTATTTGAAATCTACGCTATGAAAAATTTAATGGTTATCACAATGTTTGTTTCTCTCTTGTCTATGCACAAAACAAGCGCACAGACCTATTTTAATTTTCCCACATCCAATGCTGTGTGGAATAGTGAGGGAGATAATATGTTTTCGAATCAAAAATGGTATTTTCGCTATGCAATTTATGGTGATACTGTTATTGAGTCGCAGTTGTATCATAAGATATATAATGTTTTTCAAGATACTGTTGGAAATGAAAATTCGGAGTATGTTGCAGCAATTCGCGAGAACAATAATAGGCAAGTGTTGTGTAAATTGCCAAATTATCCGGAAGTGGTGTTGTACGATTTTAATCTTGAGGTTGGGGATTCCATTCATTATCCGTTGAGTTACGGTATGTGCTACAATGGGTTTGGGGTCTCTGAAGGCGAAGAGCATACGTTGAGAGTCATTGACATAGACTTGGTGTTGATAAACAATGAATACCGAAAACGATGGTTTTTAAACGGAGGTTCTTCTCAAACTTGGGTTGAAGGCATTGGCAGTATGGAGTGGAACGGGTTATTCAATCCTTTGGTTTCGATGTTTGCATTATGTGGTGATTCGTATCATTTTTCATGCTTTAAGCATAATGAAGTTGTACTTTTTCAAGATAATAATTATTGTGATTGTTGTTTTTCTTTTGGTTATTCCGGCGTAAATAGTTCGTTGGAGGCGGTTTCGGATGCCCTTGAAATATTCCCAAATCCTTCCAAAGATAACCTTCATATTCATATTGACCAACCCACTGGGGATTGTTATTCTGTCTCAATATACTCCATATTAGGCGAACAGTTATATTCACAAGATATGGAGCATGGTTTTGATATGGTGGTTGATGTATCAGCATTTGAAAGTGGAGTATATCTTGTTCGAGTAGTGAATACTATTTCAGGGGTTGAGAAAAAATCGAAATTTATTGTTGAATAGGGATTCTCATAATAATCTGTTTTGGAGAAGAATATTGTTGTTAGCCCAACGATATTGCCTATTGTTTTATGTTTGAAATCGATAATTTCAGCATTCTGTCCAATAATCGTCACCATTGTTGGTTCCACCAATAAAATCACTCCCCGAGGGTAGTTCGAGAAAAGGGTATTTAATTTTGGTGAGGTAAAGCCCTTGTGGATAAGCGACTACAATTTTTTTTGGTTTTATTGCTCCTTCAAGAATGGCTTCAAACTCATCGACTGACAATTTTCCACGCCCAATATCGATTAAACGTCGGACAATAACACGAATCATTCCTTGGATATATCGGTTAGCGGTTATCTGAAACCGAACTCGATCTTGCTTTTGATTGGTGAAAAGCTTTGTGGTTGCGATATTACAAAAATTATCGTCATTGCGGTCCGGGCTTTTACAAAATTGGGAGTAGTCCGAGTATTTTGGCAATATATCGACCGTCTGTTTCATCTTTGTTAAATCCAGACTTGGTTCTTCATAAAGGGCACTAAATTTATGCAGGAATGGATCTTTTCGGGTGTGGATGTAGTATTCGTAGGATCGCTCAATCGCTGCATATTGGGCATGGGGGAATCCCTCCATGGGAATAATATCGAAAACGGCGATATCGTCGGGCAATACTTTGTTGAGCGTAAATAGGAGATTGCTAGGCAACATCGGCCCGAAGTCGAAATGAAAAAAATATTGGCTTGCATGCACCATGGCATCGGTTCTTCCACAACCCAAACAGGTGATTTTCGACCGCAGTAATTTGGTTAAACTCTCCTCCATAATTTGTTGAACGGAAGTTGCATTTATTTGACGTTGCCAACCATGGTAGTTGTAGCCATGGTATGCCATGTGTACAAAGTATCGCTTTTCGTAAAACCTGTTCTGTTCCATTTTGTAGTGCAACGTTTTTTGGAAATTCTAGTGATATATTAAAAAAGCCTAACTTAGGAGTAATGTTCTTTCAAGTAAGGCCTCAATGAATATAAAATGCTTATTGATAGCAATTTAACTTTGTGTGGATTCCTTACGTAGATTTAATGTTGCCAACTATTTTGAAAAATATACGCGGGAAAAAACGTTTAATGGGTACCATGAGTAACTCTTTACTTCCAATTAGCACTTCCGGTTTTTTACGTTTTATGGCTTTTATGTATCGCTTTGCACATTTTTCGGCGGATATTCCACCTGCTTGTCCAGCATCCATTGTACCATGGGCAGTGCCATCGGCTTTTAAGGCGTTCATCGATATTTTTGTGTTTACTCGACCCGGATAGGCAATTGTGACTGAAATATTGTGCCGTACCATTTCAATGCGGAGTGTTTCAAAAAATCCTTGAATGGCGTGTTTTGCTGATGCGTAGGCAGAGCGAAGCGGAAATCCAAATTTTCCTGAAATGCTACTTGTTGCAGCTATAAAACCTTCGCCCGCTTCGATCATCGAAGGTAGAACGGTCTTTGTAATAATGAGATATGAGAAAAAATCGATCTCAATTATTTTACGGTGCATTTCAATGGAGGTATCTATAATTTCGGAGCGCTGGCTAATTCCTCCGTTGTTAATTAAAAGATAAACGGCACCATATTTTTCAATAGCCGTTTTTGCTGATTCCTTTACCTCGTCAGGGTTTGAAAGGTCGAAAACCGAGGTGTGACATACTGATGTGTATTGTAAACATCGGGTTTTTACCTCTTCAAGTTCCTTGGGTTGATTCGACGAAAGGTGCAAATGTGCGCCCTCTTTGGCAAGTTCAATGGCAATTGCTTCGCCAATTCCTGACGACGCTCCAGTAACCCAACAAAGTTTATTTTTAAATGTGGTCATAGTTTGTTTTTTTAAGGATGATAGAATATTCCCGCTCCCGGTCCTAGTGGTAGGGCGAATAATACCCAAATAACAATAAGAATAGTCCAAGCAATAGTAAATGCAATTGAATAAGGCAACATTGTTGAAATGAGTGTTCCGATTCCAGCATTTTTATCATATTTTTCAAAATAGACAATAATAAGGGCAAAGAAACTCATCATGGGTGATATAATATTCGTGATACTATCTCCAATTCGGAATACTGCTTGCGATAATTCTGGGGAATATCCCAGTAGCATAAATATAGGAATAAAAACAGGCCCCAATATGGCCCATTTTGCCGATGCACTTCCCATAAATAGGTTTATAAATCCCGAAAAAAGAATAAACATTATAAGCAGTGGAATTAAACCAATGTTTGCAGCCTGCAGTGCCGATGCTCCTTTTATTGCAAAAACAAGTCCTAAATTGCTCCATTTGAAGTAGGCTACAAATTGTGCTGCAAAAAAAACAAGTACAAGAAACGCAACTAAGGTTTTAAAGCTATCGACCATCCCTTTTACCACGTCCGAATCACTTTTGAATTGTCCAGTTATAAAGCCGTAAACAATTCCCATGGTTGCAGCAACAAAAAACAGCACAGCAATAAATCCTTTAAGAATCGGGGAGTGGAGTATTGAGTTATCGGCTGCTCTGAGAAATCCATGATCAGGAAAGAGTCCAATAAAGATCAGTAGAAGCCAAATTCCAGCTACAAAAATGGTCCACTTTACTGCTTTTTTCTCTCTTGGAGTGAGTCGTTGAATGGTTTCCGGTTTAACATCACCGGTATATTTTCCTAAGAAAGGTTCAACAAATCGATGCGTCACCCATGTTCCTGCAAATGCAATAATAAAGGTTGATACTGCCATAAAGTAGTAATTTGCAGTAGGCAAAACGTAGTACGTGGGATCAATAATGCGGGCAGCTTCGGTGGATAAGCCTGCAAGAAGTGGATCGATTGTGCCGATGAAAAAATTAGCACTAAATCCACCTGATACGCCAGCAAATGCAGCCGCCATACCTGCAATTGGATGTCTTCCAAGGGAGTGGTAAATGATTCCGCCGAGTGGAATTATCAACACGTAACCGAGGTCTGATGCCATGTTTGAGAGTATTCCGGCAAGTACAATCACAAAGGTAATTGTGCTTTTTGGCGATTTAAGAACCAATAGTCTGATAACGGCTCCAATTAAACCGCTACTTTCGGCGATTCCAATTCCCAGCAACGCTACCATAACGATTCCCAATGGGGCAAACCCGGTGTAGTTATCCACCATTTCAAGTAGGATCCTGTGTAATCCATCTTTTGACAATAAATTTACGATGGGAACGCTTTCTCCGGTTGCCGGGTGAATTGCTGTCCAGTCGAAAAAGTGTCCAATGGAGGAAAGAATTAATATAAGCACGGCTAATAATAAGAATAGCGATGCCGGATGAGGCAGGGCATTTCCTCCTCGTTCTACAAATCGCAGAAATTTTGAATTTGAAGTTTTCTTCATTTTTTTACGGTTTGGGGATTGTCGAGTTTTTTATGTGTAGTTTTTCTTGTGTGCTGAGTTTTTTATGGTTTTATTTCGAAATAAAGGATCGTAGCAGAGCGATCTCTTCTTGCCACTTGTCGTCTTCGGGAGTTTCCAGAACTAGAGGGATGTTTTCAAATCGGGAATCGTTCATTAAACGTTTAAAAGTTTCTAGTCCGAGCAATCCGTCTCCCAATGGAGCGTGTCTGTCAACCCGGCTGCCCAGCTCTTTTTTTGTGTCGTTGATATGCATTCCCAAAAGGTATTTGAATCCAACAATTTGATCAAAATCGTCCCACGTTTTTTTCCAACCAGTGGCAGTTGCTAAATCGTAACCACTAGTAAAAGCATGGCAGGTATCGATACAAACTCCAATTCGACTTTTGTCTTGAACATGGTTGATTATGAATTGGAGGTGTTCAAATTTGTATCCTAAGTTAGATCCTTGACCCGATGTGTTTTCAATAACTGCCGTTACACCATTTGTTTTTTCAAGAACCCAATTAATGCTTTCCGCAATTTTAAGTAACGATTCTTCTTCGGATATCTCTTTGAGATGGCTTCCGGGATGAAAATTGAGTTTTGTTAATCCCAGTTGTTCGCATCGTTGCATTTCGTCTAAGAAAGCAGCTCGTGATTTTTGAAGAGGTTCTTCTTGGGGATGTCCCAGATTAGTAAGGTAACTATTGTGCGGTAAAATTTGATCTCTGTTAAAATTATATTGGTTGCAATATTGCTTAAATTTCTCAATGCTTTCGGTAGTTAATGGTTTTGCAACCCACTGCCGTTGATTTTTGGTAAACAGTGCGAACGCATTGGCGTTTAGTTTATGTGCATTTATGGGAGCATTTTCCACTCCGCCTGCTGCACTAACGTGTGCTCCTATATAGTACATTTTGTGTTTGTGTTAATGCTTGATTATCAGTATATAATTAAAAGCGACCGTATTTTAATAGAAAACACGTCGCTTTTAAAATTGATTGTCTCTCATTGATGAGAGAATGTTTTATAATGTTTATTTGTCTAAATCGTCAAATTCGACATTGGTGAATTTCTCTTCTGAATTAATTTCCGTTAATTCTGTGGTAGAATCTTGTGAATCAAGATTTTCTTTTATATAGCCAAACACCTCTTCAAGTCCTTCGGTAAATTTCTCAAAGTCCTCTTTGTAAAGAAAAAGCTTGTGTTTTTCGTAACTGTGGCTACCATCGTCTTCGAATTTCTTTTTGCTTTCTGTAATCGTCAGATAATAGTCGTTTTTCCGTGTCGATTTAACATCAAAGAAGTAGGTTCTTTTTCCCGCTCTCACTGCTTTCGAGAAAATTTCATCCCTCTCTTTACCATACCCCGTATTCTCGTTTTTCTCCATGTTTTTAGGTTTTGTATTCGTTTGTTCTTACGTGTCTCTTTGGCAAAAATAGAAATATTTTTTATATTTTATTTGTTCTTTTCTCAAAATGCGGTTTTTGCCTATTTTTTATAATCCATTTTCAATAAAAAGCTGAATAAAGTCTTGATCGGTTTCTCCAAAATGGTTTTCGATCCATTGTTTCATGAATACCATAATTTCCGCCGTATCAAAGTTTTTGCCTGTTTGATATGCTTTTCTGAAATCGTTAATTTTATCGATAAATAATCGGTGTTCTTGAATGTGATATATTGCATTTTCGTACCCAAATTGTTTGAAATATCGCTCTTCGTTACTAAAATGATATGCCGTGAAATCGGCCAAGTTTTTGAGGAGTTCTTTTATCTCCTTCTTCGATTTTTCTTGAACAAACGCTTCATACAATTGGTTTGTCAACATTATTATTCTGTCGTGTTGTTCATCGATTTCGTTGATGCTGGTCAGAAGATCCGGCGACCCATCAATTAGATTCTCTCCTTTGGGCACAATCAAATCTAACGTTATCTCTTGTTTTTCTGGTGCTTGAGGGTTGTTTTGTGTTGATTTCAAGCTGTTTCGAAGCGATTCAAGTTCAGCATTTTGTTTTTCCACTTGTTTCTGTAATGCTTCTATTTCTGAGTTTGCACTATTAACTTCTGTGTTTTTCTTCTTTAAATCCGTTATGTCGAAACCAATTTTAAGTACTTTGTATGGTTTTTCGTCATCGTCAAATATTGGGGTATATGTTTCCGATAGGAAAATTTCACGTCCGTTGTACATTAAATGCGAAATCTCTTTTCGTGGAATTCCATTGCGTAAATCGTTCCAGAATGATTCGTAGGCTTCTGGCTCAAGTTTTCTGAAGTCGGATCCATCTTTGTGATATGTGCCTACAATTTGGTCTTTACTGAGTCCGAAAAGTTGGGCCACGGCATCGTTAACGGCAATTATTCGACCATTTAAATCGTATTCAATGGTGTATGTTGATGCGCTGAGTGCCTTAATTAAACCGCGCATTTCAAATTCCTTTCGAGCCGATTCTTCTTGTGTTGCTTGAAGTTCTTCCAAGTTTTGTCGCATCTCTTCTTCTTGTGCCGATAGCTCCTCACGTTGTTGTTGCGATTGTCGAAGCAGTTTTTGGGTTTTTTCGTTTATGCGCACACTTGAAATTGTGGATGCAACACTTTGTCCTATTTTCTCGATAAACTCAATTTGATATTGTTCTAAAACGTTAAATGATGCAAGTTCAATCACTCCATACACTTGCTCGTTCAGTAAAACGGGCACAATTACCAAGCATCGCGGGTTTGCAGTTCCCATGCCCGAAGTAATTTCGATGTAATCTTCGGGGATATCGGTCATGAAAATAGTTAGTTTTTCATGCGCTGCTCTTCCAACTAAATCCTCGCCAATTTTGACTCGTTTTTTTACATATTTTTCCTTGTTGTATGCGATGGCGCTCGTCATCTCCAGATAGATATTTCCTTGCTCATCGTCATCGTTTACAACAAATAATGCTCCTTGGTTTGCTTTGAGGTAATTGACTAAATTTGACATCAAATGGAACGATAGATCTTTAAGGTCGTTGTTGTAGTTACGAAGGATTTCGCCAAATTTTGCAATTCCTTCTGTTGTCCAACGTTGTTTTTCATCTTCAATTTTTCGCTTATCTTCTTCTTGTTCAGCGTGTTTCAGACTTTGTCTCATGTCGATTAATGCATTCCCAAGTACGTCATCGTCGCTTAATAGGTGAAACTCTTGGTTTAGATTTCCATTTCCGATTTCTCGGGCAAAATGCGCAGTTCTATCCAGTCCTTCAATAAGTCTGTTTAGAGATTCAGACATTTGTCCAATTTCATCTTCTCTTAGAAGTTCCAATTTTTCAACGGAATCAATATCTCCCAATGCCATTTTTTTCAACATTGCGGTTGTATGTTGCATGGGTTGACTAATGGAGCGTGCAATGCGCACAATAACAATGGTAAGGATAATTAATCCGAGCAACGCTACAATCATGCTGATCATAAAACTACGATTGGCATCGGCTAAAATTACTTTAGTTGGTATAGTTATTCCAATGGACCAGGGCGTTTTTGTACGACCTATTTGAACTTGATAAAAAACAACAAATGTTTCTTGGTTTGTTTCAGGGTCTTTGGTTGCTATTTCAATTGTTTCGCCATTTTTAATTCGTTCGGTAAGTTTGTATTCTAAATCAAGTTCTGGAACGTATTCGCTTATTGATTTACCCACAATTTCAAGGGATGGATGGCTTACAAATGTGGATTGATTGGAGAGCAGAAAAGCATAACTCCCTTCAAATGGTTTGATTTTACCAACAATCTCTTGAATTTTATCCATGGTAATATCAATGGCTACAATACCCATATATTCACCTTTAAATAGAAGGGGCACCGACATACTTGTCATGAATTTTTTCTCTGTAACATCGTCGGCAAAAACGTCCCAATATGGTTCCCAAATTGACTCGGTGGCTTCACGTTTTATTTTTGCATATAGGGGCGGATCGACATCCATACTACGGTGTATTGTGTGGTATTTAATTGCATTTTTTTCTTTGAAATAGGTAATTACAAATCGACCGTGATCTTTTTTGTAGGTTGAATCAATGAATCTTAGTTCCCAACTGTCCCAAAGCTTATAAAATTGTGGGTTTTCTTCATAAACATTGCGATACATTTGAATAAAAAGTGGCTTCCACTGATTCTCAGGAAGCATATAAAAAGCACTGTTGGTTTGAGCAAGGGTTCGTACAATATCCATGTTTCTATTAAGTTCTTTTTCAACATCTTGAGCTGAAGATTGACAAATCTTTTTAGCCAAGGCTACGGACTCTTTGTACGCCATTTGATGTGAACTATAACTAATGTACCCAATGGAAAGGATAAAAATTAACAACGTTGTGCCTAATACATAGAGCAACATTTGCCCGTTGATATTCAGATTCTTAAAAAACTTTGACATCTTGCTTTCTCCTTAATTTCGAAAATACGGAACGATTAATATTGTAACGAATAGATGAGTATGTCTAATCAATTCTTTATCTTATTTATCCTTCAAATATCGCTAAAAAACATTAAAAGCCAATAAAGAGTTGTAAGTTTTTACCGCATTGAACAAATTCTCAATATTTTAATTCCAGTTTTGGCGTTCTAATATTTCATTTAATACAACTTTTTATATCGATTATTATCTTTCATATCCGTTTAATAGATAATATTAACTATACCTTGTTTCTTGTATCTTTTGCCAGCAATTGAATATTCCGATTGCCAGATGTATCCTCCTTGTTGGACTAGTTTACCATTGAATTCGCCACTCCATTTTTTATCTACCGAGCTTGAATTAAAAAGGAGGAGTCCATTTTTGTTAAATATCAGGAGCGTATAGCTTTCTGGGAAAAACCGACTAACTACTGGCCCAAATTGGTCGTCAAAACCGTCGCCATTGGGCGTAAATGCATTGGGCCAAATTAAATCGTCGGTTAAGGTCAAACAGACTGTATTGCTTAGAATTTCAATGGTATCGTTGGAGGCTAAAATTTGAAAACAGATTTTGTCGGAATCATAGGAACCCGAATTTAGCGGGTGTTCGTACGTGTTCCCTGTTCCTAAATTGGCAATAAATTCAGTATCGCTATAGAGCGAGTACGTTAAGTTGTTAACGTGGTTAACCGTATTCCATTGTAGTCGAATATGCGTTGTTTCGTCAGTTGCCGTTACATTGATGGTGCCTACTTTTTTACCGTTATTGTATTTGTTTTGACAACTGTCGGATAGGTGCGTTTTTATTTCTGTAATTGGAATTGTTTTTGGAACTGAAACTTCAATAATGTCTTTTTGTTCGGGAGAAAACGCATATTGGTTATACGGTGTTTCTGTTTCGGGGGAGTAAAGTTCAATATAAATAGAATCTCTGTGCTGTGCTGCTCTGTTTTTTAGGTTGATAACGTATTCACTGTTTGTATCTTCGATACGTGTAATTGATATATTGGGATCGATCCGAATGGAATCAGCCACATAAGTTCTGAATGCCGATATTGAGCTTCCTCCGTCCCATGCCGCTCGAACTGCAATTTTGTGTTCTTTTCCATACATAAGATCAAGATTTCCTGTTCGGTTCGTTCCTACTTCGTGTTGATCGAAGATTTCGTTTTCCAATATACAAACGGCAGTGTATTCAATATTGTTGGCTCCAATATATTGATTCCATTGCACATTGATACTTGGATCGCAAACGTTAAAATCTAAAAAAGAGAGCACCATATTGCCGTGAAAGGTTGCTAAATTTGAGAGACTGTCGGTATTGCTCATTGCGGCAATTGTGTACTGCCATTGTTGAAACCCTATGTTCGATTGATGAACGGTGTATGTAAAGGGCAGGGTGTTTGATATTGTGTCAAAGGCAATGAATCCACTTCCTTCGGGTTGCTTTTTGTAAATTACAAATCGGTT
>Ga0265295_1005498_pt1 | contig 16097 bp, 14 predicted proteins | sample Munlansysbiofilm_FD_192503 | JGI IMG/M metagenome (GOLD analysis project Ga0265295, IMG submission 192503) | Leachate microbial communities from a municipal landfill in Southern Ontario, Canada - Methane capture system biofilm | ecosystem: Engineered > Solid waste > Landfill > Unclassified ... | reverse complement strand
CCGCGATAGCTGTTTGTTGCCTCTCGGTCAAACCTTCCGTTGGCACTTGAACACAAGCAGATAAAAGCAATGTCATACAAAGAAGAACGATCAGAATTCGGTTGGCTTTCATGGCATCTCCTCGATTACCCCAATTTTACCCCAATCCAAAGGGAGGAAAATCTGGTTTTGAACTGAAATTGAAGCCTTCCTGACAAAGATTTCAGTTATAATAGAGCAACTTGCCCTCGTAGCTCAATGGATAGAGTACCTGACTTCGAATCAGATGGTTGGGAGTTCGAATCTCTCCGGGGGCATTTTTAATTTAAGCTGACTTCGAATCATCTCGGGGTCATTTTATTTTGCTGCCTTCGAATCCCCACAAGGGGGACTATAGTCAGATGGTTGGGAGTTCGAATCTCTCCGGGAGCATTTTTTATTTAAGCTGCCTTCGAATTTCTCCGAGGGCATTTTTATTTTAAATTGACTTCAAAATTCTTGTTAGAAGTTCAACAGGAAATCAGAATCAGCGTCTCTTAAGTTTTTGTCCGATATTTTGTTGACGCCCCTCCTGTTTCCTGTTACCTGTTTTACCTGTTTCCTGTTTTACCTGCTCCCTGCATCAGGTTTATCGCTTGACAATGTGATAACCCAGTGATATATTTCTCACTATATGTTACATTTAGTTCACATTGGAGGTGAAACAATGAAAACAAATCAAATGAAAAAAATTCATCCGGCGATGGGTCTTGTGGGATTTTTGGGCTTTTTGGGCATCTTAGGTTTCACACGCAACCAACCGGCATTTTGCACTTTCTTTGGCTTTTTCGGCTTTTTTTCCTGGTTTTGGTGGGGAAAGCTCTCCAACGAGCCATGGGATGAACGCTTGGTCGCAAACCGACTTCGTGCAACGAATAAAGCATTATCTCTCTGTTTCGGCATAGTTTTTGTTGGCATGGTTTTGGTTGCCTCATTGCCGGGCTTTCAGAAAACAGGCTTTGCCCTTCACTTGATAATTTCAATAGTCTCGCTGGGTTTTGCGACCGCTATGGTCTTGACAGCTTATTTAACCAATAAATATGACCAAGAGGATTAAATGGCTGAATTTCAATCGGAATTAAAAAAATATCGGCAGCTTGCCGGGCTTACCCAAGAAGAACTCGCAAGCAAAGTTGGTGTTCGAAGGGAAACCATCCTTCGATTAGAGGCAGGCAAATACAACCCGTCCTTGCGTCTGGCAGTTGACATTTCCCGAGCGGTAGGTGCATCTATCGAGGAAATCTTTATTTTTGGATGAAGTCATTCATCCCCTGTTACCATGATCGAATGAATTGTTGCCGATAGAGCTTTGTGACAATCAAAAAAGGCGGTTCTCACCTGCTCAAAGACTTGTTCATAGATTTCTTTAGCTCGGATAGATTACGCCCTTATTTCTTTCTGAACGATTCACACAAATATTCAGATTATCAGTTAGAAATATACACCTGATTAGTTTCAGTCGCAACAGTACCCAATATTTCATTTCAGGAACAGCAATCAGAAAACCAGAACGGTCTTCGCTGATTCAACAATTCCATTTTCTCACTCCTTTCTTCTTAGGGTAAACTTGTAGTGAAAATTGAACCGTAACGAAGGGAATAGTGAGTAATGAAAAATATCTTCATTAAAGCGATAATTCTTAGCCTGTTGGTCAGTCTGATCAGTCCATTTGCAATCTCTCAAGTTTTTGCCGAAACGAGCCAACCATCATTTGAAGCTCTGGAGGCTGAACCGCTTTCCAATCAAAATGAACAACTTACCAGCGAAAAACGGGAATTCATCCCAGCCACAGCCGAAGTCATCGCAGCGACAAAAGCCAAAGTTGAAGATTTTGACTGTACCACCGTTACCGACGTGCCGGTGAGTGAATGCGAAGCCCTGGTTGCGCTCTATGAATCAACCAATGGCGCGGGTTGGACGAACTCTGAAAATTGGTTAAGTTCCGAGCCAGTTGCAAAGTGGTACGGCATTCAAGTTAATGATGCGACTGTTAGAAATATTGATCTTTATGACAACAACCTTGTCGGACCATTACCTGACGAAATCGGCAATTTGATTGGGCTAAACTATTTGGCTTTTGTTTCTAACCAGTTAACTGGCCCAATTCCTGAGACAATTGGAAACTTACAAAGCTTAAGCGTTCTTTATCTATTCAGAAATTTCTTATCAGGTTCCCTCCCCTCTACTTTCGGAGCTCTAACAAATCTTGAAGCGGTCAACCTTTCATATAATGATTTGGAAGGTCCTCTCCCACAGTCAATAGGAACCCTGAAAGATTTAAGGTTTGCGGATTTTTCTTTCAATGAATTCACAGGAAAACTTCCCGTCGAAATAGGGAGCCTGACTAAGCTGGTCACATTACATCTGGAAAACAACACATTTTCAGGCGAAATCCCCAGAGAAATTAGAAACTTAATAAATCTAACCTACCTATATTTAAACAATAATCAGTTTGGCGGAAATATCCCCTCCGAATTTACTTACATGAGCCTTGATGAGTTATATTTGCAGTGGAATGACTTCTCCGGTGCCATCCCTGAAGAATTGGGCTATCTGGACCTTTTAGTCCTGGACATTAGTCATAACAATTTGACTGGTTCTGTTCCTGCATCATTTGAATATTCTCCTTCATTAAGAGAATTTAACTTATCGTCGAACCATTTGAGGGGTTACCTTCCTATTGAAATCACGACCCTGGTGAACTTGTGCACACCGGAAAGTGACGATTTCTTCTGTGACCAAACACCAACTTATGGTCTGGACATCTCAGCCAATCATTTTATCGTGCCACAACGAGAACCGGTTCAAAGCTTTTTAGATATCAAAGATCCTGATTGGGCAGATGGGCAAAATATATTCAGAAACTATTTGCCAATAACCATTAAGAGTTAAAGCAATAAAACCTAATTCATAAATAAATGAAGGTATCGGAAACAATTCCGGATACCTTCTTTTACGTTAATTCAGTTTCTATTATGACTCTTAAATTCCAAATATTTCTTAGGCAATTCAGAAATAAGTCTCCGAATCAGTACTTATTCAAAAGCAACAATCAACTGATAATGCGGTTGACCGCCATCTTGAATTTCAAGTTCAACATCAGGATATTTATCCTGAATTCGTTTCGCCAGTTGGTTAGCCTGGTTTTGTTTCAAATCTTCACCATAGAACAAGGTAACCCGTTCCACTTCATCCATGTCGGCAACTTCGCACAATTTATCCAGTGCGCCTTCAATCGTGGGAGCGGCAGAACACAGTTTGCCATCAAAGAGCGCAATAACCTCGCCTTTTTCCACATTCACACCATCAATTTCAACCGATCGGGTCGAAATTGTGATATCTCCGGTGTGAACTTCCCAAGTCGCTTCACTCATTGATTCGACGTTTTCTTCAATTGTCCCTTCAGGGTCAAGACGTAGCATTGCGGCAAAGCCTTGCGGAGCATTGCGCGTTGGGATAATGCCAATTTGTTTTACACTAACTTTAGCAGCGTTTTGAGCAGCCAAAATAATGTTTTTATTGTTTGGGAGGATGATGATTTTGTCGGTTGGCAAATTTTCAAAAGCGGCGACCAGTTCCTGAACGCTGGGGTTCATGGTTTGCCCGCCTTCAACAATCGCCGCAACACCCAAACTGGCGAAAATGCTCGAGAGTCCTCGTCCGGGAGAAACAGCAACAACAGCGATCTGGCCGGGAACCACTGGCGTCAGAACCAATTCGACCTCTTTGCTCTTGCGGGAGTCCATTTGATCCTGCAAGTTTTCCATGGCAATCTTTTTGACAACACCCTGAGTCTCAGTGTAGGTAATCGGTTCAAAACGACGGGCAAGTTCGGTGTGAATATGCATGCGATAAATCCCATCGCCTTCGCCAACTTGAATGCTTACACCGATTCCTTCCAGATCTTTGTAATATTGCTCAAGCGAAAAACCGGGGAAAGGAGCGAAATCAATCACAACTTCATAATCCTGGCCTTCTTCGACTGTTTCCATCGCATCAGCTAAATCGAGTTCTGCCAAGGGTCGCAAAATTGCACCGCTCGGGTCAAGTGATTCACCGCGCAGCATGCGTAACATGCCTTCAAAAATGTAATAAAGCCCGGTACCGCCCGAATCGACCACACCGGCCTGTTTCAAAACTGGCAACAATTCGGGAGTGTTTTTAACGCTGGCATCACCGGCTTCGACGATTTTCACCAACATTGAGCTCAAAGAAGCCCCGTTTTCCTGCGCTTCTTGCGCACCGGTGGTCATATCCTTGATTACAGTCAGAATCGTTCCCTCAACCGGTTTAACCACGCCCTTATAGGCCGTGTTGCGCGCTTCTTCCATTGCCCGCATCAACAATTCGCTGTCAACGGTCTCATAATGGTCCAAAGCACGTGCAAAACCGCGCCAAATCTGTGAAAGAATAACGCCAGAATTTCCACGGGCACCCATCAGAGCGCCCTGTGCAAAATTGCGCGCCGTTTCACCGGCATTCTTCGTCCGATTTTGATCCGCCTCTTTAAAAGCAGCTTGCATGGTCAAAACCATATTCGTTCCCGTATCACCATCAGGAACAGGGAAAACGTTTAGAGAGTTTACATATGCTTGGTTGGTGGTCAGCCAAATAAGACCGGCTTCAAATAATAGCATCAAACCGTCACCGTCTAATGGTGACTGGAGCAGTCGGTGACGCTCCGCTTCATCGGGTAAAACATATTTAGTATTTTGTTGGCTCATAATTCACCTGGGCAGCTTTAATCCGGATTACTGACTCGTAAACCCCTAACGTGAACGTCCACACGTTTTACCGGAACTGCCATTGTTTTCTCCACGGCATATTTAACACTCTCAGCTACCAAATCGGTAACTGTTTTAATTCGAACCCCATATTCTAAGACCACATTCAGTTCAAGGCTGATACCGTCTTCATCGGTTACAACGATTACACCATAATCTGATTCTTTGTTAAAAAAACGGCTGACAGATTCGCCAACATTGCCGGGGCTCAGGCTAATTACACCATAGCATTGCAAAGCAGCATTTCGAGCAACTGTGCGAATAGCCTTGGTGAGAATATAGATACCCCCAAGTGAATTTTCTTGTGTTGTCATTTTAAACTTTCTTTCTCCGTTGCTTGATTATTTCAATAATCTTTGGTATTATAAACGCTTGCGCGTGCAAAATAGTTACGCGACAGATGATATTATAATGCAAGAAAGGTATTGAGATGGCAAAGTGCAATCAATGTGGAAAAACCACCACCTTCGGTCACAATCGCAGTCACTCCCTCGTCGCTACTAGACGTAAGTTCCGCCCCAACCTACAGCGGGTTTCCGTCATGGAAGACGGAAAGAAAGTTCGCAAAGTACTTTGCGCGCGCTGCATCAAAACCCTGACCAAGGCTTATCGTTAGTTTTAACACAGTAAACCGAAATCAAAAAGTCGCTTTCGCGGCTTTTTTGATTTTAACTTAAGGCTTTTTTCAAAACTTCAACCCCGGCTGCAATGCCCTTGGGATGCCTAAATATGGCGGTGCCAGCCACGAAATTGCGCGCTCCGGCGAGATATGCCGAAAGAATTGTTTCAGCACTAATCCCTCCGTCAACTTGAATTATCGCCTCAGAACCATGCTCTTGCAATATCTTTGCTGTCAGTCGGATTTTATCCAAAGCGATCGGAATAAATTTTTGACCACCAAAACCGGGATTGACCGACATAATCAAAACCTGGTCAACCAAGTCTGTCAGCAAGCTCAAAGGCTCAACTGGCGTACCGGGGTTAAAAGTCAAGCCGGCTTTTACGCCCAGCTCGCGAATCGATTGCAAGCTGCGGTGAATGTGAGGGCAGGTTTCATAATGAATCGTGATTGTATCCGCACCGGCATCCGCAAAGCTTTTCAGATGTTTTTCAGGCTCAACAATCATCAGATGGACATCAATCGGCAAACTTGTAGAAGCTTTAACCGCTTTGACAATATCAGGACCGAAGCTAATGTTGGGAACGAAACTCCCGTCCATCACATCAACATGAATTTCATCGGCTCCCGCATCTTGTACCGCGCGAAGTTCTTCGCCAAGTTTGGTCAAATCTGCAGAAAGTATTGAAGGAGAAATTATTGTTTTCATAAGCTTAAGGTTTCAATTGAAGATAAATATAAAACCAGAAGGGAATCAGTCCAATCAATAAGAAGGCAGCTGTCAAACCCAAGCCCCAAATCTTCCAGTCAATTGGTTCCCCTTCTTCCTCCCATTCTTCATAATTTTCGGTTTCTTGTTCCGTTTGAACAACGCTTTGCTTTGAAACCGGAGGGATAGCCGTTTGAGCCAAAACCCGATTTGCATCCTCTGGCATTTGTTCGGAATTGCCTTGGCTCAATGCAACTTGCGGCTGGGACCAAACCCGACTGCCCTGAAAAGTGTCATGGACAAAGCTGTTATTTTGTCTGACGACATCGGAATTTGTCTCATATAAACCCAGGAGCAGACGTCCCAACTGGTCGGCAGTGCGATAACGCTGACTGGGTTCTTTGGAAAGTACTTTGAGAATAATCTCTTCTAAAACAAGCGGGATGTTGGCGTTGTAATAACGCGGGGATACAGGTTTATCTTCCCGATGCATCCGGGCAAGCTCTGCCGCATCCGAAGCGATAAAAGGCAACCGCCCGGTTACCATTTCATACAAGATCACGCCTAAGGAGTAGACATCGGATGCCGGTGACGGTGGTTTGCCACTGGCTTGCTCCGGGGAGAAATAATGCGGGGAACCCCAAACCACATCGCTGTGTTCATCGGGAGATATCGTAGAAAGTGCCCGTGCAATCCCAAAATCGGTCACTTTAAGGCGACCTTCTGGTGTAACCAACAGATTATGCGGTTTTACATCGCAATGCACCAATCCGGCCCGATGTGCATAACCAATCCCACCACAAGCTTGAATCATTAATTCCAAAGCTTCCTCAATTTCAAAACGTTCTCTTTGTTTAGTCAGTGATTTCAAGTCGGTTCCGGGCATATATTCCATTACGATGAACAAATGCCCCTGATCCAAGCCAAAATCGTGGACGGTAACGATATTAGGATGCGAGAGGTTTGCCGCAGCCCGGGCTTCTTGCCTGAAACGTTCCCGAAACGCCGGATCTTTTGAAAAATCTTCGCGCAGAACCTTAACCCCTACATTTCGTTCAAGCATCAGGTCGCGCGCCTTATAGACAACCGCCATTCCCCCCGTTCCGAGAGTATCCTGAAGCTGATAACGGTCATTGAGTAAAGTCGGCATATCCATAGTGCTGATTATAACAGTTCACAGCCTGTAATTGAGATTTTGTCCTCCCCTGTTTAATTCACAGCTTCCCATAAAGGCTTTATCTTTTCCTCAAACGTTTTCCCGGTACAGTGTATAATGAAATCTATCGTATAACCTTTCCATGTTTCAGGAGGTAACGTGGCACAACAAATCCCCCGCACAAAAGTAGTATTATTTGCAATTACAGCTATGTTTTTATCATCTTGCACAGGTCAGGATGGATTAATAGCGAAGCTTCCTTCGCCTACAAGTGAACTTGTTACTATAACTGCGACAGTAGCTATCCCCACAGCAACAGAAGCACCAACCAGTACTCCTACACCTATCCTTACAGAAACCCCGGAACCAACTCCGACTGCTACGAAATGGCCTCCAGCAGGACCATACAATTGGACATTGATGGATCATGAGTATCTTACATTTGGTCATCGCCTCTTCTTTTATAAATATGAAGATTCCACAGAACATTTCCCTGAAGCACTAAATGTTGTCTTTAAGGACTTTTATTACGAATCAATAGAAGTAACGGATGAGGGCTATTTCTTAGTAGGTTCTCTTGTTGCACAAGATAGGGCAAATAGAGGGGAATCATACCCTGTTAGGGTTAAGGTTAAGTCAGATAGGCTTATAGAGTATGAGGAAAATACAATTATTTGGACAATAACTAGAGAAGAGCTTCTTGGGAAAAATATAAAAGAGAAATACAAATTTTTTGCGTGCAATATTATGGATAAGGAAAATGGGAAACCTCTTGTTAAGGAAGATTTGCAAGATGATAAAAGGATGATCACTCAAGAAAAATGGAGAGAATTAAGGTCGCTAGTCGGAGATTTGCTTGCAGGGGGAGGAGAGACTGAAAATTATGAGCTGGTTTTAAGTTATATGGGAAATTAGACGAGTAAGGATCTATCCCTTAACTTAAAATATAAATATAACTGCCCATACAAATGAGAATAAAAAAAGAAAAGCGGCAGACGGCTTGCGTGCCTTTTGAAACCGATGTCTACAAATCGATCGCCGGATCTTTCTTTTGATACTCTTGCACATGTTTTTATCGAAGGAGTCCGATAGTTTCAAAGGGAGGACGGACGAAGTACTTAAATCATCCGTATTGAATTTCACATCTTCTTTGACAGAGCTTCTTTTCAATGATAGACTTTTTATCTGACTAAGACGCCTTAGGGGCGTTTTTTTGTGAGGAAAGGTGCAAATAATGGGACGAAAAGCTCGTGATAATTCTGTCATTCAAGCCAGTTTTTTCACCGAACCCTTTTTGGCAAGCAAAGTTTCTAAACTCCAGGTTTTGTACCCTAAAAACTCGATGATATCCCAAGCCAAATTCCAAAGTATCACCAACTCAAACCATAATAGTATGACGGAGCGTTGTTAATGAAAGTTATTCTTACCGGTTCAATTGCGATTGATAACCTGATGAAGTTTCCCGGTCTGTTTAGCGACCATCTCTTACCCGAGCATCTCGACAAGGTCAGTTTGTCCTTTTTAGTCCCCGAGCTATCGCGACGCGATGGTGGTGTCGGAGCGAACATCGCCTATACCCTGGCAATGTTGGGTGGTGACGCCTTGCTCTATTCTACTGCCGGGCAAGATTTCCCTGAATATGCCAAACGATTAGAAGCAGTTGGCGTTGATACAGACAGTGTCCGGATTATTCCCGACAAATACACGGCTTCGTTTTTTGCGACCACCGACCAAAACAACGCTCAAATCGCAAGTTTTTATGCCGGGGCGATGGCAAATGCCGCCGAGCTTTCGTTAAATGATGCTCCTTATGCGTCGGATGATTTTGTGATGATTTCCCCAACCGATCCGGCAGCGATGGCGCGTGGTATTGAGGAAGCCTTGGAATTGGGTTTGAAAACGCTTTTTGACCCGGGACAACAAATTATCAGCCTTGACCCCGAATTGCTTCGCAGAGGCTTGGAAACAGCCCACGGTTTGTTTGTGAATGAATATGAATTTGAACTTTTGCAAAAACATACCGGTTTTAGTGAAGCAGAGCTGCTCAGCAAACCGAGCTTTAGCGTGATCACTTTGGGCGAAAAAGGGGCAAGAATAGTTACGAAAGATGAAGAAATTTTCGTGCCGGCCATACAAGGGCTGCCTGTCATCGACCCAACCGGTGTTGGCGATGCTTTCCGGGGTGGTTTTTTACGCGGCTATCTGGCTGGTTTGAGCATGAAAACCTGTGCCGAAATGGGCACAATTTGCGCCGCGGCGTGCATTCAAGAAGACGGAACTCAAATTCATCACTTTAATTGGAACCAGTTTGTTACAGAGTATCGCAAACACTTTGACGATAAGGGCGAATTGGATAAAATAGGGAAATAGAAAGAAACGGAGAACTGAATGAATAAATATAATATCAAAGACCTGAACCTTGCTGAAGGTGGGCGGCGTCGTATGGATTGGGCTGCCCGCGAAATGGCAGTCTTGGCTTCTATTGAAGAACGCTATCGTAAGGAACGACCTTTTGAAGGACTTCGCATGACCGCATGTATGCATGTTACGACTGAAACCGCTAACCTGATGCGTGTTTTGCAAGCCGGTGGTGCCGATATCGTTTTGACCGCCTCAAACCCGCTTTCAACACAAGATGATGTTGCGGCGGCTTTGGTCTCTCAATATGAGATTCCTGTATTTGCAATCAAGGGCGAAGACGATCAAACTTATTATCAAAATTTGCATGCCGCTTTGGATCACAAGCCCCATATCATCATGGATGATGGCGCGGATTTGGTCGGCACGATTCACAAAGAACGTCGCGAACTGATTGGCAATATCATCGGTGGAACCGAAGAGACAACCACCGGTGTAATTCGCCTCAAGGCGATGGCAGCTGACAAGGTTTTGGAATTCCCAATGATGGCTGTGAACGATGCCATGACCAAACATTTCTTTGATAACCGCTATGGCACCGGTCAATCGACAATTGACGGCATCATTCGCGCAACCAATATCCTGCTTGCCGGAAAAACCTTCGTCGTTGGTGGTTATGGCTGGTGTGGCCGCGGTTTGGCAATGCGGGCTAAGGGCATGGGCGCTAATGTGATCGTTACCGAAGTTGACCCAATGAAGGCTTTGGAAGCAGTGATGGATGGCTTCCGCGTAATGCCGATGGAAGAAGCCGCTCCTATTGGCGATATTTTCCTTACGGTTACCGGCGACTTGCATGTTATCGACAAACATCATTTTGAGGTGATGAAAAGCGGTGCCTTGGTTGGCAATTCCGGTCATTTCAATGTCGAAATTAATATCAACGCCCTCGAAGAAATGGCTGTTGAGAAGCATTTGGTTCGCCCCTTTGTTGAATCTTACGTCATGCCTGACGGTCGCATTATCAACATTTTGGGTGAAGGCCGTTTGATCAATTTGGCTGCTGCTGAGGGTCATCCCGCTTCTGTAATGGATATGAGCTTTGCAAATCAGGCATTAGGCGCTGAATATTTCCTGAAGAATAGAGATACACTCGAAAAGAAAGTCTATGATGTTCCTGAAGACTTGGACCGCGAAATCGCACGCCTGAAGTTGGCTTCGATGGGTGTTTCAATCGACGTTTTGACCGCCGAACAGGAAAAATACCTGAGTTCTTGGGAATCCGGAACCTAAACCATTTTTTTAAATTAATCGACAAAAAACCCTTCATTCAAATGAGGGGTTTTTTAGTTGGCTTTTGATTAGCTTACGTTTTATAAACCAACCTGCCTTCAACCGCTGCATTTATATTCTGATGATGTCTCAAATATTCATCCAGAACAGCCTGCATTGAGAAAGCCATCACTTTAGGGCGAGCAATCATGCTTAGTTCTTCTTCACTAAGGTTTAAATTCTTTTGGCAGTTATTCAAATGATAAGATTGAATTCCAATTTTGAAGGTCTGTTCATCAGCGACTTCCATCCCATTGACTTTTAAACTAATCAATTTTTCTTGCTTTTCATCAAAGACTGCCTTGACAGTCTTGTTCACTTGGAAGCATTCCCCTTCACTGTTGCGATTGCCTTTGCGCATAATGTGAGCAAAGATTTTGCGAAGTTGTGCCCCGTTTACGAGATAACGGGAGTAGGAATCATCGTATGGAAAAGCTTGTTTCAAATCGCCAAGCGTTAGCACCGGACCTAATTCTTTCGACCGTATTGAACCGCTGCCGATGAATGCCACGTCCAACTCTGCATTTTCAGCGAATATATCTGCGATCAGGTTGCCAAGCTCGGTTTCAACTTCGCGCATAGGATGGCTAAGCTTTCTTGCAAATCGGCAGATGAGCGTGTTGTATTTTGCATCGACTATATTTTTATATCCGTTAATGAATTCTTGCATTTGCGTATCCGGTTGGATTTTGTCACTTCGGATGGGAACAAGCTCCCATTTCCAATCCACAATTGAATTGGTATCGTCATCGACAGTGATGTCAAAGCGTCCGATTTGGTCCGTGCCCACAGCTGCCTGGGCAATCAGGATATTGTTTACGAGTTCGGGCTGTTCCATGACACTGTGAGAGTGTCCGCCCAGCATCATATCCACGCCCCAATCCGGATTGAGAAGCGATGCTAATTGTCGGTCGGATTCCAAGCCAATGTGAGTTAGCAAAATGGTCAAGTCGATATCCTCATTTTTATAGACATCACAAATTCGCCCAACTTCAACGGCAGCATCTTCCAAAGAAATGAAGGTGCCGATTTGTTGGTCTTGTTTTAGGGAATCGAGGACGGTCTCAGTAAGAATGCCGATAAAGAGGATGTCAAAACCATCTACTTCCTTAATCAGATAGGGCAGCATCAGGCGCTTGTTGTATTTTTTGATGTAGAGGTTTGCATTGATAATGGGGAAATTTGCCATTTTCTCAAGGAAGAGTAAATGAGGGAGACCATAATCCAATTCGTGGTTGCCCAGGGATGCAACATCAGGTGAGAGGTAGTTCATGATTTCGATGGTGCTGATGCCTTTGAATTCAGAATCAATGATGGAACCCTGTAACATATCCCCCGAGATGGTATAGATTACGTTCTTTTCCTGACTGCGAACCTGGTTGATGTAACCGGAGAGGAGAGAAAGACCGCCGATCATTTCTCCATTGCCGTGATCTACCTCAGCTAAAAAATCACCATGCATATCATTTGAATGGAGGATGGTAAACCGTTTGAAACGTTGATTGTCCATAAGTGCCTCATCTCTTTGTAAAGGTAAATTCCTTGGTTAAAGAATTTTATCTTTTTTTCGTGCAAAAATCTATATGTAAAGGCTTTGCATAACGTTGCAAAAAATTTTGTGATGATTTAAGTGAATGGACGCCGTTTTGATTAAGCGCTTGGAGTTTGAAGGAGGAATCCATTTTTACATTGGATTCCTCCGGATAAATCTAAGATAAGAGGCCGCCAACTGCCATATTGGCAAAGTCGGCTTTGCTGATGCGAAGACCGGCGACAACCCGAGGGAGAACTTCGTCCAAAATTGAACGTTTGGCATACATGACGCCACCGGGCAATCCCATCACAGCAGTTCCGTCTTCAAAATATGCAAGAACATACATCGCACCGGGGAAAACCGGCGTGCCATAAGTAACAATTTCGGCACCGGAGGCGCGAATTGCTCCGGGTGTGTGGTCGTCCGGGTCAACGCTCATCCCGCCTGTGCAAAAGATCAGCTTAATTCCGGCATTGTGTGCTCTGACAATCGCATCGCGAATATCGCTCAGCTGGTCGCCAACCATTTCAAGCATGCTTGTTTCTACAGGGAAAGCTGCCAGTTTCTCCAGGACGACGGGCGAAAAAGTATCCTTTATTCTGCCGGTGGAAATTTCTGAACCGGTTACAAAAATGGCCGCCTTGAGTTCTTGCCATGCCAAAACGCTGAATACAGGCGATGGAATTTCCTCTTGGATTGCGTTCATCGCTGATTCGGCAATTACGAGCGGAACAACCCGCATGGCAGCCAGTTTGTCGCCTTTTTTGACCGGTAAATAGTTTTGTTTTGCGGATATAACCACATTTTCGGTCATGTTGAGTCTGAACAGTTTTTCGGTGTCAATAAAAAACAAACCGTAAGTTTCGGCAAAGAGCTCAATTTTGCCTTCTTTGGCTACACTCGCGCTTAAATTATCACCCATAGTGATATCGCGCAAAATTGCCGCAGCATCATTTTCGTGTATCATGCCTGGTTCCAATTCGAGCGCAAAAATTGTTTCTTTGCCCATCTCAAGCAAGATCGGAATATCTTCTTCTTTAACAATATGACCCTTAGGGAAGCGCACACCTTTAAACTTGTCCTTGATAATTTGAGTATGATCGTGCGCCAAAACCATACCAACAGCTTCTGTTGTTTTAATTTGTTTCATAATAATCGCCTTTAATTAAAGAAAAGCCGACCAAAGCCGGCTTTATTTATCAGTTAAATTAATCTTCCAGCATTCCGCTGTCATCTTCGCTTGGGTCGAAACTCTGACTCGTCATAGAAGCTTCCGCCAGATTTCGGACGGTGTCTTCAATTTCCTGACGAATTTCAGGGTTTTGGCTAAGGAAGTTTTTGGAAGCTTCCCTTCCCTGACCAAGGCGTTGTTCTTTATAGGAATAGAAAGAGCCACGCTTCTCGATTACCTCAAGATTGGTTGCCAGGTCGAGGATATCTCCGGATTTGGAGATTCCTTCGTTATACATGATGTCGAATTCAGCATCCCGGAAGGGGGCAGAGACCTTGTTTTTGACTACGCGCACACGCACGCGGTTGCCAACAATTTCAGCACCGACTTTGATCGATTGCACTCGGCGAACATCCAAACGGACGGAAGCATAAAACTTGAGTGCATTCCCACCGGTTGTGGTTTCGGGATTGCCGAACATTACGCCGATTTTTTGGCGGAGCTGATTGGTGAAGATAACCGCAGTTTTGGTTTGACTGATGGCTCCGGAAAGTTTGCGCATCGCCTGGGACATTAAGCGGGCTTGTGTGCCCATTGTGGCATCGCCCATATCGCCTTCGATTTCTGAACGGGGAACCAGGGCAGCGACCGAGTCGACAACGACTAAATCGACAGCACCCGAACGAACCAGGGTTTCAGCGATTTCGAGGGCTTGTTCGCCGGTATCGGGTTGAGAGATGAGCAAATCTTCAATGTTGACACCGCAACGGGCGGCATATATTGGATCGAGGGCGTGTTCCATATCGATATAGGCTGCTGTTCCGCCTAATGCCTGACATTCTGCCACAATATGCTGGCAAAGAGTGGTCTTACCGGAGGATTCGGGACCATAGATTTCAGTGATACGTGCTTTTGGGATGCCGCCAACGCCCAGCGCCATATCCAGCGAAAGTGAACCGGTTGGGATGGATTCAACTTTCATATGCGTGGCTTCGCCGAGGCGCATAATTGAGCCTTCGCCATATTTTTTGACGATGTCGTGCAGTGCACGGTCGAGAACAGCTTTTTTAGCTTCACTGAGGTTTGAGTCAGCAGCTTCTGTTGCGCTTGCTTTTTTCTTGGTTGCCATAGATCACTCCGGTCTAATCAATTACTTTTCTATAAATATAGCACAATTGTTCGAGTCGTCAAGGTTGAACTTGCTAAGCAATGCGACGAGCTTCGAGGTAGAAACGTTTGTCGTGCGCATGTCCCATCGAGAAAGTTTTACGGGGCAAGGAACCATCGACAATCACTGACTTAAAGAAGTTGTCTTTCTTGATCGGGGGGACGAAGAAGCCGATGTTGTTCTCTTTTTTGCTCAATTTATCCAAAATCTCATCACCGTGAACATAGTCGATTTCGTAGTTTTCGCTTTGTTTGAGGTAGCCGTCCAAAAATTCTTGCAAACTGCCTACTGCCAGGTTTTGTTTGGGGGCAGAGAGTTCGGCGACAGCATAGCCGTTTTGGTCAATCATGCCAAAGCGCTGCAGGTTTTCGGGGCAGTTCATGACAGTTTCTTTCATATCAGCGAAGTCTTTGCAGGCTGTAATTTGAATGTTTGGCTCAAAATGTTTGCGCAGTTCATCGCTAAAATCGGCCGGGACGTTGAACATCACGCGGTGGATTGGCTCAAATTTGAGGGAGGGATCGTGCAAATTGACCAGCTCGACCAAAGCGAAACGGGCGGGATGGTCCATGCCAACGCTCGGTTTCAGCTCTTCCCAAAGGCTTTTGGCGGTCGCGAGGCTGTGATTACCATCACCAACGGCGAAGAGCAACGGGTGTTCGAGGTCAACATCGCCATAACGGGCGCGATATTTTTCGGGTTCGAGCAGTCCGGCGATATGATCAATTGCGTCGTTCAGCGTCTGTGGGTCTTCAATCAGGTGCCCGGTGATATGTCCGCTGCCTTGCATCAGATCAAAATCATAAGCCAGTGGCAGGGCTGACTTTTGAGCCAAAATTGGTTTGAGAACTTCAAAATCGGGGTCGTCATAAAGCACCAAAATGTGGGGAAGTTCCAAAGGAGCACCGCTGCGAACCTGCATTCTGGGTGGCAGGCGATCTAAAATTGTGCCTTCGGTTGCGCGGGTCAGCGATTGGGAGCCTTTATTGAAATCGTAAGTTTCCAGATCGAGCGCGACCACCAAACCGGTTTGAATCGCCTTGCCAACGGTGCGTTCGACGAGGACGAAGCCATTGTGAGCTTCAAAAACGTCTGAAGCCAGATATTCATGCATTTTTTCTTGCATATAGGCAATTCGTTCAGCTTTATCGGGGCGGGTTAGCCAGGCTTCGGGCAAAATGAGATCGTAAGTGGAGGGTGCATCACCGACGGTGTTTGCAACCGCTTCCCAATATTCGGGTTCAGAGGTGA
>Ga0265295_1005497_pt1 | contig 16098 bp, 15 predicted proteins | sample Munlansysbiofilm_FD_192503 | JGI IMG/M metagenome (GOLD analysis project Ga0265295, IMG submission 192503) | Leachate microbial communities from a municipal landfill in Southern Ontario, Canada - Methane capture system biofilm | ecosystem: Engineered > Solid waste > Landfill > Unclassified ... | reverse complement strand
CTGGGAGAGGCTGAACCTTTAATACTAATGCTTGATCTGCTAATTTTTGTAAGCCTAGCGCTATAGAAACCCTATCAATTTTAGGCAAGGCTTTAAGTTCTTCTATGTCTTCTAATAAATCACTGCGTACCCCTAAAGTGCCGGGTACATTAGCTTGTTTTAAACGCTGATCAGCCGTTGTCAGTAGTGTTAAAGCACCTTCAATATCTTCTTCAAGTTGTAAGCGTTGATTAGCTAAGCGCAACAGGTATTCAACTTCTGCCAATAACCAATCATGCGGCTTAGGTTCACTCGACTTGGCTAACGATTGTTGTATATCAGTCAAATGAAGCTGTTGATTTTCAAAACTTCTCTGAAGGTAGAGCTGGCGATCTTGTATATCACCTATAGCCGTTAAGCTTTTTAAAGGTGCTTGTAATGCTTGTTTTGTTGGTCTGTCTGCTAGCTGTTGCTCTAGTTGTATTAGTTGTTGATAACCATGCCAACCCAGAAAAGCCGTTGCAGCAAGGGCAGCTAACACCAAAACAAATAACCCCGTTGTTACTAGCCAGATTTTATTTTTTGCAGGTTTTTTAAGGGTGGCAGCAGTGGAGGGCGTTTTTTGCGGTGATGTGGCTTGCTTAGCACTGGATGTCGCTTTAGTTTGCTCAGCTTCTTTTTTGTCAGCCGGTTCTGCCGTCTGTTTGTTATTTTCGTTTGCTGATTGCTTCGCAGACATAACCTTTCCTCTTAAATGCCTAGCTCTTTAATTTATAAAGCTAAAGCCTTAATTGCGGCTAAAATAGCTTCTGACCCTGCACCATCGGTATTAACAACTCGGTTAAAACCCATTTCTCGTGCTTGTTGTTCTATTCGGTAACTAGGTACTAATAACCAGCAGCGATTCAGCTGTTCTTCTAGCCTTGGTGAATCAGTGAACCTAGTTTTTACAAAAGCTAAATACTGGGCTAAAGCATCACCACTGGTCACGACTAAAACTTGGTGGCTTCCGGCTAATAACTCTTCATCCTGTTGCGGGTTTAACTTGGGTTTTACTCGCTCATAAAGCGGCAATACACTAACTTTAGCACCTCGGGCGGTTAGGCTGTCATACAATAAATCTCGCCCACCTAGCCCTTTAACTAATAAGGCTTTTTCACCGGCTAGCTGTTGTAATTCTGGGTGCAATAACAGATCTTCACTCTTGTCGCCCTGTTCGGGGCAAGCGGCTTCAATGCCTGCTTGCGCTAACCTAAGTTTAGTCCCCTGACCTACTGTGTACCAGTTCACACCTACTGGCCACTGCGGCCAAAAGTCTTCTAATAGTTCTAACAAAACATCGGCAGCACTAGGGCTAATAACCACCACACGCTGAAATAGGTCTAAATCCATTAACCACTGTTTTTGTTGGGCTTGCAAAGTCAGCGGTTCAATCGCCAATAAAGGCACATTGTTCACTTGGTAGCCTGCCGCTTGCAGGGGCAAAACCAACCGCTCTGCCATGACTTCAGGGCGGGTGGTTAATATTTTAATGGGCAAAGTTTAATCTACCTTAAAACCATAAACTTTAGACAAAATTTCACCAGCACCCTGCGATAAAAGGTCTTCAGCTACTTTAATTCCTAAAGCAACAGGGTCACTGGCTGGGCCTTTAGCTTCAGCACGTAAAATAAGCGTGCCTTCCGGTTCGCCTACTAGCGCACGTAGCCAAAGCTGATCGCCTTCTAAAATAGCATAGCCACCAATTGGCACCTGACAACCGCCTTGCAAGCGAGTGTTCATTGCTCTTTCTGCCAACACGCAAGTAGCAGAAGGTACATCGTTTAAAGGTGCAACCAAAGCAGCGCAGCGTTCGTCGTCTTCTCGTAGTTCTATGCCTAAAGCACCCTGACCACAAGCCGGTAAAGAAATTTCAGCCGGAATGTCTAAGCGCACTCGCTCGCCCAAGCCCATGCGTTGCAGGCCAGAAGTGGCTAATAGAATGGCATCGTAATCACCAGCATCTAGCTTGCCCATACGGGTTTGAATATTACCGCGCAGCCATTCCACTTTTAAATCGGGGCGGTTAGCCAAAATTTGGCAACTGCGTCGCAGGCTAGAAGTACCTACAACACTGCCGGCTGGCATAGCATCGAAGGAATCGTACTTATTTGATACAAAAGCATCGGTAGGTGCATGGCGTTCAAGAATTGGCCCTAGCATTAAACCTTCTGGGAATTCCATAGGTACATCTTTCATGGAATGCACGGCTATATCAGCCTCACCATTTAACATGGAGGCTTCTAGCTCTTTAACAAACAAACCTTTGCCGCCAATTTTCGACAAGGGCGTGTTTAAAATAATATCGCCCTGGGTTTTAATGGGCACTAACACCACTTCTAAATTAGGGTGCAAAGCTTCTAAACGGGCTTTAACGTGTTCCGCCTGCCACAAGGCTAAAGGACTACGACGCGTGGCAATTTTTAACTGAGACACAAGAACTCCAAAATTTTAAGCGGTTTATCTAATCTACAAACTATTCAACAGTAACAGACTTAGCCAAGTTACGCGGCTGGTCTACGTCGGTGCCTTTAAGCACAGCTACATGATAGGAAAGCAACTGTAAGGGCAGGGTGTAAATAATAGGAGCCAATACATCGTGTATAGCGGGCAGGTGGATAACCTTCATGCCTTCTTCTGGCTCTAAGAAACTATCTGGGTCGGCAAATACAAACAGTTCACCGCCCCGTGCTCGTACTTCTTGCAGGTTAGATTTTAACTTTTCAACTAGGTCGTCTTTAGGTGCCACTGCAATGACTGGCATAGCGTCATCTACTAAAGCTAAAGGACCATGCTTTAACTCACCGGCTGGGTAGGCCTCGGCATGAATGTAAGAAATCTCTTTTAGCTTTAATGCGCCTTCAAGCGCAATGGGGTAATGGCTACCACGGCCTAGGAATAAGGCATGGTTTTTCTCGGCAAAATCTTGTGCCATCACTTCTATTTGCTTGTCTAGCTGTAAACTTGCTTCTGCAATACGTGGTAAAGAACGCAAGGCCTGAACCAACTCAGCTTCCACTGCATCTTTTGCTTGTGGATCGGGTAGGTGGGCACGGCGTAAAGACAAGGTTAACAACAACAAGGCAGTTAGCTGAGTAGTAAAAGCTTTGGTTGAAGCCACACCAATTTCTGGGCCGGCTTGGGTCATAAGGCTTAAATCGGACTCACGTACCAACGAAGAACCCGGTGCATTACAAATGGCCAACGAGCCTAAATAGCCAGCGTTTTTAGCAAAGCGTAACGCTGCAAGGGTATCGGCGGTTTCACCCGATTGGGAAAGGGTTACAAACAAGCAGTTTTCGGCAACCACCACATCACGGTAACGGTATTCACTAGCCACTTCCACTTGGCAGGGCAAACCAGCTAGGCGTTCTATCCAATAACGCGCCACCATGCCAGCATGGTAACTTGTACCGCAGGCGATAATTTGCACCTGTTTAACCTTGGGCAATAATTCCATAGCCACTGCGCCCAAAGCCTGAGGCAAAACTCGGCTGTCGGAGATACGGCCTTCTAGCGTGGCAGCAATAACGGCAGGCTGTTCATAAATTTCTTTCAGCATAAAGTGGCGGTATTCGCCTTTTTCTGCTGCTTGGTTACCGTGTTCCCATTGCAGGATTGGGCGTTCAATTTTTTCGCCCTGCTGATTAATAATGCGCTGTTCGGTTAAAGTTAGGGTGGCAAGGTCGCCTTCTTCTAGGTAAATAAAGCGGTCGGTTACTTGCAACAAGGCTAGAGGATCTGAAGCACAGAAGGTTTCGCCTATGCCCACTCCAATAACCAGCGGACTGCCTTTTCGGGCGCAAACCAGTTCATTCGGGTGTTGTTGATGAATAACCGCCAAAGCATAAGCACCCTCTAGTTGAGCAATGGTTTGTCTAACGGCTTCGGTCAAGTCTTGGGTTTGCTGATAAATTTGGTGAACCAAGTGCGCCACCACTTCAGTGTCTGTTTCTGAAGTAAATTGATAACCTGCCGCTTGTAACTGCTTTCTTAAGGGTTCGTGGTTTTCAATAATGCCGTTATGTACTAAGGCCAACTCATCACTAGAAAGGTGGGGGTGAGCATTATTTTCACTTGGCTTGCCGTGGGTTGCCCAGCGGGTGTGTGCCACACCCAAATGACCTAAGAGGGGGTTAGCCAACAATTTGTTTTCAACTTCAATAACTTTGCCTTGGGCACGGCAACGCTGTAACTTTTTTTCCGTGTTAATGATTGCCAAACCAGCCGAATCATAGCCTCGGTACTCTAAACGCTTCAAACCTTCTAATAAAATGGCGCTGACATTACGTTCAGCCACTGCACCAACAATACCGCACATAGTAGTTTTCCTATTTTTTAACCGGTTTAGGCCAGTTAGCTTTTTGTAATTGTTTGGCTCGGGTCACTGCAAGTGCATTATCATCAACTTTACGAGTAATGGTTGATCCTGCACCCACGGTGGCTCCTGCTCCTATTTCTACTGGTGCAACTAGGCTGCTATTAGAGCCAATAAAAGCACCAGCACCAATTTTAGTGAAGTGTTTATTCACACCATCATAGTTACAGGTAATTGTGCCAGCACCAATATTGGCATTAGCACCTACATCTGCATCACCTATATAACTTAGGTGGTTAATTTTAGCGCCCTGCCCCACCTGCGTTTTTTTGGTCTCAACAAAGTTACCAATTTTGGCACCTGTTTCTAGGTGGGTTCCAGGACGTAAACGAGCAAAAGGGCCAACTTGGTTGTCGCCATCCAGTGTTACATCTTCTAAATGACTAAAAGCCGCTAGCTTAACGCCTGGACCTAAACGGGCATTTTTTAGAATACTATAAGGGCCAACCTCTACCCCTTCGGCTAGTTCAACTTGGCCTTCAAAAATACAGCCTACGTCTATAAAAACATCACGGGCGGTACTTAGTTCACCGCGCACATCTAAACGGGCTGGGTCGGCTAGGCTGACTCCAGCGGTCATTAACTTATCGGCTTGCTCTAGTTGATAAACCCTTTCTAATTCTGCTAGCTGTAAGCGATTATTAACCCCTTCCACCTCAGCGGTAGAAGCTGGCTGTACGGTTTCTATTAGCGTGCCTTCTTGATAAGCCATAGCAATAATGTCGGTTAAATAATATTCGCCCTGTGCATTATTGTTAGAAAGCTGGGGTAGCCAACGATTTAGTTGCTTACTAGTAACCGCTAGAATGCCGGTATTTATTTCTTGAACGGCTAGCTGCTGCTCATTGGCATCTTTTTGTTCAACTATTGCCGCTACCTTTTGTTGTTCATCACGAATAATCCGACCATAACCGCTGGGATTATCTAGTTTAACGGTTAACAAACCTAGGCTGGTTGCTGTGGCATGAGCCAGCAGTTTTTCTAGCGTTGCAGCTTTAATTAATGGCACATCACCATAAAGAATTAGCACTTGGCTGTTTTCACTTAGCTTAGGCAAGGCTTGAGTCACCGCATGGCCAGTGCCTAGCTGTTCAAGTTGCTCTACAAAGGCCACATCATCTGCAGCTAAGGATGCACGTACTTTATCTGCACCATGACCTACCACTAGGTAAATACCACTAGCCTTTAAACCACGAACAGTGTCAACCACATGGCCAACCATGGGCTTGCCAGCAATAGGGTGAAGTACTTTTGGTAGGGATGAGCGCATTCTTGTTCCCTGACCAGCAGCTAGAATCACAACTTCAAGCGTCATAACAACTCCACAAAAATGATTTTAATTAAAAGGCTAAGACAGAGGTGGCAATAGCAAAGTAAATAAGTACGCCTATAATATCAGCAATCGAGGTTACTAAGGGGCCGCTTGCAGTTGCTGGATCCCAGCCTACTTTAAGCAGTAAAAAAGGCAGGGTTAAACCAATTAAACTGCCGACCAGTACAATAAGCACCATGCTGTAAGCGACTACTTGAGCTATTTCTATACCACCACGCCAAAAACCTATACCCACTATGGCAAGTGCCATGGTTAAACCTAAAAAGGAAGCGACAATTAACTCGCGTATTAATAACCTGCCCCAGTCTTTAATGCCTATATCACCTGTGGCTAGACCACGAATCATTAGGGTAGAGGCTTGTGATCCTGCATTGCCACCACTAGCAACCAACAAGGGTAAAAAGAATACTAGCACCACATAGGCTTCTATCATTTCTTCATAAAAGGCTATGCCCGCGCCAGAAAGAATATTGGCAAATACTAAAAGCACTAACCAGTTAACGCGACGACTATAGAGGTTACGAATAGTGGCCTGCCCAAAACCTTCATCGGATGGGCCAATAGATGCACCCTTATGCATATCTTCCGTAGCTTCTGCTTCTGCTACATCCATAGCATCATCGTAAGTCACTATGCCAACAAGGCACTGCTTATCATCAACTGCGGGTAAAGCTAATAAATCATAGCGGCTAATTAATCTTGCTGCTTCTTCTCTTGGTTCAGCAGCATTTATGCTAACCAGCTCTTTGGTCATTACCCTATCAACCTGAGCATCTGGTTTGGCTAGAATTAACTGCCTTAAAGATATTCCACCTACTAGCTGATGGTCTTCATTCAGTATAAATATTTGATAGATGGTTTCTGCATTAGGCGCAGTATGACGTACAACTTCTAGGGCTTGAGCAACGTTAGTTCCTGCAACAACTGTGACATAATCACTCGACATAACTGAGCCAGTCGTGCCTTCTTCATAACTTGCTAAACGGCGTATATCTTCTCGCTCTTCTTTTGCTAAGTGCCTTAAGATACTTTGCCGTTTTATTTCAGATAAACCATTAAAAAAGTCAGCTCGTTCATCTGAGTTCATATGAACAAAAAGCTGGGACAAACCTTTTCTGTCATTTCCTCAGCTAAACCACACTGACTGGCAACGTCTAGATAACCAAAAACATCTGCGCGTTCTTCTAAGCGTAGGTAGGTTAAAAGCTTTAGACCCAACTCAGGTGTTTGTCGACGAACAAATTCAGCTAAATCAGCTGGCTGAATATCTATGACCAGCTGCTCAAGTACCAGCGTGTCATCTTCTGCCATGGCTTTATGTAAACTAGCTACCTGCTCGTCACTTATCATGTTTTTTTCCTAAACAACAAAACCAGCTTAACGGAGAATTTTTTTGGTTAATTCTTCACCCAAGGTTTGCGCTAAACTATTAGATACTTGAGTTTGCCAAGCATCCTTATTTTTACTTATTAACAGCACCTTAATATTTTCACGGTTTGCTAAATTCAAACTGGCTTCAGTTCCCAACACCATAAAAGCGGTAGCCCAGGCATCTGCAACAGCATTGCTAGGATGGATAACAGTAACTGAGGCTAAATTATGTGCAATTGGCCAACCTGTTTTAGGGTTAATGGTGTGCGACATACGCTGACCATCTAGTTCATAAAAATTACGGTAATCACCTGAAGTGGCAACTGATTCGTTGGTTACTTGTAAAATATGGTGGGCAGTTTGTTGGCTTCCATCGGGTACTTCTATACCGACTCGCCAAGGTTGTTGTTCAGCTCTGTAACCAGCAACTATTATTTCGCCACCTACATTGACTAGAAAGTTACTAACACCCTGTTCACCTAACCACTGGGCAACTTTATCGACTGCATAGCCCTTAGCTACACCTGATAAGTCAACAAAACTATTGGTAAGGCGTCGGGCAGCCTGTTGCTCGGCATCTAGCTCTAGGTATTTGTAACCTGTTTCAGCTAAGCGTTCTTCAAGTAAATTGCTGCTAGGAATAGCCTCGGGTCTGGCTTCTGGCCCAAAGCTCCATAGATTAACTAAACCACCAAGCGTTACATCAAAAGCACCTTGGCTAGCCTGAGCAACTGATTGGCTGATACTAAACACTTCAAAAAGGGGGGCAGAAATTTCAACCCACTCATTCAGTGGTGCTTGATTAAACCGATTTAGCTCTGATTCTGGTTTATAGGTAGACATAGCAAGATCTACCTTATCTAGCTCGCCTTGGATACCTTCTTGTAATACTTTAATCTGCTCTGGCGTCCATTCATCCGGCAGGGTTGCTAGCCAAAAGCTTCCAAAAATTTGCCCTTGTAGGCGTACTGGTTGCTTTGTTGTCTCTTCTGTACAGGCCGCTAAGCTGAATAAAAGTACTAGGAGGCTTAGCTTTAAACATAGGTTGAGTTTTCTAAACATGTATTTTCTCTTTTACTGTAACAACAAATAGTTAGCACAAAATTAATGCAAACCTAGCAACCAGGTAGCTAAAGCAAAATAAGTAACTACGCCTCCTGCGTCTGCTAGGGTAGTAACCAGCGGAGTAGAGGCTGTTGCGGGGTCCCATTTTAAACGATGAAGCAAGAAAGGTAGGCTCATACCTAATAAACTTCCGAACAACACTATAACAACCATGCTTAAACCAACAACTAGAGCTATATCTGTACCACCACGAAACATTCCTATAGGCGACACAGCAATTGCCATGGTTAAGCCTAGGGCACCAGCAACTAAAAGTTCTCGACCTAGAAGTCTTGTCCAGTCACCTAAACCCACATCACCTACCGCTAAACCACGCACCATTAGTGTAGAAGCTTGTGCTCCAGCATTACCACCACTCCCAATAAGCAAGGGTAAGAAGAACACCAAGGCAACCTTAGCTGAGATGGTGTCTTCAAAAAAAGTAATGCCTACACCAGAAACTAGGTTGGCAAAAATAAGTAAAATTAACCACATCACACGGCTGCGGTAGAGGTTAACTAGACTGGTACGTAATAAACCTTCTTCTAAAGGCGCAACACTAGCACTTAAGTGAATATCTTCTGTGTCTTCTTCTTCCACAACATCCATTGCATCATCATAAGTAATGATGCCAAGCAAGCGCTGACTTTCATCGACGACAGGCAGGGCTAATAAGTCATAACGGCTTACCAGTCTAGCGGCTTCCTGTTGATGCTGGTCTGGCAAAATAGTGACCAGTTCTTCTGTCATTAGTTTGTCTAAACTAGCTTTAGGTGGTGCAAGAATTAACTCACGCAAAGAAACCACACCAACGAGCCTGTGGCGTGGGTCAACAATATAGGTATGGTAAATGGTTTCTGAGCCTGCAGCTGTCCGTCGCAAAATTTCTAACGCTCTCTGAACAGTAATACCCGTCGGTAATAGCGATATTTCAGAGGTCATTAAAGCACCCGCAGTACCAACAGGGTAACGGGAAAGGTGCTCTAGAGTGGCACGATTACGGGCTGGAAGGTCTCTTAGTAAATCAGCTTGCTGGTCTGGAGTAAGAAGATTAAATAAATCAGCGGCACTATCTGAGGGGAGTTCTTCTAATAACTCCATTAAAGAATCTAAACTAAAAACAGCAGCAACTTCTTCTTGTATACCCTCGGGTAGGTAATCAAAAATTTCGGTGCGGCGTACTAGGGGTAACAAGTCTAAACAGGCAGCAATTTCTTCTGCTGTTAATAAAGCAGTTAATTGATCAGCAACATCGACAGGCTGTAGATTAGCTTGTGCAAACCGCCAACTTACATCACTTGGCAGAGGTAATTCACTGGCAAGGTTAAGTTCTAGCGGTTTAGTTTCATTGGGTTCGGTCATCAGCTGCCTTCTCCTGCTTTAAATAGTTAACAGTCAAAAGCAGAAAAGGCGACCAAAGCCGCCTTTTCTGACTGTGCAGTAAACTGCACCTAACGCTAATAATAAGTAGAGTTACTTACTTATTACGTATACCTTTCAGTAGCTGAATAGTGCGGAGCTGAGCAACAGCCTGCTCGTAACTCAATTCAACACTTTCATTGTCAACAGCGCGTCTAGCAGCTTCTAAGGCTTCTTTAGCAGCAGCTTCATCTAGGTTTACAGCACGTTCAGCAGAATCTGCCAAAACAGTAACTGTTGAAGACTGTACTTCTAAAAAACCACTAGAAACATAAATTAGCTCTTCAGCACCGCCCTGTTTGGTTAGCTTAATGGTTCCTGGTTTTAGCTCAGATAATAGTGGAGCGTGGCCAGGCAAAATGCCCAGCTCACCCATTACACCTGAGGCCACAAGAAACTCAATTCGGCCATCAAACAGTTTTTTTTCAGCACTGACAACATTGCAATGCATTGTCATCGCCATGGGTATCCCCCTTGGGTTATCCCGTCAAACTTACTTCATACCCTTAGCTTTTTCGACTGCTTCTTCGATAGAGCCAACCATGTAGAAAGCCTGTTCGGGCAGATGATCGTAATCACCGTCCAAAATACCCTGGAAACCACGGATAGTATCTTTCAGAGAAACGTACTTACCAGGTGAACCGGTAAATACTTCTGCAACGAAGAAGGGCTGTGACAGAAAACGCTGAATTTTACGAGCGCGTGATACTGATAGCTTATCTTCTTCTGAAAGCTCATCCATACCCAGAATGGCGATGATGTCTTTTAGTTCTTTATAACGCTGTAGAACCGTTTGCACACCACGAGCAGCTGTATAGTGCTCAACACCTACTACTAGCGGATCTAGCTGGCGCGAAGTAGAGTCTAGAGGATCAACTGCTGGGTAAATACCTAGCGAGGCGATATCACGAGACAGTACAACGGTAGCATCCAAGTGAGAGAAGGTGGTTGCTGGAGAAGGGTCAGTTAAGTCATCGGCAGGTACGTAAACGGCCTGTACCGAGGTGATAGAACCTGTTTTGGTAGAAGTGATACGCTCCTGCAAAACACCCATTTCTTCAGCTAGTGTAGGCTGGTAACCAACCGCAGAAGGCATACGACCTAAGAGTGCAGATACTTCTGTACCGGCTAGGGTATAACGGTAGATGTTGTCTACAAAGAAGAGAACATCACGGCCTTCGTCACGGAATTTCTCAGCCATGGTTAAGCCAGTTAACGCCACACGCAGACGGTTGCCTGGTGGTTCGTTCATCTGACCATAAACCAAAGATACTTTGTCGAGTACGTTGGAGTCTTTCATCTCGTGATAGAAGTCGTTACCTTCACGAGTACGCTCACCAACACCAGCAAATACAGAGAAACCTGAGTGCTCTATCGCAATGTTACGAATCAGCTCCATCATGTTTACTGTTTTACCTACACCCGCACCACCAAACAGACCCACTTTACCACCCTTAGCAAAGGGGCAAACTAGGTCGATTACTTTGATGCCCGTTTCTAGCAGTTCAACCGAGCTAGATTGTTCATCATAGGAAGGTGCTTTACGGTGAATACCCCAACGCTCTTCTTCACCAATCGGACCGGCTTCGTCGATAGGACGGCCTAGAACATCCATGATGCGTCCTAGGGTTTTAACGCCCACAGGAACTTGAATTGGTTCATTAGTGTTATTTGCCACCAGGCCACGTTTTAGACCTTCGGTGGAACCCATTGCAATGCAACGCACGATACCATCACCGAGCTGTTGCTGAACTTCGAGTATCATTTCGCTGCCGTCGACTGTCAGGGCGTCGTACACTTTGGGTACGTCTGCCCGATCAAATTCTACGTCGATAACGGCACCGATGATCTGTACGATATGTCCGCTACTCATCTTGGTTCCTCTCAAACCTGCAAATAAAATCTGCTACCCTTTTAACTTCTATTGAAAAAATAGAAGCACTCATCAGATCGCTGCAGCTCCGCCAACAATTTCGGCGATTTCTTGTGTGATTGCTGCCTGACGCGCTTTGTTGTAAATAAGCTGTAACTCATCAATAAAGTCACCCGCATTATCTGTTGCACTTTTCATTGCAACCATACGCGCAGACTGCTCACAAGCAATGTTTTCGACTACAGCTTGGTAAACCTGAGATTCTATGTACCTGACCAACAAAGTATCCAAAAGGATTCTTGGGTCTGGCTCATAAAGGTAATCCCAACCGGCTACCTTACTCTTGTCACTTTCCTGTTCTGCTTCAGCTTCCAGGGGTAACAGCTGCCGGACCAATGGCTTTTGAGACATGGTATTAATAAATTCATTATAAACCACGTAAAGCCTATCAATTCTGCCTTCTTCATAGGCATCCAGCATGACTTTAACACTACCCACTAGCTCACTAGCACTAGGAGTGTCACCCAGCCCGCTCTTGGCAGCCACCAGACTTCCACCATAACGGCGGAAGAAACTGCCAGCCTTACTGCCGATAGCACAAATATCTACTTCTGCGCCCTTGTCTTTCCATTCAATAATTTCTTTAACAGCTGCTTTGAACAAGTTAATGTTCAAACCACCACAAAGACCACGATCGGATGAAATAACAATAAAACCTACCCTTTTTACGTCACGTTCTTGCATATATACATGACGGTACTCAGGTGTAGCATCAGCAAGATGACTGACCACGTTTCTGATCTGCGTGGCATAAGGGTGGCTGGCTGCCATGCGATCCTGAGCTTTACGCATCTTCGACGCAGCTACCATTTGCATAGCGCTGGTGATTTTCTGCGTATTCTTTATGCTCCCTATTTGGGAGCGGATCTCTTTACCGACTGCCATACGCTTTCGCCTTCTTAGCCAACAAGTGCTTGAGTTGGTTGAATAAAATCAGCCAACTCTAAGCAACTTACCAGGACTGGGTTGCCTTAAACTGCTCTACAGCAGATTTGAGGGCCGCTTCAATATCTTTAGAGTAATCGCCGCTTTCGTTGATCTGATCGATCAAGTCTGCATGCTCGCTTGCCATATAGGCATGTAAAGCTTTTTCGAAAGGCAGTACTTTACGAACTTCAACGTCATCTAAGAAATTGTTTTCTGCAGCAAATAGGGAAATACCCATTTGTGCAATAGTCATCGGGCTGTACTGATCTTGCTTCATCAGTTCAGTAACACGCTGACCATGTTCTAGCTGCTTACGTGTCGCTTCATCTAAATCAGAAGCAAACTGAGAGAAAGCTTCTAGCTCACGGAATTGAGCTAAAGCTAGACGAATACCGCCGCCCAGTTTCTTAATGATTTTAGTTTGCGCTGCACCACCAACACGAGAAACCGATACACCGGCGTTCATCGCAGGACGAATACCTGAGTTAAACAGGTTAGTCTCTACGAAAATCTGACCATCGGTAATGGAGATTACGTTAGTTGGTACAAAAGCAGATACGTCACCACCTTGGGTTTCGATAATAGGTAAAGCAGTTAAAGAACCTGTCTGACCTTTAACGGCACCTTTAGTGAACTGTTCTACATACTCTTCACTAACACGTGAAGCACGCTCTAGTAAGCGAGAGTGAAGGTAGAAAACGTCACCAGGGTAGGCTTCTCGGCCAGGTGGGCGCTTAAGCAAGAGTGAAATTTGACGATAAGCCCAAGCTTGCTTGGTTAAATCATCATAAACGATTAGGGCATCTTGACCGCGATCACGGAAATACTCACCCATGGTGCAACCTGAGTAGGGCGCAATAAATTGCAGTGCAGCTGCTTCAGAGGCAGAGGCAACAACAATAATTGTGTGTGCTAAAGCACCGTGCTCTTCAAGTTTGCGTACTACGTTAGCAATGGTTGATTGCTTCTGACCAACAGCTACGTAAACACACTTAACACCGGTATTTTTTTGGTTGATGATGGCATCAACTGCAATGGCTGTTTTACCGATTTGACGGTCACCGATAATCAGCTCACGCTGACCACGACCCACAGGAACCATGGCATCTATAGCCTTGTAACCTGTTTGTAGAGGCTCATCTACACTTTTACGCCAAATAACACCCGGTGCTACTTTTTCAACTGCGTCTGTTTCTTTTGCTTCGATGGGGCCTTTACCATCGATAGGATTACCTAGTGCATCGACTACACGACCTAGGAGTTCGTCACCCACAGGTACTTCTAGAATGCGGCCAGTACAGCGAGCGGTTTGACCTTCAGCTAAGCCAAGGTAATCACCCAATACTACCACACCTACGGAGTCGCGCTCCAAGTTCAGGGCCATACCAAAGGCGCCCTGTTCAAATTCAATCATCTCGCCATACATAACATCGCCAAGACCGTGAATTTTCACGATACCATCAGCAACGCTTACTATGGTGCCCTCGTTTTGGGCGTTCGAAGTGACATCCAAGTTACCGATGCGCTTCTTGATAATGTCACTGATCTCGGATGGATTCAGTTGCTGCATGCCTTGTCCCTCAAAATCAGGATTTCAATGACTCGGCCAGTTTCGCGATTTTTCCGCGAATCGAGCCATCTATCACCAGGTCACCGGTGCGAATAACTACACCGCCAATGAGTCGCTTGTCTATTTCTACCTTGAGTGTTACCTCACGGTTTAAACGCTTGCGTAATGCATCTACTAGCAGTTGCTGCTGCTCACTTTCTATTTCAAAAGCAGAAGTGACTAATGCTTCAACAGACTTTTCCTGCTCGGCCTTAAAGGCCTCATACATTCCAGCAATCACTGGAATTAATGGTAAACGGCTTTTTTCACTTAACAGCTTGATAAAGTTACGACTCTGATCATCGATTTTTGCTTGGCAAATTTCGAGCAGGAGTTCTGCTTTTGCATCACTGTTTAGCGAGGGGTTGAGTAAAAATTGTGCTACTTCTTTATTTGTAGCTGCTTCAGCAACTAGTCCTAACATAGTGGACCATTCACCTAGCTTGCCTTCACTCAACGCATACTCAAAAGCGGCCTTCGCATAGGGCCTAGCGAGCGTGTTGTAATCTGCCATAGACACCTCGCTTAGAGCTGTTCGGCAAGTTTGCCGATCAACTGGCTGTGTGCTTTTGCATCAACCGAACTTTCTAGGATTTGCTCTGTGCCTTGAATAATTAAATCAGACATTTGAGCGCGTAAATCATCCTTAGCACGGTTAATTTCTTGACTAATTTCAGCTTTAGCAGCTTCTACTAGTCTTACACCTTCAGCACGAGCCTGTTCTTTGGCTTCTTCGATCAACAGACTGGCACGCTTATTAGTCTGTTCCAGAATTTGGGCAGACTGTTCTTTCGCTTCACGCAAAAGTTGAGTCGCCTTTTCTTGTGCTAGCTCTAAATCACGCTGTGCACGACTTGCTGAATCTAAACCTTCAGCAATCTTTTTCTGGCGTTCGCGCATGGCAGTTGTAATAAACGGCCATATATACTTCATGCAAAACCAGACAAAGAGTGCGAAGGAAATAGATTGACCCAAAAGAGTCATATTCATATTCATTGCGATACACCTTTTGTCATTATTTAAGGTTTCGAAAAGTGATATAGGGTGTTAGCAGACTAACGCCCTAGCACTTCGTCTTAACCAGCAACAACAAAAATCAGGTACATCGCCATACCAACACCGATCATTGGAATAGCATCAAGTAGACCAGCCATTAGGAAGGTTTTTACTTGTAGCTGTCCGCCAAGCTCAGGCTGACGTGCAGTGGATTCCAGCAGCTTGCCACCTAAAAGTGCGAAGCCAATGCCAGTGCCCAGTGCACCCATACCAATCATAATAGCGGCTGCAATGTATACGAGTTGTTCCATGAGTTACTCCTAAGGTTACTAAGGTTACTAAGGTTGATTAAAGGTGGGTTAAGGTTTTTACTACTAAAACTCACCAACCTGCCTTACGGCACGTTGGCTGGTTACTGGTTAATGCTCTTCGTGTGCTGCACTGAGATAAACTACAGTTAACACCATGAAGATAAACGCCTGCAAAGGAATTACGAGTACGTGGAACACTGCCCACAACCACTGTAAACTAATGCCAAGTGCGCCCATAAATAGGCCTGCACCGTACATAAGAGCAATCAAAATAAAGACAACTTCACCTGCGTACATGTTACCAAACAAACGCAAGGCTAAACTTACAGGCTTGGTAAACAGACCAATTAATTCTAAAACCAAGTTCACAGGTATAAGTAACCAGTGATTAAAGGGTGTTAATGAAAGTTCTTTAGCAAAGCCACCAACGCCCTTCATTTTTATGCTGTAAAACAGAATTAGGATAAATACGCCAATCGACATACCAAAGGTCGCATTTGGATCAGCGGTTGGTACTATTTTGAAATACTCTGCTCCCATCGCCTGTGCCAAGCTAGGAATCCAGTCTACGGGTAGCCATTTAAGGCTGTTCATTAAGAAAATCCAGACAAAAATGGTTAAAGCTAGGGGTGCAATTAGTGCGTTTTTACCGTGAAAGGTTTCTTTAACAAGACCGTCAACAAATTCAACACAAACTTC
>Ga0265295_1005496_pt1 | contig 16098 bp, 14 predicted proteins | sample Munlansysbiofilm_FD_192503 | JGI IMG/M metagenome (GOLD analysis project Ga0265295, IMG submission 192503) | Leachate microbial communities from a municipal landfill in Southern Ontario, Canada - Methane capture system biofilm | ecosystem: Engineered > Solid waste > Landfill > Unclassified ... | reverse complement strand
ACTTTATTTACTTTACGTAACATTCCTGATATGGATATTATTAAAAATTATATAAATACACAAAAACCAAAGAGAGCGACAGTAATCGGTGCCGGTTTCATTGGTATCGAGATGGCAGAGAATCTGCACCATTTAGGAATGAATGTCGCTATCGTTGAAATGGCTGATCAAGTAATGGCTCCTATCGATTATGAGATGGCTCAAATAGTTCACCAACACATCATTGACAAAGGTGTCAATTTAATCCTTTCAGACGGTGTAAAAGAGTTTAGAAACGAAGGTAAAGAAATATTGTTGTCTTCTGGAAAAACGCTAAATACAGACTTGATAATCTTCGCTATCGGTGTTAAACCTGAAAATATGTTAGCTAAAGAAGCGGGATTGAAACTCGGAACAAGAGGCGGCATTTGGGTTGATGAATACTTAAAGACAACTGATGATTCAATCTACGCTATCGGTGATGCTATAGAAGTAACTGACTTTATTACGAAGACAGAAACAATGATTCCTTTAGCTGGGCCAGCTAATAAACAAGGACGAATCGTCGCTGATAATATTTGCGGTAGAAAAGAAAAATATAACGGTTCAATGGGAACTTCTGTTGCTAAGGTATTTGACTATACTGTTGGTGCAACGGGAAATAACGAAAAAATCTTAAAATCGAAAAAACTTAACTATAAAGTAATTCATATTCACCCAGGAAGTCATGCTGGATATTATCCTGGTGCTTCTACTATTTCAATGAAGTTAATCTTTGATAATAATACTCATGCAATTCTAGGTGCTCAAGCAGTGGGAATGGAAGGCGTTGACAAACGTATCGACGTAATCGCAACTGCAATCAGAGCTGGTATGAAGGTTACTGAATTAAAAGACTTGGAATTGTCTTATGCTCCACCGTTCTCTTCTGCTAAAGATCCAGTAAACATGTTAGGTTTTGTAGCTGAAAACATGATTAACGGATTGGTAAAAACTGTTCAGTACAACGAGATTAACGAGTTAATCAAAAATGGTGCTTTTGTTATTGATGCAAGAGATAGCTTAGAAAACAGTTTTGCGACTATTCCAGGGACATACAATATACCTTTCTCTGAGATAAGAGAAAGATTGAATGAAATACCAAAAACACAAAAAATCTATGTATTCTGTCAATCAGGAATCAGAGCTTATAACACAGTAAGAATTTTAAGACAAAATGGCTTTGACGCTTACAACTTAGATGGTGCTTTCAAGACTTACCAAAGTGTATATAATCCTACACAAATTTCATTCCAGGAAGAACTTGACGACTCTGGAAAACTGATTTTTGAAAGCAAAGAAACAGTTAAAGAAATGGAGATTCCTGGAACACCTACATTAGTTGTTGATGCGTCAGGATTACAATGTCCAGGTCCAATAGTTAAAACTTTCAAGAGCCTTGAAACCCTCAACTTTGGCGAAGTACTAGAGATTAGCGCTACAGATCCAGGATTTAAGAAGGACGTTAAAACTTGGGTTGAAAAAACACAAAATACATTAGTTGATTTAAAAGAAGATAACAATCGTTTCACCGCAAGAATCTTAAAAGGCCAAAGAACTCAATCTAAATCAAAACCTGAAAGTGGTGTTTCAAAAGAAGATAGCACAATTGTGGTTTTCTCTGAAGATTTGGATAAAGCAATTGCAGCATTCATAATCGCCCAAGGCGCTGCTTCGATGGGTAAAAAGGTATCGTTATTCTTTACTTTCTGGGGATTGAATATTTTAAGAAAACCAAAGAAAGTGAAAGTAAGAAAATCATTTATCGAAAAAATGTTTGGTTCAATGATGCCAAGAGGAACAAAGAAATTACCTATTTCTAAGATGAATATGTTGGGAATGGGTCCTAAGATGATTAAGTCTATCATGAAGAAAAAGAATGTCGATTCTTTAGAAGAAATGATTAAGAGCGCTATGGACTTAGGTGTAAAAATTACAGCCTGTGCAATGTCGATGGACATTATGGGTATTAAAAAAGAAGAGTTAATTGATGGTGTTGAAATCGCTGGAGTAGCTACTTACTTAGGAGACACAACTACAAGCAATCATAACTTATTTATCTAAAAAAATATGACTGAAGGAAAACCTTCAGTCATTCTTTTATTTTAAAGCGGCATTTGCCATTTGAATAAATTTATCTGGGTCTAGAGATGCTCCGCCAATCAATGCTCCGTCAATATTTTCTTTATCTAAAAGTTCTTTAATATTTTCCGGTTTAACAGAACCACCATATTGGATTCTGATTTCTTCAGCGACAACTTTTCCATATAGATCAGAAACTAACTTTCTGATATAACCACAAGCTTCATCAGCCATTTCCGCTGTAGCGGTTTTACCGGTGCCGATAGCCCAAACCGGTTCGTAGGCAATAACGATATTTTTCATGTCGATAGCTTTAATGCCTTCAAAACCTTTCTTGATTTGTCTTTCCAAAACCTCATTTGTTTGGTTGTTTTCTCTTTCTTCTAAAAGTTCGCCGACACAAACAATTGGTTTCAATTGGTTTCTTAAAGCAGCTTTAATTTTTTTGTTTACAATTTCATCGGTTTCATGAAAATATGCTCTTCTTTCACTATGACCAATAAGAACGTAATCAACTTTATATGACTTTAGAAGCGGTCCAGATATTTCTCCAGTATAAGCTCCTTCATCTTCATAAAATAGGTTTTGTGCACCAATTCTTAAATTTGAACCTTGTCTTTTTATTAAGCAACGCATTAAAGGTGCTTGGGCAAAAACTACAGTCTCTACGTCTTTTATGTTTGGCATTTGTTCGGAAACTTGAAGGATAAAAAACAGTGCTTCATCCCTAGTTTTAAACATTTTCCAGTTTCCAGCAATTATTGGTTTTCTCATGTTTTCTTTCTCTTTCTTATTAATCGCAATCACAGTCATCACCGCAATCGCATATTGGAGCATCGTCTAATGAAGAAACTCCTGGTAATTCTTTACCTTCAAGGAATTCTAATGATGCACCGCCACCAGTTGAAATATGAGTGAAGTCATCAGCAAATCCCATTTGGATTGCTGCTGCAGCTGAATCGCCACCGCCGATAATTGTTCTTGCGTTTTTCAATCCAGCAAGAATTTCACAAATCGCTTTTGTGCCTTTTGAAAAAGCTTCAAACTCAAATACACCTAAAGGTCCATTCCAAATTACTGTCTTAGCACCTTTAAGTTCTTTTTTGAATAACTTAATTGTTTTTGGACCAATATCTAGTCCCATTTCATTTTCTTTAATGTCTTTATATGTTGTTACTCTAGATTTTGCATCAGCAGCAAACTCTTCAGTAACAACCAAATCCAAAGGTAAGATTAATTTACCGTTAGCTTTTTCTAACAATGATTTTGCTAAATCCAATTTGTCTTCTTCAACAATTGAAGTACCGATATTGTATCCTAAAGACTTCATGAATGTATATGCCATACCTCCACCGATTAAAACTTTATCAGCTTTTTTCAATAAGTTTTCAATTACACCAATCTTATCTGATACTTTAGCTCCACCCAAGATTGCTACGAAAGGTCTTTCTGGGTTTTCTACTGTTTCACCGATATAATGAAGTTCCTTTTCCATTAGATAGCCTGCAGCTGCTTCTTTTAAACTTGCTATACCAACATTTGATGCGTGAGCTCTATGAGCTGTACCGAAAGCATCATTAACAAACAAGTCACCTAAACTAGCCCAGTAAGCTCCTAATTCAGGATCGTTTTTAGATTCTTTCTTTCCATCTAAGTCTTCAAAACGAGTGTTTTCAAACATTACTACATCGCCATCTTGCATTGCATTGATAGCTAGTTCTAATGCTTCACCTCTTGTTTGTGGGATAAACTTCACTGGTTTATTTAATAATTCTTGTAATCTATCAGCTACTACTCTTAAAGAATTCTTAGCCAAATCTTCTTCTGTTTTAATTCTTCCTAAATGCGAGAATAGAATCACCTTCGCATGTTCATCCAATAAATATTGAATTGTAGGTAACGCTTGAACAATACGATTGTCATCTGTGATTTGTCCGTCTTTGATAGGAACGTTAAAATCTACTCTTACCAACACCTTTTTACCATGTACATGTAAATCTTCAAGTGTTTTCTTTTTCATAATAAATCCTCCTTAGATATAACTCTTTTATTCCGTAAATATTATACTAAAAAACCGGAATAATTTCCATAACTAAATCAATTATCAATAAAACTTTAGAAGTCTAATTCATGGATTTTATCAATTATCTTTCTTGCATATTTATACTGCTTGATAAACGCATAGACATTCTCTGTTTTTAGACAATGACCAGAATAGAAATAAATACAAACTTCTTTGTTCTTCCTTTCATATTTGGAAATACTGAAGTAGTTAATATAAGTAAGATTGAGCATTCGATAGCTAATAACACATAATAATAGGATATCTTTAGAGAGTAATAAGGGTACTTTGTTCTTAATAAGAAAATATTTTTTAGTTGATTTCTCCAAAGCTTCTAAGTTAGATAACCTTTTTAATAGAATTCTATTGACATACTTCTGAAAAGTCGTGTCATAAATCAAGTACTGATTATCGATTGAAACATAGATTTTGTTATCAGATTTCCTAATAATATAGTCAAGCATTAAAAACACCTCCAATTATTACTATAGCATAATTAAAGGCTCTTTATCATTGAAAAATACCACTAATTTTAGTGGTATTTAGCTTATTGTTTTATCTAATTTAATAAAATTATTTTACTATTCTTAACTCAGTTTCAGGATCAAAGAAATGAGATTTTTCCATATTGATTGCTAATTCTACTTTTGAACCAATCATTAAGTCCGAACGAGCATTCACTTTTGCAATAATATTATTATTAGCAATTGAAATATGAATGTTTGTTTCAGCTCCCAATAACTCAGAAACATCTACTGTAAAGATTGATTTTGAATCTTTATATTTTTCCAACATGTCTGGTTGATCATGAACATCCTCAGGTCTAAATCCAAGAACTACTTCTTTATTCAAGAAATTCTTTTCAGTTAAAAGTTTTAAATGTTTTTCATCAACTTTTATTTTTAATTGATCACAAGTGAATATCCCTTTATCATCAACTTTTCCTGGCAAGAAGTTCATAGCTGGAGTTCCGATGAAACCACCGACGAACATATTGTTAGGATTGTCATAAATCTCTTTTGGAGCTCCGATTTGTTGAACTCTACCATCTTTCATAACAACGATTCTAGTTGCCATTGTCATCGCTTCGATTTGGTCATGGGTAACGTAAATAGTTGTAGTTTCTAGTCTCTCATGCAATTTGATAAGTTCCGCTCTCATCGCAACTCTTAGTTTTGCATCCAAATTTGATAGTGGCTCATCCATTAAGAACACTTTTGCGTCACGAACAATCGCTCTACCTAAAGCAACTCTTTGTCTTTGTCCACCAGATAACGCTTTTGGTTTTCTGTCTAAATAACTGGTTAAACCAAGAATTTCAGCTGCACGATTAACCTTTTTCTCGATTTCAACTTTTGGAGTTTTTCTTAATTTTAATCCAAATGCCATGTTATCATAAACAGTCATATGTGGATATAAAGCATATGATTGGAATACCATTGCGATATCACGATCTTTTGGAGCTACGTCATTAACTAGACGGTCATCAATGAAAAGTTCACCAGAACTGATTTCTTCAAGTCCCGCAACCATTCTTAATGTAGTTGATTTACCGCAACCAGATGGTCCTACGAAAACGATAAACTCTTTATCTTTTACTTGTAGATTAAAATCAAAAACAGCTTGCACACCATTATCATAAATCTTGTTAATACCTTTAAAACTTAAAGTAGACATATATAATCCTCCCTTATATTGTTATCAATAATAATTATATAAAAAAAAGAGAGATAATCCTATATGCAAACTGCACAAATTATCTCTTGAATAGCAAATATAAAGCCATTGCGGTTTTAAATTTTTTTGTGTCCATTTCAGTTTTTTGATAGAAGTTATCTAACCGGTAATTCAGTGTATTTCGGTGAAGAAACAACTGTTTAGACGTCGATGAAGCGTTAAAGTTATTCTCTATGAATCCCAGTGCAGTGTTGAGGTTTTCAATGCCTACTAGATTATAATAATAACTTCTTAATTTTTTCTTAAAACCATCTAATTTATTGAAAGATACTTCGAGAATAAAATTAGGAATATCATAGATACCGTAATTTATTTTCTCAAAAACTGGTTTTAGTTCTTCAGGTGTGAATTCAAAATTCTTAGGAATAAACAGACCCACGAAATCAATTAATAATTCACCAAGAACAAACTCTCTGAAATTCTCAAAATCATTTATTGTATAGTCATAATCCGCTTCAACTACCAAAACACCGGTATCATTTTTCAAATACCGAACTCTTTGGTCTAAATCAATCAAAGCAGTTATCTGCTTATAATCATTTTCTTTGTTAAAAACGTAAAGATATCTTTTGTCCATCATAGCTCCAAGAACTTTAATCAAAAAAGAACTGTTTTGATACAGTTCTTTAACTCTATGCTTTTATAAACTGCTCAACATCCATTACAAAAATAGTAGCGCCCCCGACTTGAACTTCGACCGGCATTGATGAAAAAATACCGAACTCGCTTGATATTGCATTAGGCACAAGCTTTGTCCTGCTTTTTGAAGATTCTGATATGACGTTAATACAACTATCCAAGAGATCATCTTGAACCCCAACAATAATGGTTGTATTTCCGCTCATCAAAAAGCCACCAGTAGTAGCCAATTTAGTTACAAAGAAGTTTGATTTAATAAGTTTCTTGATAACTTTATTTGCATCTTCGTTAGAAACGATTGCCAGCACGAGTTTCATGTTTTAACACCACCTTTGGATTATTTTAACATAAAAGATAATAAAATTAAATATAGTTTTTAAAAAAAACTCCCAAATTTGGGAGTTATTTATATTATCCGATTGATCCGCTCATTTCTAATTTTATCAGTTGATTAAGTTCGACAGCGTATTCCATTGGCAGTTCCCTAGCAAACGGTTCGATGAATCCCATGATAATCATTTCTTTGGCTTCATCTTCAGTTAAACCTCTGCTCATTAAGTAAAAGAGTTCGTCGTCACTCACCTTTGATACAGTGGCTTCATGTTCGATTTGCCCTTTAAAATTCTTGACGATATTCGTTGGAATTGTATCTGAAGCTGATTCTCTATCGACTAAAATCGTATCGCATTCAATCTTGGCTTTAGCTCCGTAAGCATTCTTGCCTTGGGAGACAATACCGCGGTAATTTACTTTACCACCTCTTGTGGCTATTGATTTTGAAACAATCTTCGATGTGGTATATTTACCTAAATGAATCATCTTAGCTCCAGTATCTTGATACTGGTTTTTACCCGCAAATGCAATTGTAATTGTTGTGCCTTTTGAGTAATCGCCTTTTAATATACAACTAGGATATTTCATATTTAATCCTGAACCAATGTTACCATCAATCCATTCCATATGACCATGCGCTTCGACAATTGCTCTTTTAGTAACTAAGTTGACGATATTGGTCGACCAGTTCTGAATTGTAGAATATCGACATTTTGCGTTATCACTCACATAGATTTCAACCACTGCCGCATGCAGGGAATTATTAGAATAAATCGGTGCGGTACAACCTTCAACGTAGTTCAAAGTTGCTGCATCATCAACGATTATCAATGTTCTTTCAAATTGACCCATTCTTTCTGAATTAATTCTAAAATAAGATTGTAAAGGTTTATCAATCTTAACGCCTTTAGGTATATAGATAAATGATCCACCGCTCCAAACAGCTGTATTTAGGGCTGCGTATTTATTATCTCTGTAACTAACTGCTTTGGTAAAATACTTCTTGAATATTTCCGGATGTTCTTTCAAAGCCGAGTCTGTATCTAGAAAAATCACGCCTTGATCATTTAATTCTTGAATTGTACTGTGATAAACGGCTTCTGATTCAAACTGTGTAGTAACGCCTGATAAATACTTCTGTTCGGCTTCGGGAATCCCGAGCTTTTGGAAAGTGTCTTTAATTTCTTGAGGTACGTTTTCCCAATCTCTTTCAACTCGGTCAGATGGTTTAATGTAATAGATGATATCGTCAAAATCAATCTCAGATAGATCTGGACCCCAGTCAGGATTCTTGATTTCATAGAACGCTTTTAAAGCATCTAGTCTAGTTTTCAGCATCCATTCCGGTTCATTCTTTATCATTGATATTTCTCTTACTACTTCCTCTGATAAACCCCTCTTAGTCTGTTTAACTGATTTGGATTCGGTTTTAAAACCATATTTATATTCATGGTCAAAATTCATTTCTTTGTCTTTATCTTTACTCAAGGGTTATCACTCCTTATCCAGAGTATCTTTGAAAGCTACCCAAGCAATTGAAGCACATTTAATCCGTGCTGGAAATTGTTTGACGCCGCCGAATACTTCAGCTTCTTCTAAATCTAAAGTCTCGTCATACTCTTTGTTTGAAACCATATTAAGAAAATTTTCAGCTAACTTAATCGCTTCTGAAACTGGCTTATTCATCATGATTTCTGTTAAAACACTAGCCGAAGCTACTGATATAGAACAACCGGTCGCTTCTTGTCTGCAATCTTTTATTATACCGTCTTCAACTAATGTTTGAACGGTGATATCATCACCGCATGACGGATTCTTTATTCTTATTTTTGTATATCTAGGATCGTCGAGCAAACCTTTATTACGAGGATTTTTATAATGCTCCATAATAATTTCTCGATATAGATTATCTAGATTTGTCATAAATTCCTCCTTAAAACCCAATGTTTTTAAAATATGCAATAGCCTCTTTGGTTACTTCAATAAATCTATCAATTTCTGTTTTTGTATTATAGAAATATACTGTAACTCTTAACGATGAATGAATATTTAAAAAATCATGGATTAGTTTAGCGCAATGTTGTCCGCTTCTTAATGCGATATTTTTTTCTGCGTAATATGTTATTGCATCATGGGCAGGAACATTACTCAAATTATAAGTTAATATACCTGTATCCGAATTAGGATTATAGATTGTCAATCCTTCAATCTTATTCATTTCTTTAAGCAAATATTTATAAAGATCCATTGAATATGAATGAATGTTTTCTAAACCTAATTTCTCGAGATATTGAACTGCTGCTTTTAATCCGATAACTGAAGCAATAGGCATCGTTCCAGCTTCAAATTTAAATGGTGATTTTTTCCATGTTGAAACATCTTTTTCCACATCTTCATTCATATCTCCGCCAAATTCAACCGGTTCTAGATTATTTAGATGTTTGGCTTTGCCATATAAGACACCAATACCAGTAGGTCCTAACATTTTATGTCCAGAAAAGGCTAAAAAATCTATATCAAGATCTTTTACGTCAACTCTGATATGTTGAACTGCTTGAGCAGCGTCAACTACCATAATAGTATTTTTTTCATGAGTCAATCTTGTTATTTCCTTAATATCGTTAATATATCCTAAGACATTAGAGACATAGTTTAAAGCTACTACTTTAGTTTTATCGCTTAAGACTTTCTTAAAGGCTTCAACGGTAATTTTTCCTTCTTTATTTAGTTCAACGAATCTAAGTGTCGCCCCCACTCTTTTAGCAACGTTTTGCCAAGGTAAGAACTGTGAATGATGTTCTTGTTCGGAGACGATAATCTCATCGCCTTTTTTTAAGTTTAATAAACCATAACTTGAGGCAACTAGATTGATTGATGAAGTTGTTCCTCTAGTGAAGACGATTTCATTTTCATTAGCGTTTATAAACTTAGCAATAACGCTTCTTGATTCTTCATATAATTCTGTAGTTTTCACACTGTTATAATACATGCCTCTATGAATATTGGCACTCAAAGATTCGTTATACATATTGACAGCTTCAATTACTTGTTTTGGCTTCAAACTGGTTGCGGCTGTATCGAAATAGATATAACCGGCATTTATTTGTGGAAAATCAGAAATAACATTTTTATTCATTATCAGCTTTCTCCTTCATTACTCTAGTAATTTGTGAAGTAAGCATCCTCTTTATATCTTTATCTTCAATCATTGATATAAATGGATTTGTATAACCAAAGATAATTAATGATCTCGCTTCTTGTTCAGTCAATCCTCTTGATAGCAAATAATATAGTTGCATTTCGTCCATTTGACCGATTGCAGCTCCGTGACTTGCTTCTACATTATATTCATCAATGAAAAGTTTTGGTTCAACTTCAATCTCTGATTTATCGGAAAGCATAATGCCTTTATTGTTTTGATGAGCTTTTGACATTTCATTGCCTTTAGCGATAAAGCCTGAAACTGAATAATTAAGTTTCGACATTTGATTAGAAATCAAAGAGTTGTTAATATTGGAAACGGTTGATTTGTTTAAATGACGAACAAATTGATCAATAGTAAAGATATAATTTTTATGTCCGATATTTAAAACCTCAATTTCACAAGCCGACTTTTTCCCATTTAAATTAACACTGGTAGAAAGTTTAATATTACCGCTGTAAATAAGGGCATTCATTAACTTCAATCTTGCATTCTCACTCAGTTTAAAGTTCATGTTTAAATCTAAATCATTATTCTTTCTGGTATTAAAGTTAGTAAAAAGTTCCAAACTTGATGATTCGTTTAACACAAAATCATATTCGATGTTTATATTCTTGCTTTGGTAAGTTATAAGGTATATTCTAATGCTTATCCCTTCTTTAACATTGAAAACCAAATTATCAAATCTGTCAAAATTATCAATAAAAACAAAATAATCATTTTCCTTGGTAAAGTTTAAATGATTGTTTTTTATTTTTATTTCAGCATTATTAATTAATTGTTGGTTATCAAAGGCAACTAGGGTTTTCTTCTCTTTTAAAAATTTTAGAATCTTCATACTAATGTTTCGATGGGCAAACACCTAAAGAATATGGTTTGACATCTTCCTCTTCAATTCCCAATTCTTTCTTGACCCAATCATAACCTTCCTGGTCGATTCTTTTTATTAATTCATCTTTTCCTGTTTTTACTATCTTACCATTAATCATGATATGAACGAAATCAGGAGTAATGTAATCTAACAACCTTTGATAGTGAGTAATAAGTACTAAACCTAAATCATTTGATTTAAGTTCAGTTACATTTTGGCCAACCAATTTTAAAGCATCTACGTCTAATCCGGAGTCGATTTCATCTAGAAATGCAAAACGAGGGTTCAGCATTTTCATCTGGAGAATTTCATTTCTTTTCTTTTCTCCACCAGAAAATCCTTGATTCAAGAAACGATGCGCAAGTCCTTGGCCCATTTTTAAGTCTTGTGAAGCTTTTTCAAATTTAAGAATAAACTTACCGATTCTCAAATGCTCGTCTTTGCCCATTCTTGTTTGAACTGCAGCTTTGACAAAATCGAAGTTAGTTACTCCAGGGACTTCTATTGGATTTTGCATAGCTAAAAAAAGCCCTAAACGGCTTCTTTCATCTACTGTCTTGTCAATAATGCTTTCTCCGTCTAATAATATATCGCCTGATTCAATTTTATAACTAGGATGACCCATGCAAATTTGTGCTAGAGTCGATTTGCCTGTTCCGTTAGGACCCATTATAGCGTGTGTTTCGCCACCATTTACTTTTAAGTTTAAACCTTTTAAAATTAAGTTATCTTCAATGGAAACGTACAAATCTTTAATTTCTAAAGTCATGTTTATACCTCCCGCAAACACCATAAATAGTTTATACTATTTACAGTCTTTTTGCAAAAAATATGAATGAATTTTTGTGATATAAAGTTTTACAAAAAGAAAAGAGATTCTTTTCGTTAGAATCTCTTTTATTCGTCTACTGGTTGTGAACCAATTATTTCTGGACTTTCTTGGTGTTTTAAAGAAGTTTTACCAAGAATTTTGCGGAAAAAGGTTAAGAAAATAAGTGAGAAAATTGATATTACAGCTCCTATAACATAAGCTCCCATTCCAAACGTTAAACCAATCATTGCGGCTAACCAAAGTGTAGCTGCTGTTGTTAGTCCATAGATACCGTTTCTGGTTTTAAGAATCGTACCAGCTCCTAAGAAACCGACACCTGTAACAACTTGAGCAATAACTCTTTGCCTTTGAATTTGAATTTCAATATAATAACCAACGTTGTCATAAAGCGCTTGAGTAGTCGCTATAGCGTCATAGTATAATGCATCTTGTAAAATTGCGATTCCAGCAGCTCCGAAGGCAACCATTAAATGGGTTGTAACTCCGGCAATCTTATGGCGCATTTGTCTTTCCAAACCGATAACTCCAACAAATACTGCAGTTAATAACATTCTGGTAATAATTTCAACTATTCCTGGGCCATTTTCCAAAAAATTAGTTATAAATGATAAAAACATTTAACTCACTCCTTTAGCAAGTATATTCTAATGTGTGATTTATTATTATATCACTAAGATATGGTTTTATCAACTTGATTTTGATATTCTTTTTGTTTCACTAGGATTAACGTGAATCATGCAATGGATAACATCAGAAATCCTATCTTCGATATCATCATGGATAGCTTCCGCTATCTTATGGGCTTCTTCTAATGAAAGAAATTTGTCTAAAGAGATTTCCAAATCAACGTAGTATTTAACACCAAACATCCTAGTTTTTATTTCGTCTATCTTAATAACGTTTTTATTTTCCAATACGATTTTTCTGATTTTGTTTACTTGTTCGTCATTAGCCGATTCATCCACAACCTGTGAAACTCCTGTCTTAATAATCATGAAACCTAACTTAAGAATAAAGAAAACAATGAAGAGTGAAGCGATAGGATCTAAAAATCCCCATCCGAAAATCGCTCCTAAAATCCCTACTAACGCTCCTAAACTAGTCAGGGTATCTGATCTATGATCCCAAGCTTGAGCCATCAAGGCTTGAGAACTAGCTTTTTTAGCATCAACCTTTGTTTTACGATAAAGATATTCCTTTACAATTAAAGTTATCGCAACAACAACAATTGTATACCAAGCTGGAACAACAATAACAAGATTATTAAAAATTACATCATAAAGTTTTAAAACTGCGCTTTTACCTACTTGAAAAGCGGTAACGATTAAAGCTACTCCCAAAAAGATTGAAATCATGCTGTCAAACTTATCATGTCCATATGGGTGAGTTTCGTCTCTTTCCTTTTTAGAAAACTTTGCTGAAATAAAGACAACTAAATTTGTCGCTATATCGCTGATTGAATTAATGGCATCTGTTATTAAAACACTTGATTTTCCGATTATTCCACCTAGTAGTTTAATTATCGCCAAAAACGAATTGGCAAAAATAGTAAAAATAGTATTTTGCTTTATAATTTTCTCTTCAACTTTTTTCATATTTCTTCCTTAATGTAAAAGTGCGGAAATAATTACCGCACTTAATTTATTTATCTTAAATCTAATTCAATGAATATTTGACGGTTATAGATATCGCTTATTTGATTTAAAATCGCCGCTAAATCTTCTTGACTTCCATCAAAATATGCAGCGTGACCATTAACGAAATCACCTAATGATAATTCTTCAACAATACCAACATTCAAATATCCAACTACATATAATGCATCATGTAATTTTGAAGCAAATTCTTTAAAAGCTGCATTTACAGAAGCTGGAATAGAAGGTCTTACAAAACCATATTGTTCTTCCAAATCAACTGATCCGAAAGCCACAACACTGAAACGATATTGAGCATAAAGTTTAAGTTGTTCGAAAGAAATATACTCTGAATCGTTTTCAATTCCTATTGCAAAATTAGGAACATTTTCATCGTTATATGTCATTTCAAATTCAGCGCTAGGTCTATCGAATACACTACCTTTTTCCGCTTTAATCAAATGTAAACCATAAGAAGTTTCAAGCAATGAACTATCCAATAGGTAGGCTTCATCCAAGTTTTCTTCAAGTTTATACAATTGATATAATTCAATTAATCTTTCAACAAAACTATCTTCATACTTATTGATTGAATTTGCATATGTCAATGAACTTGATGTTGATAGGTTTTCAGTTAAGATATATAAACCGTAAGCCTTGAATTCTCCCCAAGTTTCATCTGTTCGTAAAGCTTGTTTATATTCGCTCACTAGGCTTGAGAAGGTGTTGTCTTCATCTTCTAAATAAGTTCTTATCGCAAGTTCAAAAGCTTCTAGTTTTGCATCATGATTTAGTTTAGCTTCTGCGTCTAACTCTTCATAAAAATCTTCATATTTATCTGCAGATCCATCTTCGTTTCTATCCACGTAGATTAATAAATGATTTACTTTTAAACTATAATAATTATCATAATATGGTTGCATCATATCAATTAATGAATTTAATACTTCATAATCATTGGCTTTAACCATATCGAAAATATATATCGGTTGAAGTGTTTGTTTAATATAATAGCTATTAATCATTTCTTCCATGTTCTTAACGCCGTAAGCAAGGTATAAGTAATCTTCGAAAGTATAGTAAGAAGCGTACATGCTACCTTCAAACTGAGTTTTCATGGTGTTATAAGCGTTAACGTGTTCAACCATTTTAGCTGATTCATTCTTTTCATAATCATATTCGCAAGTTGCTGTATCCAAGCAATAAACTGTTTCGAAATGAGCGTTCATTAAAGCTTTGATTTGAGCTGTATGAATTAAATACATTCCCGCGTTTCTATTCATTACATAACTGAAAAATTGGTCAGCTGAGATTGTTTTGTCGTCATAAGAAGCGACTAAAGTTAGGCTTCCTTCTTGATCGATTTCAAAATCCGTGTCAATTGCTTTATAATCAGTCGCTAAATAATAATCATGAATTCTTAGATTATGCAATGCTCTTAATTCAGCCATTCTTCTTGGTATGAAACTTGATGAACTGAAGTTTAAGTCGATGATTTCTTGTTCAACTTCGTTGTATAATTCTTCACCAATAATAGCTATAAGTTCACTTTTTGTTCCATCAAAATCTTTTGTATCAAACTTATCTTGACCAGTCAAATTAAGAATCATGTAATAAGCCGTATCTCTACCAGAATAGAATCTTTCAGGTTTGTATGTATAGAAAATTGTTGTATCATCTTCTGATTGATAGTCTTCATAATTGCCTAAAGAAGTAAAGACAAATTCAGCTAATGATTTATTGTAACCAGCGATTTCATCGTAGTTCACAGTTAAATCTTCATTATCAAATAAATCCTCAAAAGTTGATGTTTCTGGTATTTCAGTTCTAAATCCTGAATATACGTCATTGTACATCTTCAAGAAATATTCTAGAACTTCCGCATCTGTCAATTCTTGAGTGTTGGTTTCATCTAACATATATGAAGGAACTTCTTCTAATGGTTTTTCACCTGTATAAACTAAGATTTTACCATTCTTACTAATAAGGTTGTAACTTCTCATAATTCTTGAAGCATCAGCTTCTGATTCGAATTTAATCTTGATTGATTGAATATCGTCTTCAAAAGTAACATCATAATACTGCGCGATTTGATTTGGTCCGATATGCCATGTTTCTTCCTGAGAATCTTCACTTGTCATATATTCAATGACATAGTTTTCTCTGGCAAGCACAAGACGAACGTAATCATCAATTTCTGCTTCAGGATATCCAAGTAAAAACATTTGATCAATAAAATTTTGAATCTTTTCTTGCTTTGTATCTTCATCAAGGGTATCAATAATTTCTTGATCATCGGTATCATAAGTCAATTTTAATTTTTTGTTGTCAATTTCTGCTTGTGTGACTTCAAGGATATAATCAGCCAAAAGATCAGTGTCAATCATCGCTAATAATTGGTTTAAACCATCATTAACTTTAACACTGTTATATAATTCTTGATAAGTTATTTCATAGTCGTCTGTACTATAGAAGACTTTATCTGGATTTGTTATTTCCGGTATTAAACTTTGTTCTGGATTAAATGCTGTAGTTTCACCACCGCCACAAGCTACTAAAGCAACTCCTAAAAGTGTCATAAGTGCTAATGTTGTGATTTTTTTAGTCAAATTTAACATGTTAAAAACTCCTTTTAAATTCAGATGTCTTATATATTATATAACAAATCTTTTAAATATTAAAATCTTT
>Ga0265295_1005495_pt1 | contig 16099 bp, 11 predicted proteins | sample Munlansysbiofilm_FD_192503 | JGI IMG/M metagenome (GOLD analysis project Ga0265295, IMG submission 192503) | Leachate microbial communities from a municipal landfill in Southern Ontario, Canada - Methane capture system biofilm | ecosystem: Engineered > Solid waste > Landfill > Unclassified ... | reverse complement strand
ATAAGGAACAACAACTGGACCTACCGTACGCACACTATCAAAAATAACATTATTGGCATTGTGTCCCAAAGTAGCCACCGTATCATACGGATGAGATACCCTAAACATGAATGTATATTTTCCGGCAACAGTCGTATTAATGGTTTCTGAAAAAGTAAATTCGATTTGTTGACCTGGAGCTAAAACTTGATGAATGGTATCATTATAAGTTACAATGGGAGGCATAATTGGACTTGGGCGGAAAACTTGAACTGCAACTGGAATATTCGTCACATAACCATCACCAACATTTTGAAAAACAGCACGAAGGGTATCTGTTAAACTTCCACACGGTAAATTGACGGGAAAGACTTTTGAAACGGAGGCCATATCCCATAAATCGCCATTTCTAACTTCAATATCATCAATTTGAACTACAAAATTACTATCTACAGTGCTTACTTCCCATCTAAAGATTGCTTTATTCCCTATAAATGCATTTAAAGGAATAGCAACTCTTCTAAATTCGCTACCAACAACTTGATTTTCAATATTTATTGAATGAAACAAAGAAAATGTATTTCCACAATCAGTACTGATAAAAAGATTTAAACTATCCTCTTCTCCCATTTCATAAGCTGTCGAATAATCCGGTTGAACAATTCGGCAATCAAAAATCAAATGAGTGTGAAAATGAAGAGTGTCAAAAATATTAGCATTGTAAAATGAAGCTTGATTTTGAACATCATCTACTTCAGCAGAGAGCAGTCTACTACTATTATTTTGCGCGTTTTCTGCAACATACGCAAAACCATTTTTTACCCAAAAACCATCTTCTGCATAATCATCAATTTCAGACAAAAATGGAATTGAAAAAATATCAGCAATTACAAATTGATAATTTATTGTATCATTTGAATTATTGTCATCAAATTCATAATCGATATAAGCTTTAATCTTATAAACACCAGGATATAAAGTCGAAATATTTCCTAAGGATAAGTTTAATTCCTGCATTGGATTAATGGAATTAACAGTCATTTCTAACAGTTCAGTACTTAAGTCTGGAAATGTTATTAAAGCAAACAAACTAGCATCAGTAATGGGATATATGCTATTGTTCTTTATCTTCACCATTACTGGATCATTTAATGTTCCACAAATAGCATTTTCGGGACTGATCACTTCCAAAACACTTAAATCGTAATAATTTTCGGCATGGATTAAAATATTATCAAAACGATTATTTCCGCCAACGTCACTTGCTCCATTTATGGTTAAACGAAGAAAAACAGAATCTGCATTATTAATATCACTTAGGGCAGAAAGCGGCAAATTCTGAATGGTAAACGAAGTTGTGGTATTGACTGTACTCACACCAAAATCAGTAAAAACAGTACCATTCGTACTCCAAGCCCATTGGTGTGTATTAAAGCCCGAAGCGGTGCCACTAGTAGCAAATGATAATGTTGCATTTTTAAGTCCTTTCATCGAAAATTTCAAAACCATGTGATACCCATTGGCAGATGAATTTACCAATGCCAATGAATTACCAGCATCGGGAGTCGTTCGGGGATCGTTTAAATCGGTTCCACCAAATGCAGTAAGCTGTGTTTCGCTTGCTGCACACAAAAAATCAGACGAACCATGGGTTCCATCTAAATAAATGTATGCCACTTCGCTTGCTTCACCTATATTAGAAGGGATTACTTTAGATGTTTGATCGGCTGCTTCCAAATCATCAAAAGTCCAAGCATGCATCAATCTATTTTGAGAAAATAACCCCATTGAAATAACGAGACTTAAAACAGTAAATAAAACTCTTTTCATAACTATAAATATTTGATTTCTTTTAATATAATTAATGATTGCAAGAAAATATCTAAACTACATTATTATTATTATTTGCTCTTTTCTAATTAAACCATAGTTCTTCTACAAACTAATTAAGGCAAAAATAAAAAATAACTTCAGACTATTCATGTTTTTTTACTAAATATTTTGCTAAAACATTTTATCGAATCAAAAGCACCGTCCCCTTTTTATCAAACTGCTTCCCGTCAACATTTTGATATCGTAATAAATAAACATAGATTCCAGCTTGCACATTATTTCCTTTATAGGTTCCATCCCATCCCATATTGGGATTGTTGGTTTTAAAAATCTCTGTTCCATCTCTTGAATAAATAAAAAAATGATAATCCGAAGCATCTACAAATGCATTAACTGGTTTAAAAATTGGATTTCGCATTTTTGGGGTAAAGGCATTGGGAATAAATGTATTTGGCGACTGATGAAGAGTTACTCTATTAGATCGACTTTGTGCCGTGTGTCCAAAGCTATTTGCATCTTGAATGGCTGCAACATAATACGAAAATTTTGCTCCCGTATGACTCAATGGAAAAACATCATCTTGATATAAAAAAGTTAATTCAGAAACTATATCAGCATGAGTAAAAAAGCCATCCAGAGCGGTTGCTCTAAATATTTCATAACTCTGAACACCTCCTTGATAACCAAAATACTCTGACCACAGCAATTCATTAATCAAACTTTCCAAAGCAATTCCGGTGAGCAAAATAGAGCCTACAGAGTCCGTTTTCGGCATCTCAAATCCACAAATATCGACCAGCGATATTTTATAGAAATATCGCATTCGCTCTGTTTGCACATTTCCATCCGTAAACTGGTAAAAATCGCTACCATTGTATGCCTGTTCCGACAAAAAATCGTAACCGCCATCTTCATTGTATCGCCATAATTTTAATGAAGTAAAAGAGATGGTATTATCAACATAAACGCCCACATCAATTTGTTCATTATCATTTACATCCACATAGCGAATAAATAAATCTTCCGGTGTCGAATGGGCATCAAAATTAAAGCAAATAATAGGAGAAGAAGCGGTAATTCCCAAAGTGGATTTTGCTTTTACATAAATACAATATTCAAAACCATCTACCAAAGATTCCAGCACAAAAGAATTTTGAGTTCCAGTAACGGTCGATTCGATTTCAAAATCAGTCCCATTGCGGCTCACATAAATTAAATACTCTTGAATTCCTCCGGGCATATTTTCATACAAATTCCATTGTAAGTTTACGGATGATGCACACTGATTTACAGCATATTGAAGCAACAAAGAAGTTTGAATATCTCCCAAGGGACTGGCATTTAAACAAGAGTCCAAAGCAGCAATGCGATATGAAAAAGTTTGATTCACAATATCTACTTCATTATAATTATAAAAAGTGTTGTTTATTCCCCAAATAGTATCCAAAATCGACCAAATTCCTCCGCCAAATCTATACAATAAGTAGCCATCCGTATCCATAGAACTGGAGGCTTGCCAACCAATTTGCACACTCCCGTCAGCAGGAGAAACACTAACACTGTCCAATCTGGGAATGGCAGGCGGCATCAAATCTCTAAAAAAATCTTCTTTTGAAGCAGAAGCAGAAATACAAGACGTATTTTGATAATAAACCCTGTAATGCAATTGTGCCGAACACAAAGCAATGGTATCTGCATATGTCAAAACATTAGATGAGTCGTAAAGCGACATCGGGTTGCCTTCAAAGGCTCTTTCAATTTTATAATAACCGGCAGTAGCTGGTGGAAAATTATTTCCAGGACTGTTCCATGAAAGGTTTGCATTTCCATTTCCCGAATTGGTCAAAGTCAATAAAATGGTGGACAAGGTATCCGAAGTGCTTTCGGTGGATGTTCCAATACTTTTTACGAAGTAATATACTCGAACAAAATCAGCTCCAGCACCATTATGAACATACGAACTTTGATTTATATTGGGAATGGCTTGCAAAAAAACATAGGGTCCCGCAACATTTAACGATGAATAAACTTCATAGCGAACAAAGTCAGGATTAGCAACAATGGGTGTCCATGTCAAAGTCACATTTCCGCCATCATCTACCGATAGACATTTCAAGTCCACCGTTGATATTGAAAACACAACAGACGGAAAAACAAACCCGATAACTAGTAAGCAAAACCACCTCATATATTTATCATATTATAAATCGTAACGCTTTTATTTAATAATTCGTATTTAACCTACTACGACTTTCACAAAATCAGCAGGTTTTAGATATTTCTGAGCCAAAGTTTGCAAACGTTCTTCATCAATGGCATGAACCGATTCCATTTGCTTTTGCAAAAAATCAAACGACAAACCATAATTATCCAAATCAATAAATTTTTCAATCATATTTACCGCTCCATCCATGCTTCTAAACATCGAACCAGCAATGTATTGCTTCACTCTTTCGAGCTCTTCATGCTCAACTTTTTCATTACATAAACGTTCCATTTCTAAAATAATCTCTTTCAATGCTAATTCCCAAACATCTTTACCTACATCTGAATAAACAGCCAGATAGGAAGCATCCTGCAAACTCACAATAGAAGAACCAATGCCGTATGTGTAGCCCTTCTCTTCACGAACATTGGTCATCAGGCGTGAACCAAAATACCCTCCTAAAACAGTAGACAATACTCCCAAATCGACAAAATCAGGATGTGTGCGATGAACAGTAAGTTGGCCTAAGCGAAGAGAACGTTGCACTGCATCGGGCAATACCACATCAACATCGGACTTGGTTTCGAAGAACATCTCTTTTTCTTTGACAGCATCTTTTTTTACTTGAACATTTCCAAAACTTCTTTCGACGGCTCTTTTAATTTCATCATCAACAGCACCCGTCAAATAGAGTTTAAAGGGGTTTTGCATATAAAATTCATGATGAAATTGAGATAAATCATCTTTGCTTATATTTTGAATGTTTTCCAAAACAGGAAACAATCCATAGGGATGATGGTCGCCAAAAAGAACATTCCTAAAATGAAAACGAGCCAGAACAGACGACTTTGTCATGTTAACCCGTAAACTCATCTTCTCTTTCTTTTGAAGTTTAATCAGATCATCCTCTGGAAACACAGCATCGAAAAGCACTTCACTGATAATCGGCAAAAGGTCTTCGAAAAATAGTTTTGGAATATAAAAAACCACATTTACATGGTCTAATTCGGGCGAAACGCCATAATAAGCTCCTTTTGAATCAAACATTTCTGAAATCTCCTCGGAAGAGTATTTTCGGGTTCCTTCAAACAACATTTTAGCAGTAAAACTAGCTAAAAACATTTTTGTTTGATAACGAACACCTGCTGAAAACTTTATATCAAAACGAATCAATTCCATTTGCATATCCTTCAAAATCTGAAGACGAACGCCGTTGCTCAAAACAGTCGACTCTATATCAGGAATTTGCAAAGCCTGCAAAGGGAATATCATGGGTTTTATGGATCTGAAATCGCTCATTTTTTGATTTATATATTTATTTTGGTTCGTAAAAAAACAAGACAGAAAATATTTATGTAAAAGAAATCATCATAATATAAAATGTTTTGTATAATTTATCTCCTTTTCAAACACTAACTTTAATGCAAGTACTAATTAGACACCATTAAACGTTATTTGGATGGTTTTTGTTCCGATAAAAGTGAATAATAATCTTAAATAAAGTAAATACATCTTTTATTTTTTTGTAAGTTTGTAAAAAAAAGCAATTATGGGAGCCTTTAAAGCATATGACATTCGAGGAGTTTATAATAAAGATTTCAACAAAGAAGACGTTTACAAAATCGGGTTTTTCTTGCCAAAATTATTAAAAGCAAACAAAGTGCTTGTTGGCAGAGATGTTAGAACCTCATCCCCCGAAATATTCAAAGCTCTTACGGATGGCATTACCGACAGCGGAGCAGACGTGTACGACATGGGCATTTCGACAACTCCCATGGTATATTATTTTACGGCTCAGCACAAGTTTGATGCGTCGGTACAAATTACCGCTTCTCATAATCCAAAAGATCATAATGGATTAAAAATTTCCCGAAGCAATGCCCTTCCTGTTGGCTATGACACAGGACTTAAAGAGCTTGAGGAGCGTGTTAAAAATGACAAAATCGAGCTTGCTGAAGTGAAAGGAAAAATAATTCCACATCAAGTAAAAGAAGAATACATCCAGTTTTTAAAAAAATACACCAAAGACATTTCTAATTTAAATATTACCATAGATTGCTCAAACGGCATGGCTGCTTTGCTTGTAAGAGATATTTGGGGCGACAGTGTTTCCTATCTATACGACGAATTGGATGGTACTTTTCCAAATCATGAACCCAATCCTTTAGAGGAAGAAAATGTTGAGGATTTAAAAAAAATAGTGCTAAATAACAAATCTGATATTGGTGTTATTTTCGACGGAGATGCCGACAGAGTAATGTTTGTTGACGAAAAAGGGAAATTTATCCACCCCGACTTAATGATTGCTGTTTTAGCCGATTATTTTCTCATTGAAAAACAAGAAAAGGGATGGGTTATCCAAGACATTAGGACTTCAAAATCAGTAAGCGAACACATCGAATCGCTGGGCAGTAAAACGTTCATGTGGCGCGTTGGAAGAGCCTTTGCAGCATTAAAACTCCGGGAAATTGATGGAATTTTTGGTGGCGAACTTGCCGGACACTACTATTTCCGTGATTTCTTCTATTCCGATTCTGGGATGTTGGCAGCCATTCTTATCCTAAATATTCTTTCAAAAGCAAAGAAGAGAGGAAAAACATTGTCGCAACTCATTAGTGACATTGACAAATATGCCAATTCCGGCGAACTGAACTTCACCATTCAAAACAAAACCGATGCCATGGAAGCTGTTGTAAATCACTTTATTACAAATGAAGAACCCACTGCAAAACATGATTTTGACGGCTACCGCATTGAGTTTAAAGATTGGTGGTTCAACATTCGCCCATCCAATACAGAGCCTTATTTAAGACTCATTTTGGAAGCAAAAAATCAAGAAATGCTTGTTGAGAAAAAGACTATTATTGAAAATATCATTGCTCGTTTCCAATAATAAATGAAAAAAATAAAGGCAAGCATTTTTATTCTTTGTCTTTTGTGTTATTCTTTTGGAAACAGCACAAATATTTCAAGTTTTTCCGAAAGCACTCAAACTGTCTATCCTGACAGTATTATGAAAAACAGAATTATTCCTGTTGCTGCAGCATTCTCTGGAGTTTATGCATGCTCTATGATAACACTCTATTCGGCTTGGTATAAAGATTATCCTACCAGTAGATTCCATTCTTTTAATGACAATCAAGAATGGTTGCAAATGGATAAAGCCAGCCATATGCTTGCGGCTTATTCTATCAGTAGATATACGTATGAAATATTTAGATGGACAGGCATGGACAATAAAAAGGCTGTACTTTGGTCTTCTGTAGCCAGTTTTGGTTTTCAAAGCAGTTTTGAAATATTTGATGGTTTTTCAAAAGAATGGGGATTTTCGTGGGGTGATGTTGTTTCAAATGGAATAGGAACATCTTTATTTGCTGCTCAACAATTGCTGTGGCAAGAGCAATATATTCATCTCAAATATTCCTATCAAACAACTCAGGAACCTAACTATCGACCCAATCTTCTTGGAAGCACCTATCCTGAGAAATTTATAAAAAACTACAATGGAATCACCATTTGGACCAGCATCAATCCAAGTCTTTTTCTCCCTAAAGAATCTTTATTTCCGAAATGGATCAGCCTTGCTATTGGTTACAGAGCCAGTGGTATGACCGGAGGTTTTGAAAATCCAAGTCAAATAAATGGTGTAGAAATTCCACATTTTGGCCGACAAAGACATTTTTATATTGCACCAGATATTGATTTAAGTAAGATTAAAACAAAAAACAAGATCCTAAATGCTTTACTATTTAGCTTAAATTACTTCAAATTTCCACTGCCTGGCATCAGTTTCACTGACAAACAAGGACTTAGAGCACATTGGATTATATTTTAACAAAAACGTATTTAAAAAATCTTCAACGAATATAAAATAAAATTGTTAATTTCACCTACTTACTTGGCTTGCATTATAAAAATATATAATTTTGAAGAATTATTAAACAAAATTACAACATGGAAATTAAAGATTTTTTCAAAAAACCAGTCGTCATCTTGACCTCAGTAATTCTTATTTCGTATCTAATCCTTCCTTATTTTAGGTTAAACCTAGGTACATGGGGTGGCTATTCAAAAAGCGGAATCGGTTTATTTTTCACTATTTTCGATTCATTTAGCTTCTTGAACTTGCTAACTATTCTTATCCCAGCTGCAGCTGGATATCTTCTTTTCCTATTATGGAACAAAGAAACAAACTTAGTCATGATTCTAAAAATAATATTGGCAGTAATGCATATTGTCTTATTTGTTTATATCGCATTTTTAGCAGACAAATCGTCCATCAAATTTGTAGGATTTGGACTTTGGTTATCTCTTATTTTATCCATTGCTCTTTTCTTTGATGATAAAATCGAAGAATTAGTTTGCAAAAACAAACCTCAAACTCCTCAAGAATAATTTAATTCATAATTTCTTCAAAAAAAAGCTGTCCATTTCGGACAGCTTTTTTTATGTTTTGCAAATAAACTCATTCTCATTTTATGGAGAATTTATACATATTTCGCCCCCGTGAACCCACTATTACTGAACTCCCCATAACGAGAGGAGATGATTCAAAATTCTGAGCCATTTTCTCCTTAAACAGCACCTTCCCTTCACTTCCTTCAATAATATACATATTCCCAGCAACATCACCTGTGAGAATAAAAAGAGAATCATGCTCGTTGTAAAATGGAACTGGTGATGACCAAGACCAAGCATCTAATCTCAATTTCCATTTGATATCTCCATTTTCTTTTGAAAAAGCAATCATATCTGCTTTCAAAGAAGAATCGGGTAATGAAACGACACAAAAAATGAAATCACTACAATTACCTTCTCCCAACAATGGCGTTGAAAACATACCTCCATCGTATTTTTTTTCTGTCGTTTTCAAATTTCTGCAATTGATTCTTTGTTTCCAAACAAGTTTTCCATTTAAACCATTTAACTTAACAATTTGAGAAACTCCTGTGTCACCCTGTCTATCTACTTGCGAACCCGCATATATGTATGGGACATTTCCCTCTTGCTCAACCACAATTGTAGCATCATTATCATCAACATTATGAAAATGCCAAACGGGCTTCATATTATTAAGATTTAAACAAATTATATTCCCATGATTGTCACCAAAGTATCCATAGTTTTTAAAAACAGCAATCGACGATTCAATCCCCGGCGCACCATTGCCTTTGAATCTATATCGTAACACAGAGTGAATAACAAGACCATTATTCGTACGCAAAAACTTATAAACCAAGCCATTTTCAGCGGGCCAAAAAAGAAATTGTCCGACTGCAATTGGAGAAGAGTCAAAAGCACCCCAATTTTTCCATGAAAAAGGATCTTGACCTGAAATAAATTGAATTTTTTCGTGAGAAAACAGATCAATTACACTAATTCCCATGGCAGTAGTACAACGGGGAACACCATGACCCACATATAAAAGACCATTCAACGAAGGATCTACACTTGGCGTACCTTTTAATGTATTGCCAATGGAAATACTGCTACGACTTGGTTTTCCAGTTTCCGGATTAAGAAAAAAAACATCCCCACATAAAGAAGCGAAAATAACTTCTGCATTTGGTGAATTAAAAATCAAAGTATCATTCACTTGAGCAAAATGATATTTTAGAGAATCTGGCCAGTTTATCAATAGTGGCTGCCCAGTCCATCCTGTGCCGCCACCCCACCGACCATATTTCGTTTTTACAGTATCAAATGGAGTACTAAACACCCATTCTGTTTCAACATGGCTCGGACTCCCGACAATTCTACCTTTATTGGGATAGTTTCGGGAAATTCCACCTCTGAAAGTGAATACACCAGCGTTGTTTAAGTATAAATCATCCAAAGAAATCAACGCTCCACCGGAAAGAGTGTCATATCGTTTTATTTCAAAATCCATCAACAAAGCAGATGGAAAAATGGTATCTGGTAAATGTGAAAATATGGAAACAGAATCAACTAATTCGGGCATCTCCTCTTCTATTGGAGAATTTGTTGTTGAAATGTGCCAAATAAAATATAATAAACAAAATGCAAATATTAATATTGCAATAAGACAACCTTTATCATGCTTCATTAAAATTTTATAATTTAAAAAATAACTTTAATCATTTCCGAAAGAAACTGTGCAAAAATATAAAAAAACCAATACCAATTTCTATTAATGTAAATTAAAAACTAACTCTCTTGTAAAAACATCCTTTGATATAATAATAATAGAAATAAACACAAAATCAATATTTATAGTCCGATAAAAAACAATTGTTTTGGAACTAATTGCTTACACCAATTATCTACTTCTTTTCGCAATTCATTCTTTAAAATTTGAGGTGAAAATTGCGAAAAGGGGAAGACTGTTTTGTAGCATCTTGATTTAATGATTTAAGAATTATATAGATTTTCAGCCGTTTATTGCCCCGCACTGAAGGGAGTAACGCCTGAAAATCAGAACATTAAAGCAAACTATTTTATTGTTTCTGATAATTACTTGATATAATACCGTTTATACAATTTATTCTTTTCATATTGGACAACAATAACATTAAACAAACTGAAAGAAATAAAGCGTATTTTGTACCACTTTTTCTATGTTTGCAAATAAAATACTAGCATCATGTTTAATAAGATTCTTTTTTCTATTTTAATAACGATTGGACTGCAATCAAGGGCGCAACAAATATTATTTGATGCAGGCGACAGTCTCTCAAAAGTAAATTATTACTACGGACTCCCCATTAATTCAGAAAATCCAGACATTTATTATATTTTCAGAAATCAATATGCACTGAGTTACAATCCTCAAAAATCAACTGCCGATTGGGTGGCTTGGAACTTAAATAGCGGATGGATCGGAGAAACCGACCGTTACAAAGGACAGTTTATTACCGACACAGTCATCCCGAAAAAATATCACAGAGCAAAACATAAAGATTATACCAATTCTGGATTTGACAGAGGACACATTGTGCGAAGCAAAGAACGTTCAGATAACGAAATCAATAATAAAAGCACTTTTTTGATGAGCAATATCTATCCACAAACTCCTGACTTAAATCGTGGGCTATGGCTAAACTTTGAATATTACTGCGAAAAACTTTGCACCAAAGAAAACAAAAATCTTTTCATCTATGCCGGTGGTGTTTTTGTATCCGACTCAACACTGCACGGCGAAGGAAAAGTAGCCATCCCCGACTCCTGTTTTAAAATTGTAATCATCACCGATTTTAAGAACAAACTTCCAGAAATCAACAAAAATACAGAAATTATCGCCGTTATGATGCCTAATATCCAGGGAGTTAGAAGAGGAAAATGGCAAAACTACATAACTACCATACGAAATATCGAAATTCAAACTTCATACGATTTTTTCTCAAATCTACCACAGGAACTTCAAGACTGTATCGAAAACAAAAAATGGCATTCCAAGCCCTAAAAAAAATATCTTCGTTGACTGAAACTTCAATTTATCCGCAGAAGAACCTGATAAGAAGAAACTTTTGTTTACTCTTTTATTTTTTTCGCTTTCGCTTTTTATCAGCTCTCTGTTTTGGTGTCAAATTCGGTTTTGCATTTCTTAAACTGGCTTTTGATGGTTTTGTCTTTTTGACCCTAATTTCTGGTTCTTTTAGGTACGGAATATCATAAAGCGGAGTAACTCTCTCATCGGGAGTTGTAACTCGAGACACTTCTACTTCGGAGGGAAAATCTTGCAAATCGATTAATTTTTTCATAAACTCCTCAATTAAGTCGAGATACAAACCTTCGCTTTCTGTAATAAAAGTGATGGCTGTACCAGGTTTATCAGCCCTTCCGGTTCGTCCAATGCGATGAATGTAATCTCCGGGAGACGAAGGAGTATCCACGTTTATCACATGCGTAATATCTTTAATATCAATACCTCTAGCAACAACATCGGTTGCAATCAAGACTCTCACTTTACCATCATGCAACGCATTTACCGCATTAAAACGCTGATTTTGAGACTTATTAGAATGAATAACAGCAACTTGTTCAGGAAACTTTCCTTCGACAAAAGTAAAAACAGCATCGGCTTGTTTTTTTGTAGAAACAAAAACCAGAACTTTTTGAAACTCTTCTTCGTTTTTTAACAAATGTGCCAATAAATTCAATTTTGTAGTAAAATTCAATACGGGATATCCAATTTGGATTATTTTTTCCAAAGGAGTACCATGAGGCACAATTTTGACAATTTTGGGCTTGTTGAAAAACTTATTAACCAGATTCTCGACATCTTCAGACAGTGTTGCCGAAAACATTAAATTTTGACGTTTTGGAGGCAAAGTCTCCATAATGGAAACAGTTTGGGGTCGAAATCCAAGATTAAACATTTCATCCACTTCGTCAATCACAAACTTTTTCACATCTTTGGTTCGCAAAATGCCACTCATAATTAAGTCGTAAACTCTACCTGGCGTTCCTACCAAAATATCGCAACCGTCGTACACTTTTTGTTTTTGCGTATTTATGTTTGTAGCACCATACACGGCTACTGTTCTGACACTAACATAAGGCGTAATCTTCTCCACTTCTTTCACCACCTGCATAACCAATTCGCGCGTTGGAACCATCACAATAACCCGAGGCATTCGTTGTTCGGAATAGCTTAACCAATCAATGATGGGCAACAAATAAGCGAGTGTTTTTCCCGTCCCGGTTTGTGCTATTCCAACTAAATCTTTGCCTGAACGAACGGTAGAATATGTTTCAATCTGAATGGGCGTTGGCTGGTCGTACTCCAATTCATCCAATGCCGTTTGAATGCTTTTTTTTAAATTAAAATCTTGAAAATTCACTTTTTTCTTTTTAAATGTCTGCAAATATACGATTTTTCAGGAATTTATTTTTGACTCCAAACCTAACAAAATATAAAACTTGAAGCAATATCACTATTATATATTCACCTAAAGAGTCCTGAAAAAAATTCTGTGTTTGATCATTCATCCCAGTCTATCCACTACTGACCGAGGTAAAAGTTGCGAAAAGAGGAAGATATTTTCAAAAAAATATTTCCAAATTAACCCAAACCTATAATTAGTTCAATTGAGCTTTATTTACAGTATTTAAAACTGTTTAAATTCCATGGTTTTGCTGCAGATTCGTATTTCTCAACTGCATCATATTTTGATAGATATCTACCTTCACCGAATTTTTTGTCATACCATTCTTTTATCCTTTCCGATGGAAAATGGCGTTGAGGATTAGTTTCTCTGTCTTTTGAATCTTTGCCACGCTTACAAAACAATCCTCTTTGCTCTATCAAATCGTCGGACAGATGGTTAAAGGGTTTGCATTCGGGATAAATTTTTTCAATCAAAAACTCGACATATTCCTGAGAATAATCAATATAATTGTATTTTACCTCCCATAAAAATGTTGGATGTTTATAGATTTCGTAGAAACTAATCCCAAAATATTTTTGAAATAGTTTTTCTTTTTCTTTAATAATGCCTGGTGCTATATGCTGTGTCTCCTTTGTAGCTGCAAAAGGATCTTCAGCTATTGCCCATGGATACATATAAGGTGCAAATGAGCAGTATGATAAACTCCAAACCGAAAGGTCATTCAGTAGATCATTCCATCTGGTTTTTATCTGATCCCATTTTTGAATGTCGTTTTCGTGCAATCTTTCAATATCTTCAAATGAATATTTTAATTCAGTCGAATTTGGCACATTAAATTTATTTGCATTTGCCAGCTCGTCGAATTTTTCTAATTTCTCTTCAATAATCTGGATATGAATTGGAGATATCGGATTGCTGAGGATATACTCTTTCTCTGTTTCAAGTCCATTACGGGTTGAAACAGAGCCTTCCATTGCTTTGTCGAGACCCGTTTCTATTTGAAGGCGTAAAAATCTCGGTAAAGTCATGCCAGGTTTTTCTCCAAGATCAATAACATCTTGAATTGATTTTATTAAAACTTCGGGATTAGACATAACTTCAACTTCTACTGAATTGTCGAAGGCCTTTGGTTTTTTCTTAATTATTTCATCAAAATCTTTTTTGGCACGTGTATTAATCTTGTCAATTCCTCCACCAGCAGAAAGGTATTCTTTATCGAAATTTCTTTCAATATAATCCAATCCTAATTGCATGTTTGCCTCGGCATCTTGTCCCCTTGCCTGCTCAATAGTATCTTGATAAGCTTTGCGTATTGTAATAATTGCCTGTTTTAGTGCATCAACATTTTGCTTAAGCAGAGCGGCATCGTCGTATCCGCCTCCATCGCCTGACTGTGAGTTTGAGGCGGGAGTAATCGTCCGTGCGTAGAAATCGCTAAATTTCACGTAGAGATTTTCATTCATTAGCTGAGCATTATACTCGTTCATATCAGAATGTTCATTTCCTAATTGTTCCATTCTGTCGTACGTTGCGCACATTTTATCGAAATCTGGACCAGAAAGATTTTTAGTTTTACATTCTTCAATCATATTTTTAAAAGTGCCCAAAATTGCATTGAGCATCATAGGATCTATCGGCATAACTTTGGTTTTTAACGATTAATAATAGATTTGTATTTTGCGATTTGTTCCTCTACATGAGTTTTCAAAAAAGGCAATAGACGAAGATGTCTGTACTCAAGGGCTTTCTCGGGAATTAGCTTCCAACCAGATTGCCATGGTTCGTTGTTTTCTTCTAGCATTATTACACCTTCGATGAGCGATTTTTTAATATCAGCAGCCATTCCCACCATTTTGCTTTTATATTTATCTGGAACAACAGCATTTTCATATATCTCAATCTCATCAATCAGATCCCAATCGTCTATAATTTTTCTATGCGAATCGTCCATTGATACTTCCACACTTGTTTTGTTGTTTTCTTCTGCGACTATTGTTGAAATATCAAGTAAAGTTTCGCAGGAGTCAATTTTTTCAAGTATTTGTTCAGAAGCTTTAACTCTGAATGTCTCTTGGTGTTTTTCGTAATATTTTTTTTCTAATAAGTTCTCGTCCTTTACAAGAGCAATTGCACATGCTTTGCCTAACTTTACTGCATCATCTTTAAAGTCTTCCAAACTATTGCAAGCCTGCATAGCATCTGATAATCGTTTTTCGGTCTCATAAGAATTAGCGTATGCAGGATTGTTTTTATATTTTTCTGACCTTGCAGCATAATATAATCTATATTCTTCTAAAATATTATTATCCATATTTAAATTTTTAATTGCATTAAAAAAACAGCCAAATACTATAGTTTTATATTTGTTTCAATCTTGTTTTGCAAAAATAACGTTTTTTTATTAAAACACCTCACTTCGTTAATGAATTTACGATCAATAATAAATGTTTATGGAAATTGGCGAGTATCTTGATATGAAGTATTAACTTTAATGCGTTTGCTCTGGAAATGCAATAATCTCTTTCAATAATTCGTTTTTATTCTTTATTTTTGCAAAAAACAAAAAAATGAAACTCGTAAAGACAAACATTCTTATAATCTTATTTATCCTATCTCTAAGACTTCAAGCTCAGCAATTTGGACTGGGAGGTTCTATGCAATTCAATCCACAAACCGAAAGTTTTGGTGCCGGCATCCGAGCTTCCATTTTTCCCAACGATAGACTTAGTTTTGTTCCTCAGATTTCATACTATCCAAGCTTCAACAAAGTACATGAACTCCATCTTGGTCTTGGTTTAGACTATAAAATAATTCGCAAAAACAAATTTCATATCTATTTATTGGCTCATGGTGGCTATAATGCTTGGTTTAACTACATGGAATCACCCATGAAAGATGCCAGAAAACACAATTGGAATCTCGAAGGTGGAGCTGGAATTTCTACTTGGGGCTGTTGGCGACCCTTCTTTGAATACCGTTATAACGCAAGGTTTATGGAAACAAACATGCAATTGGGGGTTTTATATATTTTCAATTGCAAAGGTTCAGGAAGACAGGCTCAAAATAAATCTCGAAAATTTTCAATTTTCTCAAAAAAACAAAATTGTCCCGCTTATGGTCCTAAATATTAAAAAAACAAAACAGATGAATAAAAAACTATTTTTCCCGATTATTATTTTGCTTGCATTTTCTTTTTCAGCATGCAAAAAAGACCGAATTGAAAAATCGA
>Ga0265295_1005494_pt1 | contig 16103 bp, 21 predicted proteins | sample Munlansysbiofilm_FD_192503 | JGI IMG/M metagenome (GOLD analysis project Ga0265295, IMG submission 192503) | Leachate microbial communities from a municipal landfill in Southern Ontario, Canada - Methane capture system biofilm | ecosystem: Engineered > Solid waste > Landfill > Unclassified ... | reverse complement strand
ACTTGCTGCGAATTTGCGGGCCTTCTTTATTGCCTCTTTTTCATCCTCTGCTATTACGCTAGTATATCCATACTTCTTGCCCGGGAATGTGATGCCGTAACTATTCCCTGTCTGCCATTCCTTCTCAGTTTCGTATTTTGATGAAAGACTATTATAGTCTGCCTGCTCATATCCCTTGCTTTCAAGCAAATCAATTAAACCTGTGGGACTGCAGCCCATTGCATCGAGTTTATTTAATAAGGTAATAAACTTAGAAATAACTTGTGTTCCTTCTATTCTCTGAGCTTCGGTATGTAGTCTCATAGCATACCATTCGCTATTGTATAACTCGATGCTTTTTTGGTCTGCCTGCCAGGTAAAGTATATATTGGTATCTCTCAAGTAGTAATCTTCTTCGGGCAGGATAATTTTAAGTTCTGCCTTGTAATACTTATTACTAGAATCGTAACTATTAGATTCTTCCCAGGTATTGACAACATACATTTTTTTACTCATGTGTATCCCCTCGCTTTCGTTTATTAATTATAGAATAGCAGGTATCTATATACCTGTCAAGTATTTTAGGTATTATTTTTAAAAAAGCGATAAGCCCATAACGATGCAGGTTACAGGCTTATTAATAGAAAACTGTTTAATTTTTTTCGGAATTATTTCTTTAAATTTTTTTCGAGTCGGATCACTTCTTTTTCTATGGCTGCTGTAATTAGGCTGGACATGCTATAGTTGGCTCCGGGGTTCGCCTGGTTTAATTCGTCCGCTATCTTTTTCAAGCGGGTTTTAAGTTCTCCGGGGATCCTTATATATATCGCTTCCAGGTGGCCGGCTGGCTGGTTTGGCATAGTATCGCCTCCTATCTATCTATAGTATATAGGTATCAATATACCCTTGTCAAAGTGCAATATTATAAAAAGTATGCATTTTGGGGCTGATTTAACCCCCATTTTGGGGCTGTTTGGGGCTTACGTAAAAATGGTACGATTATTGTAGCATCATTATAGAGAGATATTTCCGGCAGGTGGCCGGGTTTTTTATGTCTTAATTTAATTATTGGAGGTGGATAAAATGACAGCAGGTAGACCGCGTAAATATACGCCGGATTCGCTATTAGTAAAATGGAATAAATACATGCAGTTATGTATTGATACTGAAAAATTTCCTACACAAGAAGGATTCACTATATATGCCGGAATCAATCCCGATACCTTTTATAATTACTTATCACAAGACGAATATTCCGATACTAAAAAAAGAATCGATGCTATTTTGCTCGATAAAACCATACAGGACGCCATGAAAGCAAAAAATCCAGCTTTTTTAATATTCTATATGAAGAATAAGTTCGGCTGGAAGGATAAGCAAGAAATCGATACCAATATAAGTGGTGATATCCAGGTAACATTTATATCACCTGACCTTGATGATTACTCCAAATAGTCCACCAATGCCGGACTTTGACCGGATTCTGACCGATCACTATAGAATAAAGGTAAATCAGCCTTAAATAGTACCTATTATCTGTATTAACGGTATTATCGTATCATTCCGGCCAATTCTGCCAGGTCGAAGTGTTCCGGCAGGCTATAAATGATATTCCTGCCCTGCTCAAAAAAAGAGTGGGGATATAGCTTGTATCAGATACCAGGGGGATAGGTGCCAGATCAGACCCCCCGGTATGAGGTTCCGGGGCCTTTATATCCCGTATAAAGTGAATACTCCCTCTCCCTCAAAATTATCAATCTACAACAAACATCAACCCATTGGAAGTAATTAACAGTTTATAGACCCCCCGGGGTACATTCCTAGCGAAGAAAAGGTACTACATAGGTGGGGAGTATTTTTTTAAAAAATTTAATTGTAATTACAAGCGCGTAATCCTACGTACTACGTACCCCCTTCTGGAATTACGCGTTTTTGTTTTTGAAACAGGTTCTATGGTGCATTTTATAGGGATTTATGCTTTTGAAAAGGTGGAGAAGAAAAAGTTTTATATAAAACCATCTTGGTCGCCGTAATATTGGGAGGTGAAAGCAGTTTGTGAAAAAGTCAAACATGAAAAAGATACGAAAAGATACTACAGTTACCAAAACAAGGGTAGACACAGGGGAAGTTGTGGATCAGTACAGCCAAACAAGTTACTTTCCGGCGCGTTTTGACGAAGAGAAGGGGTATTTGTGGAAGCCTCAAAAAGGCAGTTCCCGAATGTTTCACGAGGTTCCTTTTCCGGAAGGCATGTCAATGATTGATCGTGGCAGGATGGTAACACTTGCGAAACATATTTGGAGCAAGACAAATATATTGGGCTATCGAGGGCATGGCGGGTTTAGACCTTACTCTGTAAAGCAGATTGGAGACTTAATTAATTTAACAGAGGAACAAGCAGAGAGGTTCTTAAAGCGGATGCAAAAGATTGAAATGGTTAAGCCAGTGAGTGTTCCTTTTGGGGAACGAAACGAGATACAGTATTATGTTAACCCACTTTATTTCTTTTCAGGTAGTAGGTTGTCATTAAATTTATATGCTCTTTTTTATGTAGAGCTTGAAAGGCACTTACCGGGTTGGGTGAAAGAAGAATTTGCGAAAGCAAAACCAGAGGCGACAACAACAAACTGAATACGAAGGGAGCTGACTTAGAAATGTCGGTTAGAATCACGAAGTATGAGCAGGCTTTTGATTTGATTTGTAGGGCATACAACGATGAAGCGCGCCAGATTATTAAGCAATTAGAGAACGAGGGCCATACAGAGAAAAGTATTTGCTATTCCGTATGGCGTGGGCAAGACAACCTTTTCAAAAACAAACACGATAAGCGATTTTGGGGCATATTTATCAACACCGTCCGCAAGTGGTCTTGGCCTAAAGGTGATCCACGTTGGGATGAATATTGGAAGCGAAAAAAGGAAGAAAAAAAAGCTAAACAAATCAAGGATGAAATGGAAAAAGCCATAAGCGAAAGTACCTATAGGAAGAGGAAATACCAGATGCGTTATCCTGGCTATATATATTTTGTGCAGGGTGAGTGTGGCGGGCCTATCAAGATAGGTTATTCAACAGACATTGAGAAACGAATCAAAACGCTGCAGACTGGTTATCCAGATGTATTAGGTATATTATATTTAATTCCCGGAGATATGGCAGATGAAGAAGAACTACATAAAGAGCTTGCTTATTATCGTATGCGTGGCGAATGGTTCAAGCCAGATGAAGAGGTTTTACGAAAAATAGAGTTTTTAAAACAAAATATAGAACCGGCTATTAAGGCAAAGTATGATATAAACTTCAGGCAATCTGACAGGGGGAGTGGCTAATTTACCAATCAATTCACCAATCCCGCATAGTAGCCGCCACATTAGACGAAGCCTTAACCAAGATCAGGGACAAGCACGGTGATGGCAGTCTCAGTATTCGGGAGTGCAACGTACAACCGTTTAGCGGTTTGACCTGGTTCGAGTATTACATTGAGGTGGAAGGATATGACACCTAATGAAATGTTAAAGGCATTATCGGCTATTTGGCTGAGTTATGCCGGGGGTTATATGAACGATGATTATGAAGATGTTTTAAAGCACATAGAGGCGTTGCAGGAGATAATATTCAAATTGGAAGAATAGCTTATTAAATTGGTAGCAGATACCTTCGGGATTTGACTATATAAAGGACGAGTGGGAAAGTACGCATCGTATATAGTTTGAGGGTGGGTAAACTGGTGCGTTTTAGATTACTGGCGAAAGCTGGTTTTGAACTGTGCAGCGTACAGACAAGGAGGGACTAAGTGGAAAATAAAGTTTTTTTCATGTTAGCAGATGGGGTTGTCGGCTGTTCACGAGGAAGTGAGAAAAAACTGAATTATTTGCTCTCAACTGCAAAACGCATGGGGATAACTCCAAGTGTTAGAGAAGTTTTAGTTATTATCAAGAATAATGATGATATGATGATGGATTGCGTAGTTATAGAGACTGTGCCCATTAGCGGGGACTAACAGGAGGGGTTAGATGATACTTCTATGTTGGTTACTAGGAACCGGCTCCATAAAACGAACATAGAATTACCGGGCTGCTCTTGCCGGAGTAACCAAAGGGATGGCTTTCCCTCCTTTATACGTCCCTGCCCGGTAATTTTATCATAAAGGTGGTGATCCATTGGAATTAAAGCAATGTTGTTATTGCAAAGAATGGTTCCCTGCTACAACCGAATATTTTAATACGGATAATAGGTTGTCTAGTGGATTAACTGGACGATGTAAAAAGTGTAAGAAAACAATCGGTGGATTACCTATTGCTAAAGATGGGTACAAAATATGCTCTAAATGCGAACAAGAATTGCCCGCAACAGAAGCATACTTTCATAAACACAGCGGTCATACAGATGGGTACCATTCTGAGTGCAGGAATTGTAGAGGGGTAATTCCACGTGCCACGAAAGAAGGGCATAGAATTTGCTTAACTTGTGGGCGAGAACTTCCGCTAAATTGTTTTAATAAACAAAAACTAGGTTTTAGGGGGTATCGCTCTAGTTGTAAGGAATGTAGGGCAAAGAATCGCCAAGAAAAACTGGTTAGGGCACAGAGGTCTATATCGAATCATAAACGTAGAAGCATGAAAAAACAGGCAATCGCTTGTTTCGGTTTTGATGATTGGCAAAAGTGCTTGGAATATTTTGATCGCAAATGTGCTTATTGCGGTGAAAGCAACGAACTTCTTACTAAAGATCATGTTATTCCCGTTAGCCGGGGTGGAGGCTTCGTTCCGTCAAATATTGTTTGTGCTTGCCAGACTTGCAATATATCAAAGGGCAATCGTGACGTATTTAAGTGGTACAGGAAACAGTCTTTCTATGATTTAAAACGCGAAAAAAGAATCAGGGAATTTATAAATTGCAAAAACGGAGAGCCAATGGAATTGGCATTATTTTAACGAAGGTGTGGTGTTATGTCAACAGCACAAACAAGGGCTAAAAAGAAAGCCAAGAAAGATATTAGCATACAGTGGAGGCCGCAGCCCAGGCAGTTAATTTTCTTGAGGGCGTGCGGGATGTCGCACCCTTTCGAGGGCGGCGGGCCTAAAAAGCCAGTTGCTACATTTATAGGATATGGCGGCGCAGCCGGAGGCGGAAAATCAGATTCTTTATTAGGCGTAGGAATGATAGGAGGGCTTACATATCCAGGAATAAATATTGGCATCTTCAGGCGCAAATACACAGAGCTTGAGGGGCCAGGTGGAATCATAATAAGAAGCCAAGAACTTATGTCTGGGTGGGCCGATTATAACGGCGGGTTAAGAAGATGGACTTTACCAACAGGCGCAATAGTGCAGTTTTGTCATTGCGAAAACGAAAACGACGTTTTTAACTATCAATGTTTTACTCCCAACACAGAAGTATTGACGTTAGACGGCTTTAAGTTTGTAGCTGATGTTGCGATAGGCGAACTGGTTGCAACCATGAATCCTCAAACTAGGGTTATGGAATACAAACCGGCTACTGAACTCTTTAAATACCCGTTTGATGGAGAATTAGTTGTTTCAGATAGTAAACGCAGAGGGGTTTCTTTTGCTGTTACTCCGAACCATACAATGTGGGCTGGAACAGTAAGGAGAAAAAACATACGCCCTTTTAGGGCAGATGAATTGCCAAAAGAACCAGTTTTCCCTACTTATGCAAAATGGAAAGGCATAAAGCCCCCGAAAACCATTACCTTTAACGGCATTGGCAATCATAGTAATACATATACTTTTGAAACAAAAGACTGGTTGAGGTTTTTAGGATGGTATATTTCTGAGGGGTCTCGTCGTAACAGCTTAAAGGGCGGTTATCGAGTTTATCTTTCTCAGCAAAACAAAGCAGGTAAAGACGAAATAAGAAAATTGCTAAATTCTATGGGAGTTCGTTATTTTGAAAGAGAAGCGGAGTTTTGTTTCCCTTCTAAACCTATATGCCAGTATTTGGGGCAATTCGGGGAAAACGCAAATTCTAAGCATTTAACACTGGATCTGAAAGAGTTAGATGTTGAACATTTACAAATTTTACTTGATGCATTGGTATCTGGAGACGGAACATGGTACAAACGTGGCTACCAAGGGCAGTTTGTTTCTTCGTCTAAAAAACTTGCTGATGATGTTATGGAAATTGCAATTAAATGTGGATATAGGGCTAGTGTTACCAAGCAACAAGGCAACGAAGAAAATAGTCCATATGGGACTAAGCCAAGGTATCATGTTTCTTTGTTTAACAAAAAAGGTGATACCCGAACAAGAAGGATTTGGCGGGAAAAATATAAAGGTGATGTATATTGCTTAACGGTTCCACCTCATCACACTGTTCTTATTAGGCATAATGGCAAGGTTATGTGGACGGGGCAATCGCAACAATTCGACATTTTATTACTGGATGAAATGACACAATTTTCCAGAACTCAGGTTAGATACTTACTTACTCGTAATAGGGCTACAAAACCGGGCATAACACCTTTTGCGGCTGGCGCAACGAACCCCGGAGGAATTGGCCATGTTTCTTTTAAAGAAGAATTTGTGGACATAGGCGAACCCGAACAGGTACACGATGTTGAAGTAGAACCGGGGCAATTTGAAACACATATATTCATTCCTGCTAGGCTAGAGGATAACCAGATACTAGAAAAACGTGACCCTGGATATAGAAAAAGACTAGAAGCACAACCGGAGGAATTGCGAAGGGCTTTACTGTATGGTGACTTTGATGTGTTTAGTGGTAGATTTTTCCCCGCCTTCAGGAAAGAAATCCACGTTGTTCCCCCCTTTGACATACCCCCCTGGTGGAAACGGGTAAGGTCATTGGACTATGGGCTTGACATGACAGCCTGTATATGGTGGGCAATAGCGGAAAACGGACAATGTTTCGCATACCGTGAACTGCACGAGCCGAATTTAAACTTGACTCAGGCGGCTAAAAGGATAATCGAAATGACCCCGAAAGACGAACATGTCTCCTATACAACCGCTTCACCTGATCTATGGAGCAGGAGGCAAGAGACAGGAGCAAGCGGCATGGAGATAATGAGCAATGCGGGGCTTAGAGGGCTTATCAAGGCCAATCACAAGCGGATACAAGGCTGGCGGCTAATGCGTGAACACCTGGAGCCTTATGATATTCTCGATGAACACGGCAAAGTTATGTTGGATAACTTCGGCAATCCCAAACGTACAGCACAGATACAGATATTCCCGAATTGCACCAACATGATTAAATACATACCAATGCTGCAGCATGACGAGCACAATGTAGAGGACGCAGCGGATAAACCGCATATTGTCACACATATCAATGAAAGTACGCGCTATTTCTGCATGAGCCGACACCCGGAACATTCGAAGTTAGATAGGCTTATATTACCTGAAGGAATTACACCTGTAGAGAGAGAGAGGATTAAAAACAACCTCGATTTTGAGCAGGTTTATTCCAAGATACAGGGCAGAGGAATATCGTTGGGAAGATGGTAAAGCAACTCCCCCGCACAGGCGGGGTTTTTTAATGCTCATTTTTAAGGTAGGTGATGCGATTTGTCCCTGATAGATAAGATAATGCAACCCGTAAAGGCGGTGAGAAAGAGAATGGCAGAGCGAAAAATCACAAAAGAGGAAGAAGAAAAACAGGCAGACTTTATCGCTAAATGGAAAACTCAATTTGAAAATGACCGGAAAGCCAAAGAAACCATAGACAATGACTTCAACACAAACGAGCAATACTATCAGGGCAAGCGGGAATTTGGCAATCTCAGGGATGCCGGGTATAACCAAAACCGTGAAGTCAGAACGGTCATAAACTTTGTTCGCACTACCATTGAAGCACTCATTGACCTATCCGTACCTCAACCGGACATAGCGGCAGTAGCATTAGACGATGAGCAGGTAGTTAAGTTGATGAACAAATACATCGAATCCGTGTGCCGGGGATCTGATTTGGAAGAAATCAACATGAGAACAGAACGCAGGTCAAAGAAATTCGGAGGCAGTTTTTACAAGGTGCATTGGAACAACACAGTCCGGTATGGCTCATATGTTGGGGATATAGAAATAAGCGACCCTCACCCCAAGCACATTATACCCAACGTGGGAGCATTAGACTGGGACAAAGATTTAGAGCATTACCATCACATTCTTAATAAGACCGAGAAGTATATACTCCGGCGTTGGCCTCATATTACCCGTGATGAATTGGAAGATAAGGCCGTATTATACAAAGAATATGATGAAATAAGCGACGATACCGGAACAGTCAACAATTTAAGCACCGAGACGTACAGCAGTAGCGATTCAGGGCTATCAAGGTACTCCATCATAGAAACCACTTACCGGGATGAAGATGGCGACATATGTAAAATGTGGTGGTCAGGTGAACTACTGCTCGACAAAGTAGAAAAATTCTACTGGCACCGGGATGAAGATGGTAATCCTACTAACTTTGAAATACTCGACCCGGAAACACTGGTAAGGGCCGGTACTGACGAAAACAAAGAGCCAATAGTAAAGACCGCGGCAGAGGCTAACCTTGATTCTGATAACGAAATATACGACGCTCAGGGTAATTTGATAGGAATTAGAGTGGAGTATTACATACCTACCAGATGGGATATTATCTACCAGGTTTATTTGCCAAGAGACTTATCCTGTTGGGGCACATCAATGATTGATGATATAAAAGACCTGTATGAATCAGCATTAAAAGCCGTATACGTCCAGGAAGAATCCTTTTTGCGTGGCCGGAAGAAGATACTCTGCGAAAATGAAGATGATGCCAAGCAGATAACCGACCCTGGCACAGAGGTTATTGTTGTTAGAGGCAATATAAAAGACGTTGACTTAGGCACCAACATAGACGGTATTAACTGGATAGAATACCTGTGGAGCAAAATGCAGTTAATGACAGGGGCCACAAACTCAGTAATGGGCGTACATGACCCTGGCGTTAAGTCAGCCAAGCAAGCGCAGTTATACGTGGCGCAGGCCACCTATAAGACGAACCTATCCAGCACCTACAAGTCAATAGCCTTTAAGAAGCTGTATCGGGTAGTAGCAGACTTTGCCATGGCGTTCTGTGATGATGATAGACCGTTTAGAATCAGCGGTGACAACAACGAATCACAGTATGGAATATTCTCCAGATTGGGATTGCTCCGAGACGATAACGGTAATTTAGTCTATCCGAGCCTTGATATTAACGTATCTGCTCAAGCAGGCTTTATGCAGAACAAGAGCGAGATAATTGGGAACATTGTTCAGTTGGCAAGTCAAAAAGCCTTTGAGCCGACCCCGGGTAATGTTGCTTATCTCAAATTACTGCAGAAAATCGGTATGCCGTATCTGGAAGGGATAATCAGGGACTTGGAGGCTGAAGTCAAAAAACAGCAGGCTATGGCAGAAGAACAGATGAAACAGAAGGAATCGCAGTTAAAGAACCAACCACCACCGCAAGGCCAAGGCGGGGGCAATGTTGATGCTAATGCTATGGTGGCTCAGATGCCCGAGGAATTAAGGCAGGAGTTTGTTAAGTTGCCACCGGAGATACAACAGCAAATGTTGGCTAAAGTAGCACAAGGAGGTATGGGGTAATGGCAAAAGGTAAGCCAGTAAAACCAACAACCAGCAAATCCACAAGCAAAACGAAGAAAATGCCTGGAAAATCAGATGTAGCTAGGGCAAAAGTACCGGTGTACAAACCTACTATTTATCTTGATGATGGACAGATACCCAAGGATATTCAGGGTGCAAAGGTAGGCTCAACAGTTAATTTCATGGTTAGTGGAAAAGTTGTCAGCAAAACTGAGCGATCTGATACAAGTGGCACTAACAATAGCGTGTCTATCGAAGTGAACAAGATTCAGCCAAATAAGAAAGGCGGGAAAACCCATTAAACAGCATATAACAGTTGAGCAGTTGAATGAGCTTACGGATGAGCAGAAGGAGAAACTCAGGGAATGGTGGGTGCCGGTGGTTGGTGATGTAATTATATTACAAAACCCCTTGACCGACACCATAGATATACGAGCAATTTGCCAAAAAGAAACGGTTCATATTGACGAGCAAGGTGTGCCGATAGAAGTCTATTTTGTCGGCAGGGTGTGGATGACTATTGATGAATTGAAGGTTAGATTCCTTCCCCTGCTCTCCATTGGACGGTGTATTGAGTTGTTGCAACATAAAGACCAAATTGCAAAAGTAGATTACATTGGCGGCACTATTCTTGATGATGAAGATGTGATTGACACCCTCTGGCAAGCCGTAAAGGAGGTGCTATAGCTTGATATTCACAACCCAAGCAGAAGCCGAAAGCGCACTCGCTGAGTGGCAAGAGATTCTATTGTTACGAGATTGGGATATTAAGATTGATATTTGTAGGACAAGAGACATGACCTTTGATGGCGCAGCCGAGGTACATTACAAGAAGGGAAAGAAGTTGGCTATCATACACATATTAGACCCATTGGATTATGAAAACAAGTATTGGGAGCAAGACCATGAAACAAGCCTAGTGCATGAGTTGTTGCACCTTCATACTTGTTTGTTTGTGTCCGATGAAGATGTTCACGAGGAACGGGCAGTTGACGCAATCTCAAGGGCTTTAGTCAGGCTAAAAAGGGGGTTCTGACAATTTGGACAAAGTAACCTGCCTCGCTCGGTTGGGCAACCGAATGAGTGAGGAAGAAATACAAGTTATTGAAGCACTCCGTAAAGTGAAAACACATAAATGGGGTGCTTTAAATATTGTGGTTAGAAAAGGTGAGGTTATGATGATTTCACCGACATATGATACCAGGTTAAAATAACAAGTTCCTAACACGAAAACGGGGGAACATGGCAAGGCTTAACTGTCTTACTGTGTTCCCCTCTTTTTTGTTTTCTAAACTTAACTTACCTACTTACTGCCCCGTGATGATGGGGCTTAACATAATCGCTCTTTTCAAAAGAGTGCAGATGTTTGATTACCTTATGGGCGTAAACGCCGAAGTCGCTCACGGACATTAATCGATTGGAGGTGAACGCAAATGGCAAGCAAAAACTTATCTACTCCTATGCCGAATACTGCTTCTTTTACTTATGGGAAGTCAGGTAAAACCGAAGCAACCGGCACCAACAAGATCAAAGGTGGAGACCTGAGGGCTAAGAAGGGCCTCAATGCTGGTAAGTAATTCCACCAAATAAAAATCGAAAAATGGAGGATTGAAAATATGATAGAAATGCCTGTTAACGAAGGTCTGGAAAAGGTCGCGGCTTTTCCGTTTGACTTGCAGTTATTCGCGGAAGGTGACATTGGCGGTGATGATGGTGGTAGTGGGGCAAGCATGGGTTCTGATATAGACGCAGGTACAGTCGATAATGATGTTGACGAGGGCAATAGCTCAAACATTATTGTCGGTGATGATTCTGGATTCGTTGACCAGAATACGGGCGAAGGCAATGCACCCGAGGCCATAAAGAAGCAATCACCTGAAGCAGACAGAGCCTTTGCCGAAATGAGACGTAAAGCTGAAGCAGCAGAGAAAGCGGCTCAACAAGCCAAGGTTGATATTCAAGCCCAAAGGGATGCAGAGTTCGCTAATCGGTTTGGGAAATCTCACGGGATATTCACTGAAGCCCAATATTGGGCGGCATTAGACCGTGAAGAACAAGCCAAGACCGAGCAGCAGCGACAACAGATGCAGCAGAAGCCTAATCAGATATATCAAGAAGCTATCAGTAAGGGCTATGACCCTGAAGTGGCAAGATTGATGGCTGAGAAAGTACAGCAAGATTTAGAACTGCAGGACGTTAAACAGCGTTTAGCAAATGTTGACCAGCGTGAAATGGAACGGCAAAAGCGGGCAATGCACGAAATGGCCGCCAATCAGATACGGGCCGATCATACTGAACTATCCAAAAAATACGGTGATTTGGTTCCTCCGATAAAAGAGCTTGATGAAGAAACCAAAGCCATGATGCAACGTGGAGTACCACTTAAAGCCGCATGGTTGGCGACCCATGAAGATGAAGTATTGGAGTTTGCCAAGAAAGCCGGAGCAAACAAGACGATGAAGAATGTTAATTCCAAAGCTCACCTACAAAGCGAAAAAAGCGGCAGCGGCGACTTCGGAACAGAAGTTAATTTGACACCAGACCAGTTACGAGTATGGAGAGCAATGGGATACAACGAAAAAGAAGCCCGAAAGCGGGCCGCAAAGTACATCAAGCGGGGTAAATAGCCTCGCTAATTTTATTTAAGGAGTTGATTGAGAATGTCATTAAAACTCATTGGTAACATCCTCTACGGAGATTACCACAGTAAATATGTAGACAACATCTACATGACCAATGATGAGACCAGCGTTGTAGGACAGGCTTACAAGCTATCTTCTGGCAGATGGACTGAAGCGGTTGGCACAGACCGTATTTATGCAATCTGCTACAAAGCTACTACCGGGGGGACAGACCAACTCGGCTACATGGAACTGGTTAAAACGGGTGACATAATTGAAGCCGATTACACTGGTACCCCCGATGCAGCGTTCCTGGCCGGGTGCGAGAGTGCAACTCTGGGTAATGCTGATGGGTCTACCCTTGATGCATCTGACGTAAGCAGCGGGCATTTGTCATTGCTCAGCGTGGATACCGCAAACACCAAAGTACAATGCATTGCTGTTAAAAACTTCATGGTAGCTAGCTAGGAAGGAAGGTGAAATAAATGAGTGTAATGGTTCAAAGTTCAGGTAATTTTCAGAAGTTAGTTGGCCTTTACGAAAACCCCCTGCTTGAATACTGGCAGGATAAATATGCAAAGGCATATAAAAACTCCATGATCCCCCTGCTGTTTGACGAAGTTCAGTCTGATAACCCTACTGAGGCAATCAGTGAAATGGTCGGGGCCATTGACTTCAGAGAATGGAACGGTGAGTTTACTTACAGTTCCGTCAAGGAAGGAAATAGCAAGGTATGGACACCTCTGGTATGGCAGGCCGGTATGAAATATGACCGCTTCTTGCTGTCCAATGCTAAGTTAATAAACCTCAAGACCGAGCATGGAATGTTTGCTCTTGGTGCAGCCCGTACACGTAACGCTTGCGCTGGCGGCATATTTACCAATGCCGATCAGACCAGCTTCACCGTTAATGGCGTAAGTCTTAACTGGACATTGACCGCTAACGGTTTGCCGTTGGCTTCTAATTCTCAGACTTCGGCCAACTACTCCACTACTCAGGATAACTTGGAAGCGTTGGAATTGACCGAAGAAAACCTGGAAACCGTATGTCAGAAGGCGTTTGATGTGAAGGACGAAAACGGCAACTATGCAGGAATACAGCCTGATACCCTGGTTGTTCCTACGGCTTTACGCAAGAAAGCCCTGGAAGTAGTTGGCTCTACCGGTAAGTCCGATACCGCTGACAACAACGCCAATGTCTATGACGGTAATCTGCGGGTCGTCGTGTGGGATCAGTTCCGTAAACAGTCTGGCAAAACCGGGCAGCCTTGGGCAGTAATCGACAGCCAAGCCGCCCAGGAAAGTCTAAAGTGGATTAATCGCTTGGAAACGGCAGATGATTACGAGTTGAATAGTTGGAAAGACGATGCTACGCAGACATGGACTATAGGCTCTATCATGTGGTATGTTGCTGGGGCGTATGACTGGAGGCCGTTTCAATTCAGTATACCAGCATAGTTGCGATAGCAAGCATTTATCAGTAAGCGAATGGTTGCAATAATAGTAAGCCCCTTCACTGGGGCTTTGCTATTTTCTGATGTTGACAATCAATAGAATAGTGTAGCTATGGAGAGCCGGGATATAGTGCCCGGCTCTTACTATTGGAAGGAAGTGAAAAACAATGGCAAGAAACAGACATTTTGGAGCAGGGTATTCTCATTTTGGAGAGGATACCAAGGGAATGGACCTAAAGGCTTTTGGTGACACCACAGGCAAATATATGTTCTGGGACGCTTCGGCAGACACACTTACTATTAAAGGTACACTGGTCGCTGATACTGAAACCGTTTTATCTACTACTTTAGCTGACGCTGAAGAGTTAAAGTTTGGCACCGGCTCAGACGTAAGCGTACAATGGGATGGCACTAATCTCATAGTGTCCGCTGCCGCTGATGATTATCTTATCGAAATAGGCGACGCTGCTGAAACTCAAAAGAGCTTCGACCTCAAGTGGTATGGTGGTACTGCCAGTGGAGCATCTTACCTGTTGGCCGATGCATCTGCTAACCTGATTAGCACTGTGGGAATCGGGCTTACTCTGGGTGGAGCACTTACCGTAGGAGTTGACGCCACTGGATACGACGTACAGTTCTTTGGCGACACTACCGGCTGCTCTATGCTGTGGGATCAATCCGAGGACCAGTTAGTCATTACCGGACCTGCTGATGTTCCTGCTCTCAAAATTGTTGGTGCTGGTTCTATCAGTGCAGCAGCATACACGGGTGTTGGAGCAGTATGGGCAGATGGTGGAACTCCCGCATTTGTAGCAGACCAGAAATTCGCTCTCATCGATATTGCTGGAACTGTGTATCGATTTCCAGTGTGGGCTAACTCATAAAGAACAGGGGGAATATGTTTGTTTACCATCGAGTTTTTACAATCAGAACTCAATAAAACTAAGACTGCCCTTGCTATGAACGTGGCAAAACGGCAAGAACTAAGTGAACTGTTGAGCAATGCAGACACCAATATCGCAAAGATCAAGGGCCGGATTGAGTTGCTTAACGAGCAAGTAGAATACTGTAAAAGTCAAGCAGACGACCAGGGGGCTTAGGCCCCCTCCCCCTGTTTATCTTTAGAAGGAGGGGCTATTCCATGAACGACTTAGGTTTAAGCTGCAACAACTTTAAAAACATGACCGACACCAATAAGCTCCTGTGGCTCATATTGCAGGAAATGCAAACCATGCGGGCAATGATGAACAACGGTCCTCAGCAAGAAGAACTGGCCATAGTTGATGATGTTCGGGAGCAAAAAATAAATGCTATGAGCCGAAACGAGTTAATGGCTGAGATCAAGAAGATACCAAAAGATAAGCGGCCTTTCGGTTGGACTAAGATGAAAACCGATGAAATGAGGCAGATACTTCGGCAACTTGGAGCATGACAAAAGAGGCAGGTGAATAATAATTGGCGACTATATGCAAAGAAAAATACAGGGTTATTGATTACATTATACCCTTGTTCAATATCAATGCTTATTCGGGTTTCTCTAACCAGCCAGACGGTGATACAGTTGAGGTGGTAAGCAATAGTGCAAGTGATACCGGGAAATGCACCATATTTGGCACTGTTAAGACCACGGGTGTTTTTAAGTATGAAACAGTCACGCTAACAGGGACAGTTGCAGTTACAACAACAGAAGATGACTGGGATGATATATACGGTGTTTTCCTGGGTGATATTTACGGCAAAAATACTAAAGCGGCAGTTGGCACCATAACATTCCGAGAGGGTAGTACAAACCAGGCCATAACCACCGTTTCGGCTGGTGAACTTGGAATCGGTATGCAGGTGTTCTATGGACTACAAGGCCAGGATGTAACTGTGATAAACGTATCTGGCAACCTTTATCTGTATGACAATGGATTGGCTTCTACTGCTAACGGCTATCCATTTGCAAGCGCAGAGAAGTTTAATTTCATACCAGCCGGATCATATTTTTCCTTGATAAGTGATGCATCGGCGGCAACGGCTAAAATTGTGGTATGGAAGTAGAAATATTAAGATAAGCGTATAGAAAACTCTTAATAAGGGCCGAAAGGCTCTTTTTATATTGGGGGTGAAAAAGAAGTGATTCTCAGCGCAATAAAAGCCCTTGCGGAGTCGTTGCTAGAGGGCGACAGCATCCTTGATACCAATGCTATTCTCTGGGCGAATCAGTGCCAGAACGAATTAGGAGAAAACGCATGGTACGACAAGGTTTTCAACATAACGCAGACCTACGAATACGGATATACCGACCTGCCGAGCGACTTCTTGAATGTGAACTATATCTTTGATTATTACGTTTACGGTGATTGTGATGCCGGGTGTACCACAACATCAATAATTCTAGACAGTGAAGCCAGCACCACAGATGATGTTTATAACGGCATGGTGATAGCCATAGGAAGCGAAGTCAAG
>Ga0265295_1005493_pt1 | contig 16105 bp, 14 predicted proteins | sample Munlansysbiofilm_FD_192503 | JGI IMG/M metagenome (GOLD analysis project Ga0265295, IMG submission 192503) | Leachate microbial communities from a municipal landfill in Southern Ontario, Canada - Methane capture system biofilm | ecosystem: Engineered > Solid waste > Landfill > Unclassified ... | reverse complement strand
CAAAAATTATTTATATTTCCTGCGATCCAGCGACAATGGCGAGAGATATAGACGTACTAAAATCCGCTTATCAAGTTGGACCTCTTCAACCGGTAGATATGTTCCCGCACACGTATCACGTTGAAACTATCACATTGCTTTCTTTAAAAACCGCTTGTGACGAGCCAAATCCATCCATCCAAAATTGACTAAAATCATTCATCCAACATACATAGATCTGCCAGCCACAGATCTTTTTATATGCCTACGACCAATACCTGTCTGCCAAGCCTACCATCTATAGCCAAACCAGCAAGCCATCCGCCTCAAGCCTACTGCCAATGCCTTATATTTTTAATATAAAGCTATCCCATTCGCACCGAAATCATCCGCCTAAGCAAATACCAGCCTGCCTCCGAAATGTGTCCCAGAATGCCCGTTTTAAAATGTGCGAAAAGGGGGCTCGCGGGATGAGAGATTCGCGATATGATCATCGTTAGAGAGTTTTGTACAAAATCGGATGGGTGATATTATGTTGGTATATATTGAGTGCTTAATTTATAGGTTCATTAATACGTATTGGGAGGATACTAATACGTTTTTTTGTTGTTCAGAATGTATTAAATGATAAGTCAAACGTATTAAAAGGATAAGGATAATGAGGAATACAAATACTAGAAGTAAGACTTTAAAAAGAAGAATTAAGAAGAGTGAAAAGATTTTTCATGCATATAGTGAGATTCAATGGAAATATGTTGATCTGCTTGAATCTAATGATGATGTTGTTGAGATTAGGTTCAATGTCAAATTGGCAGGATGTGAATTAGGAGATAACTATACTTCTGATTTTGTTTGTGTAAAAACTGATGGGCAATTAATGATTAGAGAATGTGTATTAAAAAGAAATTTTTTAAGACCACTAAATGTTAAATTGCTTGATGCGTCTAGAAATTATTGGTTGTCCCGCGGGTGCAAAGATTGGGGGATAGTGCTTGATGCTTAAGGGTATTTATAAAAATGGTGATTTGATCTTTAGATGTCTTGATGAGTCTAATGCTAAGTGTTTGTTGATTGATTGTGTTAAGAGGTCTTTGCCGTGTTGGGCTGATGTTTCTTTTCTTAATGATTTCAAAGAGATAAGTGAGGAAGCTTTATTGCAAGAACTGAATGTTAGTTTTCCTGCAATTAATGAATTATCTCAAGCCCAGTTAAAAGTTATGCATTTAAGATTTGCTTCTATATCTCCTTGTTTAGCCAAAGTGGTCAATGAGAATGAAAGAAGGTTGATGATGTATCGAGCGTCATTAGATTATGAAGTAAGCATCCAAACGATTAGGCATAGGCTATGTGATTATTTGGTTTTTCAAAATATAGTTGTGCTGGCGCCAGTTCCTAGAAAGGTAAAAGAATTAAGTGAAGATGAAAAGAATTTCCGTTGGGCTCTTAATAAGTATTTTTATAATTCAAAGAAGCTAAGCTTAAGGCAAGCTTTTAAATTTTTAGTCAGAGATAAATATATGGATTCTGATGGAAAAATAATGCAAAACTGCCCTAAATTCCATCAATTTCGATATTTTTATTATAAGAATCGAAGTGAGTCGAATTATATCATTTCAAGATTGGGTAGGGGTGAATATGATAGGAATTATCGTCCGTTGCTTGGTGATGGAGTAAGAGAATATTTTCATCAATTGGATATGGGATGCTTGATTCTACAACCGCCGATATTTATTTGATTAATGATGATGGTGAACTTATAGGTCGTCCAATTATATCTGCTTGTGTTGATGCTTATTCATCTATGTGCCTAGGCTATTATGTTGGTTGGAAGGGTGGAAACGAAAGCCTAAGAAAATTAATGTTAAATGTTGCAACCAATAAAGTTGAATGGTGTAAAAAGTTTGGTGTTGATATTAAAGAAGAAGATTGGAATTGTCATCGGCTTCCTCATAAGGTTGTTACTGATATGGGCAAAGAGTTCGCTGGTTATACCTTTTCTAATCTTGCCAATCTTGGTGTTGAGATTATGAATCTAGAACCATTTCGCCCAGAGCTTAAATCTTTAGTGGAGAGATTTTTTGGTTTAATTCAGGATTCATTTAAAAAAGAGTTAATTAATAAAGGTGTTGTCTTAAAAGATTTTGGTGATAGGGGAGCTATTGATTATAGGAAGAATGCGTGTTTGACATTAGAACAATTCGAAAAGGTTTTGCTGCTTTGCATTATTCATTACAACTGCAATAGAGTAATTGAACTGCCATATGGAATTGATGGTATTGGAAGTCATGCTAAGGATTTGTGGAATTGCTGTTTGACCAAAAATAAAGATATGTTGATCCCTGTTAATAAGAATTTGCTTAATTTAACTTTGCTTCCTAGGTGTAGATGCTTCTTCAAAAGGAATGGCCTTTGGGCTAATGGTTTAAGATACAGGGCCATTGGGTTTACGGATGAATATTTAAAAAGCAATATGGGGTGGGCAGCATATGATCCAAAGAATGTTAATCATGTTTGGTATGAATTAAGTGGTCAATATTTTGAATTTGATTTAATTGAAAGTTTTTTCTTGGATAAAAGCTTAGAAGAAGTTAGAGCCTATAAGAATAAAGAAAAGGATGAAGCAGTGCATATAAAAGAGCTTGAGAGTGAAATCAGATTGTCTAATGAAATTGAAAAGATTGGGAATGTTAGCAATAGAGTAATAGAGATTAAAAATGTTAGAAAAAATAGAAAGAAAGAAATAATAAAGAAATAATAAAGTATTTAAATAAATTTAAATAAATATATATACATTATGGGGAAAGATGGATTTTAACAAATGGATGATAATAATTGCTTATTTAATCAATTAGAAAGAATGTTAACGGATGAGGCGTTGATTAATTCGTTGTCAATTTTGCCATTAGCAAAGAGTAATTTTAGAACAAAAAGCGAAAGGCTTCTGGCGGTGGTGGATATTTATAAAATTTATATTCCTAACAAGACTGTGGTTGAGATTTACAATGCATTATATTTATCAGTTTTAAGTTCGTTGGAAAAGAAAAATACATTGCAAGAAATAAGAATGTTAAACAGTAATTATGCATCAACCATTGAAAGAAAGAGATATGGGGTTATTGGAGGGTTGGATTCTTTCAAAATAACAGGTAATTCTGGAGTTGGGAAAACAACGGCAGTCCATAGATGCATTGATATAATTACCAAAGGTAAGTTTATAAAAGTGCCTAATTCAAATAGAGAGATAATTCCGTTTTTGGTGGTTGAATGCCCTTCTGATGGCTCGTTCAAGAATCTTCTTTATTCGATAATGCAGAAAATAGATTTAACAATCGGATCAAACTATTTTGAAGCTAATAGTAGCAAGACAGTTACTACTGACTTCCTATTAAATGCGGTTAGTACAATTTTAATTAATCATGTTGGTTTGTTAATCATTGATGAAATCGAAAGATGCGCCATCTATAAACTTAGGCATCCATTAAGAACAAAACGTATTTTTATAAAAAACAATTAATTTATTATCTAAATTAATTGAAGGTTCTTAAAGGATAGAGAAGGCCCTGAGCAAGATTGAACACTTTAAAAGTGTTTTTTTCTTTTGCTTTATTTTTAGGAATTTCGTGCGATTCTCCCAAAAACAATCGCTAAATTTAATGTGCGACAAAGGAGATTAATATATGTCAAAAAGCAGAAAAGATAGAGAGTATCCTGTGCTTGGATGCGCTCTTAAAAGTTTAAAGCACAGTGAATTTGCAATGTTTTATGCAACCTATGGGAAACTACAAATTGGATGGCATGTCTTCTGTTCAAGAGAAGAATGAAATGAATTCCATGAATGGATTAAACCACAAATAATTGCGCTCTATTCTAGAAAAATTAGTTACAAAATCTTTAGAGATGAATTAGCAGATTATATTGAAAGAATGTCTAATCCAAAAACCCACGAGAAGTTAATTCTTCTCGCTAGAGATGCATTTAACTGCGAAGACGAGAACATTTTATACGACAAAGGTAAAAGATTATTTGGAATTATTAAATAGGAGAACCGAACAATGATTAATGAATACGAAGAAGTGTTAGTACCAACAAAATGGTCACATGCAATTATGAAGCCTGAAGTGGAGGTTGAAGAACTAAATGATAATAGACGAAACTTCCGAATTGAATTAAGTGGTGTCAAAGATGACGATTCAAAACTTAACTGTACAGATAAGGTGGTCACACAATTCTATAGTGCGGATTTAAAAACCAGAATTAGATTCATTGAAAATCAAACCTATGCAGTTACTAATTGAATCAATTTTGAAAAGAAAATCTATAATGAGTCGGATATTAAACCAGCATCAAGCTGGAGAGTTGAAATGATTGATGATGAAACTGGATATAAAACAATTTTTGATTTACAGCAAGTTGAGGTTCAACGTAGGGAACCGAACTCAGAGTTAGAACAAGATTTTGAGATTATGAAGATGTTTGATGCTCCGGTCCAAGAAGAACCAGAACCAATAGAGGATCCATTCGATTTACCATTTTAACCAATACTGATTACTTTGTAATGAGTATTGACTCGTTTTTAGCCCGGTTTTTGGGCTTTTTTCATACTTATTATTAGACTTATGAGAATAAATTTCTCTATAAGACAAATAATAAAAACAAGGTTTGTGATGAAGAAGTTTAATAAAAGTGATATACTTGTGAGTGAAATTGGCCGGAGGTATGCCTATGACATATGCTGATGGTATTAAGTTGTTGAGAAAGAGGATGCTCGTAACACAAACAGAATTAGCCAAGATTCTTGGTGTTGCTTTTGTTAGCGTTAATAGATGGGAAAACGGTGAGCATCAACCAACAATGAAAGCTAAAAGAAAACTGGCTCCTTTGTTTAAGGAACATGGAATAGTGGTGGAGGAATAAGATATGGCGCAAAGATTGGAATTAATGTGGATTGGAAAAGAAGAAAGAGAAAAAATCGAGCCACGCATTTTAATTGAAAATACGGAATTAAGTTTTCAGAAGGAATCCTCTTCCCTATTTGAAGACTCCTACTATGATAATGTGCTTATCCACGGAGATAATTTGTTGGCCTTGAAAGCCATCGAGAGCATGTATGCAGGAAAGATTAGATGTATATATATTGATCCACCTTACAACACCGGAGCGGCGTTTGAACACTATGATGATAATTTAGAACACAGTACATGGCTTTCTCTTATGAGAGAACGACTTGTGATGTTAAAAAAACTATTAACCCAAGATGGAACCATTTTCGTTCAAATAGATGATAATGAACAAGCTTATTTGAAGGTGTTGATGGATGAAATATTCGGAAGAAGCAATTTTATTAATATGGTTTCTGTTGCTGCAAAGGTGAGTGCAGGAGCATCTGGCGGCGGAGAGGATAAAAGGTTAAAGAAGAACATTGAATACATTTTGATTTACGCAAAAGATATGGATTCTTTTAAGCCGTTTAAACCAATTTACAAGAAAACGGAACTTATGCAATATATCCAAAAAATGAAGGAAGATAACAAGAGTTTCAAATATACTACCGTTTTAACCAAGTGCACAAACAGAGAGTACTTTAAAACTATTCAAGACGGAGCAGGAGATGACATCGTCATAGAAAAAGTAAATGATTATGAAATCAAACCAATTAATCAAATTGCAAAAGAAGAAAACATTACTTTGCAACAAGCTTATATAAAATACTATGACCAAGTAATGACCACGACAAATGCACAAACATCTATCAGAACAAGAGTTTGGGATGCAACCGATAGTGAAAACAACATGTATATTGCGACATATGTTCCAAAAACCGGGAAAAGCAAGGGTGATAAGAAAGAACTTGTTTTTATGGGTAAACAAAAGGTCTTGCTTATTTGGCTAAAAGACACAGCTGAAAAGGAAGGCAATAAGATTTATAAAAAAGAAAAAATTGGAACTTATTGGGATGGATTTAGTTGGATTAATGTTACAAAAGAAGGAGGGGTTCTGTTTCCTATGGGGAAGAAACCAGAAACCCTTATTCAAAGAGTTTTAGAAATGGCAACCGACGAGGGAGATATAGTACTCGACTCTTTCTTAGGATCAGGTACCACAGCAGCCACAGCTCACAAAATGAGAAGAAGATGGGTAGGAATTGAAATGGGTGAGCACGCTTATACGCATTGCAAAGTCAGGTTAGATAAGATAATCTCTGGTGAAGATAGTGGCGGAATAACAAAAAGTGTCGATTGGAATGGCGGAGGTGGCTATAAGTTCTACGAATTGGCTCCCACCCTCATCAATGAAGATGCTTTTGGTGAACCTATAATTAGCAAGGATTACAAGCCTGATATGTTGGCCGCGGCGGTGGCTCTCCACGAAGGTTTTAAATATTGCCCAAACCCAAATGTTTTTTGGAAACAAAGTCAATCAAATGAAAATGCTTATTTATTTGTCACAACAGCCACTGTCACAGTGCCTATGATCAAGGAAATTGAATCACAAATGGCAGATGATGAATTCTTGGTAATTGCGTGCAAATCTTTTGAAAAAGCTGCAGTTTCCGTGTCAAATAAAATAAAAATTAAGAAAATTCCACAAATGCTTTTAGGTAAATGCGAGTTTGGTAAAGACAATTATGAATTAAATATTGTCCATCCACCAGTATATGAAGATGAGGAGGAAGAATAGTATGGGAGACTTCAAATTTTCAGAATATACAACTGATTACATTGCAGGCGTAATGAGCCTTAGAAAGCCACAAAAACAAAGTATTGAGATACTTGATGATTTAGTAGGTGGAATTGATTTAAACAAGAGATTAGATGCTGAAGCATTAAAAGAAAGAGCAAAAGCTAATTACCCACACACTTTTAGTGATTATGATAGAGCATTTCCATCATTTACATTTGCTCTAGCGACGGGTGTTGGTAAAACAAGATTGATGGGTGCATTTGTTACCTACTTATACACCAGAAAGAACATTAAGAACTTTTTAGTGGTTGCTCCATCGTTAACCATTTATAACAAGTTGATTAACGACTTTGCCAATAGTGGAAGTCCTAAATATGTTTTCAATGGTGTTGGATGTTTTGAATTCCCGCCTCACATCATTAGTGGTGAAGACTATAGGAAAGTCCACTTAGGTGACTTAGCAGAAGTAAGGATCTTTATTTATAACGCACAAAAGTTCAATAGCTCTGATGAAAGCAGAAGGTTCAATTCTGTTAATGAAATATTAGGGAAGAGCTTCTTTGATTATCTAGCAGAATTAGATGATTTAGTTATTTTAATGGATGAATCTCATCACTATAGAGATAACTCAACCAGCGAAGCATTAGATAAGATTAAACCAGTCTTAGGTTTAGAATTAACTGCTACACCTCAAGTAGTTAATGGAAGAAACGTTATTCCATTTAGGAACGTTGTCATTGATTATCCATTAGCATTATCCATTAGAGATGGCTATACGAGAACCCCATTCGCTTTAACCAGAAACAATATTGAACAATACCGTTGGGGTGACGAACAATTAGACAAAATCATGATTAACGATGGTTTACATTGGCACGAACACATGAAGAGCGTTCTTCATAGTTATGCTGAAAGAATGAATAAACCTTATGTCAAACCATTTATGTTAGTTGTTTGTCAAAGTATTGATCATGCAATGAGTGTTTTAAACTTTATCAAATCTGATGAATGTTTAAATGGAAAGTACAAAGATAAAGTTATTGAAATTGATAGTGGTAGAGGCACTGTTGAAAAGGATGAAAACGTTGAACTTCTACTTAATGTGGAAAAGCCAGATAACCCAGTTGAAATTATTGTTCATGTTAACATGCTTAAAGAAGGTTGGGATGTTAATAACCTTTATACCATTGTTCCATTAAGAAGCGCTTATTCTAGAACATTAGTTGAACAAACCATCGGTCGTGGTTTAAGACTTCCATATGGTAAGAGAACCGGTGATAAAGAAGTTGATTCTGTTACGATGACCGCCCACGCTAACTTCACTAGTGTTATTAATGATGCAAGACGTGGTGATAGCATCTTCAAGAAAGAACACATCATTTACATCGAAGATGTTGATAAACCAACAGAGACATATTCTCAAACTAGATTAGATTTAGAGTTTGAAGAACACAACCCGGTTGAAAACACAATCAATCGTGTTTTTGAAGAACGTCCAGATGTTGAAAGAACCGACACTACTGAGCAAATCATTAGAGCTATTAATGAACATGTAGAAGATGTTGTTAATGCCAATAGGCATAATGGTCGTATTGAAAACCGTGAAGAATTAAGAAGAGAAGTATCTCAAAGAATTATTAAGGATACTGATGTTGCAGAAAGAGTGGAACAAGCAGGCTTAGATGCTGACTTCCTACAAAGAATTTTTAATTCTTCTGTTGATGAGTTGGTTAGAGTTGTTGAAAATAACACAATTGCTATTCCTAGACTTGTTGAGAAATATGATGGTGAAGTTACATATTTCTTTGAAGACTTTGATTTAGACTTAACTCCATTTACATTTGTGCCAGTATCCACTGATTTGATTAGAGCCAATATCTTGGATCCAAGAGATAGATATTTTGAATCCACTTATGAGATTGATTTCTCGTCAGTAAATCCAGCAAGGGTCATTATTACAATTTTAAGAGACAAAGCAGAGATTGATTATGACAGCTGCGTTGAATTAGTGGTTAAGTTGATTACAACTTACTTCGATTCATTAAAGGAAAGATATACTGATAATCAAATTAGAAACATTGTTGATTCAAATAAATATAGGATTGCGGATGAGATTTATAAGCAAATGATGAGGCATTACAGAATTAGAAGTAATGGCATCATTGAAGCTGTTTCATCAATATCTTATGACATCAAGAGACCTTTGTTTGACTCACAACAATTAATGAATGCCTTGGACCTCTATGATGAAGTTCCTACAGGATTAGATATTAAGAGTTTGGTGTTTAAAGGCGGCGCAAAGTGGCTTACTGAATACTACAAATTCGATAGCGGATCTGAAAAAGACTTTGCAGTTTCGTTAGAGAACGATCCTAAAGTCAAACACTGGTTAAGACCAGCCAGAGACCAATTTGATCTTCAATATAAATATGAAGGACAGGTACACGCATATGAGCCAGACTTCGTAGTAGAAACTGAAGATATGTGCTATCTCGTTGAAGTGAAAAGAAGAAGCGAGATGACGGACGGTCAGGTTCTTGCTAAAAGAGACAGAGGAGTTAAATATTGTAAGCTTGCATCAGCGTGGTGCATAGCCAATCATCATAAGCCTTGGAAATATCTATTCATCCCACATGATTTTATTACAGAAACCACAAGCTTTGATGCGTATCTTGAGCACTTCATTGTTGAAGATGAATAAGATATAAAATATCTTAAATAAAAGTATATGGAAATATACGCAAAATATTTTGTAAATCTTTGAAAAATATTGTTGTGTTTTATTTCCTTTTTTTATTAGACTTGTAAGTGTAAAGGAGGACTAACCATGGAGAACAAAAGACAGAATTTTAAAAAGATTGCTGAAAACAGAACAAACAAGATTATCGACATGATTAGTTTACTCGGAAATCTATCTAACACCTCTTATTATGAGTACACAGATGAACAAATCAATGCGATATTCGATGCTATTCAAGAAGAGCTTGATAGACAAAGAGAAAAATTTAAACCAAGAAAAGATGGAAGGAAGAAGAGATTTGAATTATGAGTTGTAACGTATTCTTTGACAAAGACATTAAAAACAAAACTAACTCTTATAAGTTCGAAGAGAATTATCTCGTCTATTTCGTTGTGTCTAAGATTTACGACTTAGATTTTATTGAAGACAACGAATTATTTGATTTAGTTGAAAAAGAATACGGCTTTAATTTAAAACGCAAACAATTTAACGTTTTCACCTCCAAACATTTCTTATCAAACAAAGGCGGAATTACAGCCGCTTATAATCAAATTGATGCCTATGAAAAAACAAAGAAGTTTAAAACCGATTTGTTCCAACTTGAATGGGATCAAGATGAAACGTTGCACAACAAACTCAATAGCTATTTAAAATACACTAAGTTTGATATTTCTGAAGCTATTCCATATGTGTTAGCGATTTATAAAAAGAGAAACGATTTATCTACTGATGAGATGTTATTTAGATATTTCGACATCATTGCCAATGAAAACAAATACTATGTGAATTTGGATTCAGCAGTAGTGGCGGTTGATAATGAGTACTTAGAATTACCAGTCAAATTAGTTATCAAAAATAGCATTTCTAGAGAATTATTATTCTCTAATGGTGTGAATAAGGTTAGAGAATTAGCCAATTTAAGCATCGAATCATTATTAACTATTTTCTCGCCTGATATCACAAGCGCATACCTTTCTATATTTAATTTAAAAGAAGAAAATAAAGACAGCTTCTATAACGATATTGATAACATTTTCAATTTCTTAAGTGATAAAGAATTAAAAATCTTAACAATGCGTAATGGTCTTGGATGCGAAAAAATGACTCTAGAAGAAGCAGGACAAGAATTTGGCTTTACTAGAGAAAGAAGTAGACAAATAGAGAAGAACGCTACCGAAAAGGTTGTTAATGCATCCTGGAAAATCACCAACCAACTTTGTGCAATGTTCTTTAACCTTGCTGTTGTCGAAACAAGATACGTTAGCGTTGATGATGTTGAACAATATTTAGGAACAAGACTTAGAACAGAATACGTTCTCTTCATTTTGGAAAACAGGGACTTTGATATTAAATATAGTAAAGATTTTAATGTTATTTATAACATTGATGTTGTTGGGTTAGACGAATTGACTGCTGAAGTGACTGATGTTTATGGTCAAATTATTGATTTAGCAGATTTCAATTCACTCAATCTTTTTGAACAATCTGTGGTTAAAAAGAATTATAAGCTGATGTACGACAAATACTATATCCATAAAGACTTAAGAGAAAGAGAATTAATTGGTTATTTAATTGATGAATTATTTCCTGATGGATATAGATCATGGAACGATACTGATTATGAATTGCTGAAGAGTAAGTATTTAGAAAAGTATGGAATTGATGAATTCCCATCTGCCCATTCTGTTAGAGGCTATTTAGATAGACTTAGCTACTGTCAAATTGACAAAGGCACTTACAAAAATAGAAGTCAATGTATCACTCTTCCAGAAGATTTGGTTGAAGATATCATTAACTACTGTTTAACAAATGGACCAATGGTTCCTTATGCAAGCATGTTCTCTAGATTCAAAGCCCAATTAAAAGATTTAGGAGTTAACAACTACTTCTACCTTAAGGGTTTGATTGATCCAAAATTGCCTTCTGAGTTTGTTACTGGAAGAAATTCACTTAACACAAGTTCGAATGTGGTTTCTAGCTACGATGCATTTGTAAACTTCATTAGATCATTTAATGGAGAATTCACACTTGATGACTTGAGATATAGATTTGAAGGCGTTAAAGACTACACCTTCTACAACGTGTTATATAACGAAATCAATAATGGTCTTATTTGGTTGACAAGCAAGAAATACATCTATATTTCAAAAGTAGTGATAACTGATGACACAGTTGCTGAATTTAAAAAATTCATTGATGGGGTGTTCGCTTCATTGGGAACTGGCGTGACAAGTTCTAGAAAGATTTACGCCAAGTTGTCATTAACTAATAAGCCGTTGTTGGAAAGGTTGAAGCTTGCTAGAGATAACTTCTCAACGTTCTCGTTGATTAGATACTTATTTAAAGATGATTACGGATTCAATAGACCAATCATTTCCTTAGATAAGAACGCAGACACAAATACTTATAACGTCATTGTTAACTATGCGTTGTCACTTGAAACGTTTAATTCTAAGACAATTAGAAACTATGTTTCTAAGATGAACATTGGTGGACTCTACAGTTACTTATCATTTATGGAAGATATGAGTGATAACTTCGTCCAAGTTAACATTGAGACAATGATAAGAAAAGACAAGTTTGAAATGACCGATGCACAAGTTAAAGAGTTGGATAACCTTGTTAACTTAATCATTGGTAGATTCGAACAAATCGATACCCGTTCATTCAATGGCTATCAAATGCTTCCAAAGGTGAAATATCACTGGAATAAATATTTATTAGCAGGTGTTGTAAGAAGTTACCTAGCTGATAAGTATGAAGTAACAAATACTGAAAATTCTTACGACTTAACTGATTTCATTATAAGGAGGAGCGAATAATGGCAGATATTAAATGGAGATTTCCAGGTAATAACTACACTCAAGACAATGGTCTTGATACTGCTGATATGGAAACCTTTAAAAAGGACGCTATTTCATCATTAGCTAGAGAATTATGTCAAAACTCAATCGATGCCAAAAGAAGTGGCGCAACTGGTCCAGTCAGAGTGGTTTTCAAATCTTTCGATATAGGAAGGTATGACATTCCAGAAGTGGACGAAATTGCAAAGCAAATTGATAGTTGCATTACTACTTGGAAACATCACAAGAAAATAAGTGCACAACTTAAAGAGATGAAGGCACAGCTTTCAAAAGGCACAATCAAATGTTTAAGAATCAGTGACTTTAATACTACAGGTTTAGTTGGTGTTTCTGGTGATGAAAACTCACCATGGAGATATTTGATTCATGGATCAGGTATTTCTGACAAGAGTGCAACTAGTGGTGGTTCTAAAGGTATTGGTAAATTCGCAACATTTGTTACATCTCATTTCAATACAGTTTTCTATTCAACATTCACTGAAAAGAATGAAGAAGGATATGAAGGTATTTGTAAATTGTGCTCCGCCAATATGGAAGGAACAACTGAAAAGACTCAAGGTATTGGTTATTTTGGCTCCTCTGACAAGAATGAACCAATTCAAGGTCAATTATCTTTAGATAATGGTTACCATAGAGATGAATTTGGTAGTGATGTTTATATTGTTGGATTTAAAGAACCAGCGGGCTGGAAACGCGACATTATCACTAAGATTTTAGATAGCTTTATGAGCGCTATTGTCTTTGAAACATTAGAGGTTGTTGTTGATGATGTCGTTATTAACAAAGCAGAACTTAAAAATGTTATATTTAATGAAGAATTAATTAATAAAAAAGAAGCAAAGAACATCATTTCTCAATATCTTCTTTTGACTGATGAAGAACACAGATTCGAAGATATCATTACAATCGAAGATTATGGTGAAGCCAAATTATTATTAATTGAATTTGATTCAGAACACGAAGATATGGCCACTAATGGATGTGTTATGATCCGTTACCCATACATGAAGATTAAAGATTTACCAAAAATCTCAGCCCTTCCATGTAGTGCAATGTGTATCATTGAGAACAACCTTCTCAACTCAACACTAAGAAATATTGAAAATCCACAACATACCAACTGGGAATTCAAACGTATTGAAGATGCCTCCGAAAGAGATGAGGTCAAACGTGTTTATGATGAATTGATTGATAATATTCGTAAGATTATTACTGATCATTTGGCTTCAAGTGACAATATGAAGACTGATATTGAGGGTGCTGGTGATTATATTCCTGGTGTCGACAATGAAGTTGGTAAGAAACCAGACGATAAACCAGAAAAGAAGGTTTCTGAAAAACCATCAATTCTTAAAAAGAAAGTTAAACCAGTTGAAACTAACATTAATGCTAGTGTTCCAGATGAAAATGGTGACGGCGTTTCGTTAGATATTGGTGAAGATAGTGAAGATGGTGAAAGGACTGTTACACCAGAAGGTCATAATGAAGCGGATGGTGGTAGCGTTAGACCTGGAAAAAACGAAGGTCAAGGCCAACCAGGAGATGACGGTCGTATTTTAGTCAAACATGCCGAATTAAGAGGAATGTCATATAGATTCTTCTGTATTAATAAGCTTGCTAGACAATATGCAATTACATTTGTCTCTGACTTTGATGAAAAAGACTGCCAGCTAGAGCTCAATCTTCTCGATGATTCTGGTGCTAGATATCCAGTTATGATTGAGAGTTGCAAAATCAATGGTGAAGATGCAGTTATTGAAGATAATAGATTTGTCAAATTTTCAATTAGTCATGGTCAACGGATCAAAATGATTCTTGTTACTGACCAAGATGAATTATTCAGTGGGGAGGTAAGAGTATATGCGTATAGGTAAGAGATTGTTTCCATATCCAGTATTAAATAATGCGAAACTATACTCTCAGTTTAAGAGCGCAACATTTGCTCTAGAATATGAGGAAATGGTTACGGAAGAGACATATTCGCTTCAAAACATTAGATGTGATATTACAAGTGACTATTTAATTTCCTTAATTAAGGAAGGAAAGGCACAAATAGTAGTGATTATTGAATGTGCTAGCACAATGTTTAGACGTCATTATAATCTCCCATTAGAACCATCTAAGATTGTTATTCCAATCGCTGATTTAAATGGCAAAGTTAGTGTTTCTGCATTTGTAGTAGCAACACAAGACATTGATAATTACGCATGTGAAGACTTCTTAGATGATTACGAAGGCTATGCCTTTGCAATTGAAAAGAACGATATCTTAGCAGTTGATGATGGATTCACAAACCGTATTGATTTCGATGAAGATGAAGATAATAAAAAGTCATCAATCTTCATTGTTATCAAGGATAAAACCATTAAAGATGAGACTATGAGAGTGGATTATGATTCTGAAAAGGTCATTATCTATCTTCCAGAAGGCCAGTGGAATTCATATGAAGCAACAAAGCGCATGTGGAAATTTAGAAGTTTACACTTCTCAATCCTTGTTGTCCCTGCATTATCATATGCAATCCAAGAACTAAGAAGAATTGGTGGTCTTTTAGATCAACTTAGACTTGATTATAAGTGGTTTAACTCTTTCTTGATTGCTTATAAAGCAATCAATGATAACGAAGAATTAACTGATGAACAATTCATGTCGATGAATGTTATGTTAGAAATTCAAAAATTGGTTAATACACCAGTTACTAAAGCCCTAGATGAAATCTTTGGCTTAACTATTGGAACATTTGGAGGTAGTGATGATGCAGATTAATGTAAAAATGATGTCCGAAGAGGCATATAAGACCCTTCAAAAGAACTATGAAGAAGTTGCTAAGATGATTAATGACCATCCTTCTGATTGTTCTTGGCTTAAAGATTATCTTGGCTTTGAACCATTTGAAGAGAAGAAATATGTTATTGAAGCGCCTGAATTATTGAATGATGATGATTATTCTAATGTAGCCTTTGATAATGCTAAAGCATTATACGAGTCATTAAAAGACCTTCCTAGATGTGTTTTATGTAGTAATAGGTTTTGGGCTTGGATTACCTTCGAACGTGCCTATAAACAAGCAATAAGTGCATCTAAGAAAGTAACTAAAGACTTTGTTAAGAACTGGTGGCTACAAGGTAACTCAAGGCGTGATTTGATGTTAGGTGTTATCTCAAGATATTACTTCTGTGTTGAAATAACTGTTGACGAAAGTGCTGCTGATCCATATGAAGTCACTAGATATGCATTAACCAATGGTGAAGCTTATCGTAACATTACATATCGTAACATTGGTATGTTAAAACCAGTATCATTAGAATACTTTAGAGCACAAAAAGACTACTCTGAAAAGAATAATGTTGTTATTACTAAACGCGTTGCTCGAGAACTAATGAAAGAAGCTTCTAGGATGGGTAGTGTTATGCTAATCGATCTTTGTTCAAACAAAGAAATCTATGATTATTTATATGTAAAGTTAGAGAAAATAGAACAGAACGTGGTGGACGAAGAGGATAAATGAGGAATTAAAATCATTATCGCTTTATAAAGAGGTCACGATTGAGTCATACAGTGGTTATTTTGAGAGACCAGGATTTGAAGATAAGTTAAAAATATCAATATGTAATTAGCTAAACTCACTTATCTTATTTTGCACAAAACTCTCTATCCAATAACTAAGACCTAACTAACCATTAGATCTTTTTTATTACTCTTCCCTTCTTAACCGCCCGCCCCCAGCTAAAACACTCCAGCTTACGATTACGCCCGCCACCTACAACTTCTCACCTATACTTATATATAATATAAAGCTATCCATGACACACCGAACCGACCAGCCTAAGCAAATGTCTGC
>Ga0265295_1005492_pt1 | contig 16107 bp, 14 predicted proteins | sample Munlansysbiofilm_FD_192503 | JGI IMG/M metagenome (GOLD analysis project Ga0265295, IMG submission 192503) | Leachate microbial communities from a municipal landfill in Southern Ontario, Canada - Methane capture system biofilm | ecosystem: Engineered > Solid waste > Landfill > Unclassified ... | reverse complement strand
CAATTCCTCAGCAAAAGGAATAAGTACTCGGTAAGGTCTGATAAGCTTTTGCAAGTTGATGAAGCTTAATTGTGGCTTCTCAGCCAGTTTAGAGCCCATGTACTTGGCATTTGTTACAGCTAAGACTCTTGTAGTTTGTTTTTCAGTTTCATCAGGGTATACGGTAAAACAACGAGTTTCATTCTCAGGATGAATGTTTGGCTTAGTGGTAGTGGTGATGATGCCAGTCGGACCAAGCACTTCTTTTTCCACAGTTTCTAGTTCACCTGTTTCTGGGTTTTTAATTACTGCTTGGATTTTAAGCTTGCCTTCTGATTGGAGTGAGCGGATTGAATAATCTGCCTTTTGACCGCCGTGGATTTCAAAGATGAGCACAATTTTGTGTGAGAGCTCATTGGGTTCTAGGTAGTAGAAGCTTTGAGGAGTTGCATCGGTTATGTCCTTATATGCTTCTGGTGGGAAAAATAGAATGACTTTGGAGATAACATACGATTTACCAGCCGCGCTTGCTCCTTTAACCGTTACTGATAGTGGAGTGTCAGTAATTCTTGAAGTTAATGCCAAATAATGGAGTAATACATTACGTTCTTCACCAATAACACCAAGCTTTTTTGCCTCTTGGAGGATTTTATACAAAAGTAATGGTGAGTTTAGTAGCTGATTTGCCTCTGTGATTTCATTGGCATTTAGGGGTTTTTCTGGTTCAATTACAGGCTTAACTGGTGCAAAGCTGAGTTCATCGACTACAAGACTCAGCGACAATAGGTTTTTAGAAAACACTTCTCGTTCTTCATCATTTAGTTCTGCTAGCCGTTCGCTAAATTGATTACGCCGTCTGTCTGAATGTAGGTTAAGGTTGTCTTGATGAATGAGTTCACCGCGTTTGTAGACAGCAAGGATGACAGTATCTTTTTTCCTTTGGAGTTTTACTTGGTAGACAAGACCATCCTTTTCTAGTTCAAAACTAGAACCACTACTGTTTTTTAGAGTGAAACCTTGTATTATTTTTTGCTGATGAGGTAGTTCTTTTTTGACGTTAGGCGTGCTTGCTGTTTTAAGTAAGAGCTTCAAGTCTTCTGCTGTTTTCTCTAGTTTTGTAAAATAGTCAGTAAGGTCAACTTTTTCTCCCTCGATAGAAGGAAGGTGAACAATTTTTGCTTTACCACCGAATAGACTGGCTACACGAGCTGCTCCTGCAACGCCAGCCTCATCAGTATCGTAACAAACATAGACCTGCGAAATATTCTTAAAAAGTTCTAACCACTCAGGTTTGAATGTATTTGCACCACCCGTGCTCGAAACAGCGGGAAAACCATGTTGAGAAGCAATCATGGCATCAAATTCACCCTCAGCTATTATGACAAAGTCAATTGGTTGGCTCAAAATACTTTCATTAAAAAGAGCGGCGCTTGAACCTGGTTCACTCCATAGTTTGCCACCTTCACTTTTTTCTGGGTCTCTACGATGTTTGATATTGATAAGCTTTCCTTGCTGGTCAAAAATTGGAATAGTAATGCTATTTCCGTCCCACCCAAGCTGAAACTGCATAATTGTTTTTTTAGTAAGTCCGCGCTTAGAACTAGTTAGGTAGTCAGTAATTCGCTCAGGTATTTGTTTGCGGTAAGCAGAAACTAGCGAGGGGTTAAGTTCAAGTTGTGGTTTTGGAGGAGATAAATACAGCGGCAATACATTCTTGAGTGGGATATATCTTTCACCACCAATTCTTTGAGTATATTGGCTCCAACTTCCTTTTTCTCCACAGCGATGGCAAATCCAGCAGCCATCTTCGGCTTTAATGTAGAGATGTTTTTCTTTCTCACAAAAAGGGCAGGTGGTAATCAATTCACCATAATGCTGTCTGTACTCAATATTATGTTGTTCTAAGTAGTCGGTTACGTTTTCGATTAACATTTTCTTGTCCTTTCATTCAAATGTTGTGTTGGTTAATAATTGGTCGAGCTTTTTGCTCACTGCTTGTTCAATAACTTGGCTTGTTTCCTTGTTGATGGGGTAGTAAACCTGTAGTTGTTGACCGTTAGGAAGTTTTTTTGTTGGGTAAACACACCGATAACCCTCTGTACTAAGGCGGGTGTAAATAGCGATACTGCCGATGAATAGTTTGTTATCCAAAACACATGAAGCAAAACCAACAAGATCATTGGTTGGTTTAACTGGCACAATCTCTATCTCTGAAACCTGAGTCATATTCCCTCCTCAGTGTTGCGCTCGTCTTCAATGCGTTCGCAAAAACTATTGAGGAGTTGTGCTAATTGTGTAATAGGGTTATTGCTCGATTGAAATTGAGGTTCAGAAGATAACAGCTCAATAGAGCTGTCTAAATGAATTGGTGTTTTTACTTGCTCCTGTGACATTTGGAGCTAGTGTAGAAAATTAGGGAAGAAATGCCCAAGACACTTAAAGTTAACTTTTAGTGTCAGGTCTTTTGATTAAGGTTCATAGCCTGCATGAGTTGGCGAAGTTGCAGTCTCTTTGGGAGTTTGGATAGATGAGATTTGAAGCGATTACGATATTTACTAATATTGGCTTCGTCTTTATATGCTTGGTGCGTATTTTCGTCAGGATATTTATCGTTGAAATAGTCTGCAATTTCTCGGTCTGTTTTGCCAGCTCTTGTAAGCCCAAGGATTTCTTTCTTAATTTCCAGGTCTGTGGTTCTACTCAGGCATGGTGTGGATGGCAAATTGACTAAATAGCGGTCAATGAGTGGCTTGTTTTTGTTGAGTTTAGCCATAAGCTGCTTGAAGGACATTTTTTCGCTTACAGTAATAGTGAGAGCGTTGGTAGGTTGAGGTTTATGTTTTAATTGTTTTTGAGCTTTTTTCAACACGTCGTCTAATCCCACTACCCCAGAGTACTCGATTGAAATTGGTGTAATTTCCTCATCAATGTCATGTGGTGAGGCGGACTGAAACAAGATAATACCCACTAATGTTCCATACCAGCTAATCGGTAGGTCAAACAGCCAAATGAGGTCTTTTACAGCCTGATCAATCCATGACAACGATTGATTTAGGATGTTTGCAATTTCACCGCTGTTAATTACCTGACCATCTTCGGAAAGCTGGATAGAAAAACCGCTTACAGGCAAGCCAAACTGTTTTCTTAGCTTTGTAATTTCATTGGAAAACTCTTCGCTTTCTTCAAGTAACGCCAGTGCATGAAGTTGTATGTCTGAGTACTTAGATTTGCCTAGTAATAGGTTGATTTTCATTTCACTTTTTCGGATACCTTTTGATCTAATTCTACCAGAATATACTTGGGGTGAGTAAATTAATTTGTTCTAACAAATATTGGCTTTTTAAGATAAAATATGGTCAACAGCCTAAACTCATGGCGTTTCACGCAGTGGGCATGGTTGAAAATCGGATAAACGGCAGTAAGCCCTCCATGGGCTCTACGTTTATCCGTCGTATCTCGAAAGAGGTATGGGTGGCGCAAGTCACCAGCCGTGGGGGGGCTTTTTGGATGTCCAAGGCTCTTCCCACAAAGGAAAACGTAGTATGAAAGAGCCACTAAAAATCGTTAATATTGCCCTCGGTGTACTCCTCCTCCTTGCAATTCTCCCGTTTCCTTATGGGTATTACACCTTTTTGAGGCTGGCAGTATTTATTGGTGGTTCTTTTTTGGCGTATCAGCTATATCTGCGGGAGAGTGTTGGCTGGGCAGTTGTTCTCGCATGTATGGCAATTTTGTTTAATCCACTAATTCCCGTTTACCTTACTAGAGAAATTTGGTTGCCAATTGACTTGTTGTGCGCTGGATTACTCTTCTATACAAGCTTTACATTGAAAGGAGTCAAAAATGAGTAGCTTAGGTTTTATTATTTTTTTAATTGCTGTTGTTCTTTCTATTTCTTGGATGGTTGGAGTCAGAAAGCTGGCAAGGGAGGGTGGTGTAACTCAACAAACAGTAAATACATCAATGCTTTTTAGTGTTTTCACTATCTATGCATTATTTGCTGATGAAATGTGGGCATTCAATTTACTATGGTTATTTCCACTGAGTTGGATAGTTGGTACTTTATCTCTTGCTTTTCCTCTATCCTTACTTTGGATACCTGGTAGCATGTACGCAAAGGTAGTGACTTTAGGATTAAGAAGCTCCAATTCTCAAGCAAAAAAGGATGGTCATCCAATTTCAATAGTGACAGAGATTGTTGAATATATAGGAGATATATCAAAAGAGTCTACAAATAAAATAGTTTCAACACTAGAGAAGGAACATAAGAAAATATCTAAAGAAAAAAGAAAACAGATTGAGAATGTCGCGCAATTTTGGTTCGTTGCTGATGCAGCACGTATCTTAAGTAATGACAAATCCAACGAAATGATAGCCTCACAAATGAATTGGTTGCTTAAATCAAGTTATCAACATCATCTTGAGGAGTTCCAAAAGTTTTCTAAGGGTGAAACCCCTTCAATTAGCGACAACCCTATGGAATACGTTGGTATTCAGGTCAGCAAAATTGCTACAGGTGAAGCTGACCCAATTCTCTCCATGTATGCTGTTATTGCTTTTACAGAATATGTAAAAGTATTTCCAGAGGGATTGCTAAAAATAATTGGTAAAAAATAAAAGCCTAAATGAAAAAAACGTTGCTAGAAAAAATATCCATAATCATAAATGTAATCTTAGTAATAGCGCTTCTCTGGCAGATTTCTAAATCTTCTGAATATGATAAAAATAATCAACCCGTATTAGAAAATACTCAAGTACAAACTGTCTGCGACTTGATGGTTCAAGACCAACAAAAGTCCGATATTGAGGCTTACAAAGGTGAACCAATGCCAGTTAATTTTGAGTCCAACCCTGATGCAAAATTATTTCGCACAAATATCACTAATCAAGTTGCCGAAGGTGCTAACTTTGCTGGGCATTATGCCGTAGCAACATGGGGATGTGGTACAAACTGCATAGGATACGCCATTGTTGATGTTATAACGGGAGATGTTATTGATTATGTTCCATATTATCCTTCTCAAACAATCACTGGTTTTGGTTTTTCTATAGATAAAAATATTTTAGTATTCAACCCTAAAATCCACACTGACGAAGACGGTTATCAATCAAATGGATATAAAGAGGAGAGAACTATTAAGGAAATTGTAGAAGAGGATTATTCGGCTGGTTATGGACGTATTTACTATGACCTAGTAGAAAGTACCGATGACACGATGCCGTCGCTACGCAAACTATGTACTGAAAATGTCTACTCTGGTTTAATTAAATAAAGAACCTTTTTTGTTTTTGTCCGTCGGCTCGTAGTAGTAGCTTACTGTGTAGTGAACCTCTGGTCTAGTGTCCGATACCTGCGATGTACTTGAGTTAAGAACATCAAAAAACGACTATTTTAGTAACTGTAAGTAAATAACTGTTAATTAACTCGAGTCGAAAATTGTTCTCAAGTTAATTACTTGAGGAAAATAAAAGTTTGGTTATGTTAAAAAATTGTGAGTTAGGGGGACTTCGTTGTGTATTTTATTGAACAAAGGCTACCTGAGGTGGAAAATTGAATTAATCTCCCGAAGCAATCGAAAATAAGCTAAAATATATAAAAGAAAAAGTAACATTATGGCATTACGTTTCCGAAAATCATTCAAAGTAGCACCTGGAGTCCGTGTCAATCTCAGTAAAAGTGGTATCGGGATGAGCGCTGGTGTTAGAGGTGCGAGAGTGGGTATTAATAGTAAGGGTAGAACTTATTCCAGCGTTGGTATTCCTGGAACTGGTATTTATTCAACTTCATATAGTAAATCTGGTAGAAAAAAGAGCAACGGGACATCGGTGCAAGCACAGCCGACTCAATCGTCTGGAGGTGGTGGCAAAATACTTTTGTGGCTCATTGGCATAGGTATCGGAATAGCCGTGCCTCCATTAGGAATTGTGATGTTGCTTGGTGTGATTTTTTATTATTACCGACGAAACAAATCACCAAAATACCAAGCTGAGCAAAGAATTAAAAAAGCCAAGGCACTTTTCCAGGAACAGAAATATAGTGAAGCTGAGCCACTGTTACTAGAAGCGTCCAACTTGCTTCCCGAAAATACGGAAACTGATTACTTGCTTGGTGGTGTCTACCATAATCAAGAGAAATATAAGGAAGCTACTCCTTACTTAGAAAATGCCAACAATCATGACCCTGGTCATGAAGGAACTATTGTAGCTTTGGGTAATTGCTATTTTAATCTTGGAGAGTTTGATAAGGCAATCGAACTCATGCAAAGTTTTCCAGGTGGCTGGGAAAATAACCTCAAAGCAATTCAATTACTAGGACTAAACTTCTCCAATAAAAAGCAGTATGACTTAGCTATTGAAGTCTTCAAAAAGGCACCTCTTAGAAAACGTAATTTAGACAGCACATTATTAGAGCTTCACTATAATCTTGGTCTGGTGTATGAAGCCAGCGGTGACAAAAAGAACGCGCTTAAACACTTCAAAAAGGTTTATGCCTATGACATGAGTTATAAGGATGTGATGAGCAAAGTAGATGGTACTGCTCCAAAAAATACAAATACTAAGCCAAGAAAAAACCAGGGAAAAGTTAAGGGACAAATTGGGTACTATGGTTTAGAAGAGTGGTGGCTTTCCGAGTTTAGTGAAGAAGAACGAAATCACATTGAGGAAGTTTTTCAGCCAATGGGAGGCGAACCAGGGAGTAAGCCACTGACTGAGGGCGAACTTAGTTATTCTTCTCAAAATGCCGCTGGATTACTTCATGCTCTAGCTGGGTGGTTTAATAAACCAGGTGAGCGTGAATTAGCGAAGAAAATTATCGCTAATGCAGTCGAATTGGCAAAAGAAGGCAGTGATATTCTTGATGAACATTTTTCTTATCAGCAAAAAATGGAGATTTATTACCGAGAACGTGACAATGACCCAACAGCGTTAGATGACGCCATTAAGGCATGTCAGGCACAGATTAAAATTGCCCCGAAAGCAGCAAAACAGTTTCTTAAAGAGTATCCACATCAGCCATTACCAGGGCATGCTGGTTATAGGCAACTTGCTATTATTCTTAAAAAACAAGGCAAACATCAGGAAGTAATTCAGCTTTGTCAGCAAGCCAAAGAGCAAGGTTGGGCTGGTGATTGGGACAAGCGGATTGTCGATGCTCAAAAGAAATTAACTTAATTTATGGAACTTTTTATACTTCTTATTATCATCGGTGGGGCATATTGGTTAGGAACTAAATCCAATAAAAAATCGTCCACGACTTATCAGCCAAAGAGTTATTCTTCGCCTTCTCAATCATTCAAAGCACAATCAGCTCGCAATAATCGACTGATTAATCAAAAACGAGCCGAGCTAAAAGACGTTGTTCTCAGTGAAGAGCAACAGCAACTTTTTGAAAAACTAGAAAATACAAATACAACTATTTTTGTCACAGGCAAAGCAGGCACGGGTAAGTCATTGTTGTTGCAATATTTTCGTGCCTATTCCAAAAAAAGATTGGTAGTAGTTGCTCCAACGGGAGTAGCTGCGCTCAATGTTGGAGGTCAAACAGTTCACTCGCTTTTTAGGTTGCCACTCTCTGTCATAACAAAGGACAAACAAAAGGATTTGCGCTTAGACTCAAAAACTGCTTGCTTACTTAAAAACCTGGACACAGTTGTTATTGATGAAGTTTCAATGGTGCGAGTAGACATGCTAGAGGCGATTGATTTTCTACTTAAAAAAGCTCGCTCCTCTGATTTACCTTTTGGTGGGGTACAAATGGTGATGTTTGGTGACCTTTATCAATTGCCACCAGTGGTGAGTAGCCGTGAATTACAAAAATACTTTACTGACACCTATGGCGGTGTTTATTGCTTCAACGCCGATAGTTGGAAAGCAGCCAATCCTGAAATCGTGGAACTCTCCAACATCTTCCGCCAAAAAGATGGTCAGTTTATTGACCTACTAAATACCGTTCGCAATGGTAGCGTGGATGAGACGCTTTTGATTGAGCTCAATAAAAGAGCCGGTGTCGAAATCCCATCAGAGGGAACTATCACGTTGGCAACTACCAATCGTTCAGTTAGAGAGATAAATGACCGTCGATTAAATGAGCTTCCTGGTCAAGCACATGAGTTTCAAGCAGAAATCACTGGTCAGCTTGAAGAGTCAGCTTTCCCCACTGAGGAAATATTGAGACTCAAGGTAGGTGCCCAGATAATGATGCTGAGAAATGACCGCGAAAAGCGTTGGGTGAATGGAACACTTGGCACCATTCATTCTATTTCTGGAGATGAAATCAAAGTAGATATCGATGGCTACAAATACACTGTCTCACCAGAGACCTGGAGCAAGATTAGTTACTATTACAACCGTGAAGAGCAAAAAGTTGAAGAGGAAGTGGTGAGCACCTTCCGCCAATTCCCACTACGACTAGCTTGGGCAATTACTATTCATAAATCTCAAGGGCAAACCTACAGTAGTGTCGTTATTGACCTTGGAGACGGCGCATTTGCTCATGGGCAAACTTATGTAGCTCTTAGTCGCTGCACTCAGCTCGAAACTCTTTACTTGAAGCGTGACGTGTATCGGGAGGATATTTTGGTAGACAGTAATGTGGTGACGTTTATGAAGGGTGTTGATGCATGAAAGTCACGGAACTTGAAGCACTAATAGAGGCTGGAACTGAAACTCAAAATCTAGATTTTAAGGGTGATTGTGCATGGAATGCTGGAAGCTTTGCTAAAGATATTATGGCTATGACCAATGTCCAAGATGGGGGTAGGATTGTCATTGGCGTAAAAGAGAATGATGATGGAACCTATGAAAAACAGGGGGTGTCGTCTGATAATGTAGCAACCTTCAAGCGAGATATTATGCTTGACCAGATAGCCAAGTACACTGACCCACACGTATCTTTTACTGTGGAGTTTGTGAAAGACGGCGATGAGTTAACTTTTATAGTAATTAGCATCGATGCTTTTCAAGAAGTACCAGTTATATGCAGAAAAGACGCCACTGAATTACGGGCAGGTGTTCTTTATTATCGAAACCGAGATAAAAAACCTGAGAGTGCTCGAATATCTAACTCATTTGATATGAGAGACGTTATTGAACGAGCAGCAATAAAGTTAATGCAGAGAGCAAAACGTGTTGGTTATGAGGTGCCTGATAAAGAGCAGGGTGTAAACAAAGCCCTTAGTAATGAAAGGGGTGATTTATGACAGGAGAAGAACTGGTAAAAATTGTTAAGCAAAGAGGATATTGGCGAATACTTTTTGAGCCACTGGCTTATGATGAAAAGCTTAAACCGCTTCGAAGGTGTAAAGAGATTGTTGAGCAAAACTCAATTAGGCTGAGAGGCTGGGACTACCCACACATTCCAAGTAGAAATGATGAAGATACGACATTAGAACCTGGCGATAACTATTGGCAAGGTTGGCTTAACTGGCAGGATTATCACCATAAAGAGTTTTGGAGAATGTATCAGAGTGGGCAATTTGTTCACTATTTTGGATTGATTGAGGATTGGGCTGACGATTACGTAATAAGAAGCATGTGGCAGCAGGAGGATGTTGTTGCTCAGCCAGGTGAAGTACTAGGCATCATAAATGCAACTTACTTTATAACTGAGATTTATCAATTTTTGTCACGGCTTACATCTGAACAGATTTATAACGAAGGAGTACGAGTTACTATCGGTTTGCATAATACTGAAAATAGAAGACTTTTTGTTGATGGTTATAACAGAGCACCATTGTTTCACGAAAGAAAAACACGGGCGAAAGAAGTTGTTTTTAAGGAAAAATATACTACAGAGCAGATTTTAGCTGACCCCAAAGAACTTGCACTTGAAGTGATTGTATATATTTTAGAACGATTTGGTTGGGACCCTCCAAATATTGAAGCAATCAAAAACGACCAGCAAAAATTACTTGAAAGAAAAATATAGCTAGTTATAGGAAGTTATTATGTGGACAAACATTTTTACAACTACTACAGCTTTAATATTTGTTGGTGTTGGTATTTATTTTGTCATTCAGTATAAGAAAATTAGGATAATTGAGAAAGAAATTGACAAACTTGAGGATGATTGGGATGAAGTACCAAAAAAATCAAAAAATCCCTATATTAATAATGCGACTTTAATGAAGATAATTGCCAAAAATAGAGAGCCTATTGAACGGAAGATATATCGATTGAAACAAAAAAGACAGTTTATTCTTGATAAGCTTCCCTTGGCCAGTTGGTTCAAGAAATAATTTGTTTAATCATTAAACAAAACATTGAGACTAATATTTCTACAAATATTTTTTCAGACCCCATTGGAACATTAAATATATTGGCCTGTTTACATAATGTGTTTCTTCATCCATCTTTTCGAAAAGTTCTCTTGAATTATCATTGCTATAGCTCAACGAATAATTAAAATAGCCACCGTTGCTAAATCCAAATTCCGCAGAACCATCATCGTACGCACATCGCCAATTTTTTCTGGAAATAATTGAACAATCGGTGACGGTGGATGGTGGGAACCCCTCAGTCCAATAAATAACTTTTTGGTTTTTCTCATCTATTTTATAAGTGGTGTAGCGTAGTGTGTAGCAACCATCGAAATCGGCAGGGCACATTATAGAATATTCAGTAATTTGTCCTCTTAAAAAACTCCAATCAATTACGTATATAAAAAGAAAGAAAAATATTGCTCCTAAAAAATAGGATAACTTTTTTGATTTTTTATTCTCCTGTTCGGTTTCTTTTTCCATAAATTATTTGTTCTTCTGTTCTGGGGCAATATAGTTGATTAATGCCTTGCCGCCAAAGAACAAGATTGGTAAACCAAAACCAATGACTGCACTCCATTGTTGGGCACTTCTAAAATCGTCTAAATACTTGTGCCAAATTGCATAACACCATTCTTCACCACTTCCGCATGTCCCGATACGTTCTAAGTAGGTTCGATTAACCTCTGTGTCGCGAGTAAAAAGATAGGCGAAATATGCTAATGACAAAAATGTAACTAAAAGAACAATCCTGGTAAGCAACTTGTTAATGTTATGAGAATTAAATTTTCTTGCCATACGATGTTTTTTTGTAATGAAGTAATTGAATTATAACATCTACAGCTGGTTATACTCCTTTACTCACGCGCAGTTCCATCAGGGGAGGTACGAGGTTTTTATTGACCCCATAGGTGGGGGTGGGAGCTACCCAAGTGTGGTACCACAGACACAACAAACCACACGCCCTCATTGGACGTGTAATCAATATACAGGTTTCTACCGATGTCCCGATGAAGAAAAACAGGTGATTATCTATGCGTAAGACAGAGCTGGAGTCTCAAAAACACGCATTAAATCTCTAATCACCTCAACAGCATCACTAATTAGGGTGTTCGAGATACTACAATGTGGGGTCACAAAAGAGACTTTAGAGTCTATTTTGGAAGTATTTGGACATTTTAAGACAGATTAAGTTTCTGAATTAAATTATTTGTCAAATTATTAATTCTAGGACAGTGTGTAAGAGTTTTTGCAATTGTTACTAATCTTGATTTTTTTGCTATTTGAATTATTAACCCATCCCTAATGAAAACCCTTTCAAAATTGTAGGAGTCAATTACTTGGTTACAATCATTGTTGTAAGTAAAACAGTCCATGTCAAAATTAAGCCAAAGATTATTGGAAATTTCTTGATCACCAACCCCTCTCGATACTTGATCCCAATTATTAAAATCAAATGCCTCATTTGGTTTAGCTAGGCTCATATATTGTAAACTGTGCATTTTACCTGTTTGATCTTTATATCTACTTGGGCTACATTGACCAGGTCTTTGAGTCCCCATCACTATAAGGACGTTGCTAATAATTCCCAATTCCATGCCCGCAATTACCCAATCATCGTCATTTTTAGACAGATTTCTTTCACACACGCTCTGAATGTCTAATGTTGATAAATCAGGTGTATTTTTTATTAAGTCTTTAAAACCCCTATCTCTCAGTGTGTCTGGATTGCAGGCATCAGTATGAGCATCAAATAAAATCAAATTAAAAGGTCTTTTATCTTTCTTAAATACAACATTAAAAGCAGGAATTAGGCAATGCCTGTGATAATCATGTATCAGTGTTTTTTTTCCAATTTTGTCAAAAAGAGCACTCATGTCTCTTCTTCCACAATCTTAATTTCATCCTCTGTCAATTCATATAATTTGTAAACTAACTCATCAATTTTCTGTTTTGTTTCTACCTTTGGAGAAACACTCATTTCTCTTACTAGCTGTAATAATTTGTCATTCCTAGTTACTGCCAGGGGAATATTCTCAAGAATCTCTTTACTAATGTTGATATATCCACCGCTCATTTTGAGAGAATTAAAATATTTATTTATAAAAAAGTCTATGAGTGTGGAATTTAAAATTCCTAGAATCACCCATAGAGTTTCTGGTTGACCCAAAATAATGCTGGTTGATTTACCCGCAAGATACTCTCCGTTAATGTCATAGTAGGCTTCAATTTCTTTGCTCATACCAGCAATAATGATTTTTTTAGATTTTGCCTGTGACAGGCGAGTGGCATTTATTGCTTGTAAGTTGTCATCACTCACTACGGGAAAAAGGTACTTATTTTTTAAATATTGCATCTCCTGAGCGCCCCAGAGAGATTGATATTTATTAATAGTTCCAGTATTTATAATTTTGCTAACAGCTTTTTCACTATTTGAATCTTTTATTACTTCTTTTAGCCTGTAGGCCTCACTAACAGTTGCAGCCCCAAGTATCGAAATCCCTACCTGTTTTAATTTTTCATAACTGAGTATTTTCATCAACAACTCGAATGTTTTAACATCATAAAAAAAGATGTCCCAGTATGCATGGTTTTTAATAGAGGCACTACTGCTCTTATTTTTAAATCTCACGTTTTCTAATTCGCCCATTGTCGTAAAGGTAGACTGAATGCTTGGAGATGGGGATGAGTTCATGGCTACTATTGTTACAGGGTACACATCTGCTTCAATAAATACAGGTAATCTAGAGTAATCTCTAACTTCACAAACTGTTCTTGATGAGATGAGCTCTCTTAGAGAGATCGCATATTTGGCTGCAATAAGTTTGTTTGGAATAATGTAGGATAAATGTCCAAGCTCACGTAGCAAACCAACCCCCTTTTCAATAAATGGCACAAATAAATCCCAATTACCCTTTGTTGTAGTGAAAGCTTCTTTATACTGTTCACGTTCTTCAGGGCTATTTTTAGCCATTGATTCAGAATCAACATAAGGTGGATTTGCAATCACAACATCAAATCCTTCTTTTATCCCAAACATCCACTCTGGGTCAAACCATTCGGTTGACTTATGTTTGAAAGGTTTCCAATCAGTTAATTTTCTTGTTAACTCAGCTTTTGCTACACCAGTCCACGAATGTTTATCAATTAAGTCATTGATCATCTCTGATTGTAAATCAGAAAAAGCCAGCATTAAATCTTTTCTTTCTTCATCTCTAGCAGTAAAGTATTGATCTCTTAATTCTCTTAACTTCTCGATCTGAGTATTATCATCAAATAGTTCGTCTTGAGCTTGCAATTTAGGAAGACTCATCAAGCTATTAGCTGTTACAAACTTAAAATCCAAGTTTGGTAATGGCTCAATACCTCGATTATCAAGAGAATCGTCAATGCGCTCATCAACTACTAAAGTTAAAAAACATCTTAATCGAGATATTTCCGTGGCAATTGGCTGGATATCAATACCATAGATATTTTCACGAATAACCCCGAGCTTTCTAATGTAATCAAAGTTTTTGTGAGCAAATTCCCGCTCCAGCACTCTTCGGATTTCAGGTGAAGTGTATTGGATTTGTTTTTTGAACCATAGGTGTCCCTCTGGATCAACTTGTTGCAGAATAAAAACCATTTTTTGCAAAGCTCCAATAGGAAATGCTCCAGATCCACAAGCCGGATCAAGAATCTTTATTTTCTCCAAGGCATTTATAACTTTTTCTTTTTCATCTTCTTCTAGAGTGCATTGGTCGTCGTCTGTTAAATCGTAGCTAATGATTAAGCGAAGTTTATCTTCCTCTATCCCAGTTTTCTGCTTGAGGTAGAGAAGTAGGCTTTCATCAACCATGTAATCAACAATCACGCGAGGAGTGTAGTAACTACCAGTACTTTTGCGAGCTGACTCTCCAGTTTCTGGATTGATCTCGGCAAGTAAGTTTTCAAAAATACGCCCCAACATTTCAGGATCAATAGACAGCTCCTCATCAAAGCTGGTGTTTTCATCAATAGTAAAATGGTATGTTTCAAGGGTTTGAAACAGTTCCACAAACCATTCATCAGGAATGATGAGAGTGTTGTGAAATTGTGATTGTAGATCCCCATTTTTTCTCTTGTAGAAATCGTCATCATGTGGTGAAAACAATCCGCCATTAAGGTAAGGAATTAGAGAGTAGGGCTCGTCATAAAAAGGATCTTTTCTCGATTTTATCTGTTGATTAAGCACTTCAAAAAAGATTGGCTCCAAGACCGCATGATAATAATCAGAGTGCTGTGAAATTGCTTCTAAAGACACCAACTCTTTTGGCATCAAGGATGTACCATCAGCACTTTTTTTCTCTCGGAGAAACCAACAAAAGATAATACGTCCAATAAGCCGTACAGCAAATTCAAGACTGGTTTGGCTGTGGTCAGCTATGAAAGGCAGCTTTAGCTTTGAATCATATTTTTTTTGATTTCTACCAGTTCCTAATGTTCCCCCAACAAGTTTGATAAAGCTTTCTGAAATTTCTTTGTAAAATTCTTTGTTTACTACTTCAAGCGAGAAGCGACTTTTTAGATCATTTATGTCAGTAACAGTTTCTCTTTTGAGAAGGAATCTGGTTGGCGTGTTTACTTTAGCTTGTGGTCCCAAAACATATGATTGTCTTTTGGGATTAGAAAGTTTAGTAATGATTTTTCCCTCAGACCACTCTGGCTTGCTGGTTAAAAGCGATAGTCGCCATTTTGGATAATCATCTGAGTAATAGGCGATTAGAGCATTTGGCGTAGCGTGCTTTTTAATAAAATTAAAACTCTCTTTTGCTAGTCCTACTTTTCTGCCCGTTGGGTCTTTTTCTGTTTCAATAATAAACACTCTCACGCCAAGGGCCGACTGACCGAGTGTAGTGATAGATTTCACGCCATTAAAAACATCTACTTTTCGAACATCCATCGAGAAATCAGGTAAAAATTTCTCTATCCAGTCAGAAAATTCTTGTTGATTGAAAGCTATGCTAAAATTCATATTCGTAATTCTTCAGAAAGAACTATTAATTCAGATAATCCTTCCAACTGATCAACCCGTTTAAGGCTGGTTTCAATAGTTTGTTTTGACACAATGTTTTGTATTTGATCGTATGCTTCTTCCAAATTACCCATATTTACCCTGCTAATCTGCTTATATTGCCCCTCACTCAAATCATCATACTCTTTAATCACTTTCATAAGGTCAAGGGCGTAATCTTTTGCTGGTGGGTACTGATCAATCAGGATTTGTAAGGGTTGAAGCGCTTTGGCACGATTACCTCGTATTACCGGTAGTTTATGTTTTTCAAATAACTTATCGCGAATTACAATAAAAAGTTCGTTAAAATCGGTATCAGGAGCTTTTCCTTCTTCTACTGGATCTGCTACAAAAAGTGGTAGTACTTCTTCAGCTGAAACTATCTTTGGTTCATCGTCTTTGTTTTTCTTTATAACAAAGACTGCTTGGTTGCCTTTTTTACCAAAAGCAATACCTCCATTAAATTTTTGACCCAACCTCATTACTCGATTTCTCGGACGAATATTTATGGCTTCATTAATAACCTCATCGGGTGTCTGATCATATACCTCACGATGTTGCGCATCCCAGGATTCAAATTCAGCTTCTTTATTGGCTTTGACAAATTCATCCTTAAAGAAACTTCGAAGCTCTTCATCACTAGTGAGAGTTTTTGTATCACTTCCCACCACAGCATTAATAAGCGTCATTTTAAGGGTGCTAATCTGCTGAATTCTTGTTTCGGCTTCACCAATAGCTGTTGGAAAAAAGTTATAAACAAAGATGTTGTCGAATACTTTTTTGTTAATACGATTAATACGACCAATTCGTTGAATAACTCTAGTGGGATTAAAA
>Ga0265295_1005491_pt1 | contig 16112 bp, 14 predicted proteins | sample Munlansysbiofilm_FD_192503 | JGI IMG/M metagenome (GOLD analysis project Ga0265295, IMG submission 192503) | Leachate microbial communities from a municipal landfill in Southern Ontario, Canada - Methane capture system biofilm | ecosystem: Engineered > Solid waste > Landfill > Unclassified ... | reverse complement strand
TAGGCCAGACAAACTGCAGTAGTTGTGTAGTGACATTCCCTTTTGTCAGGTCTTTCATAAAGAGGTCTTCATCTTAATTTGAATTTGCAAAAGTAAGAAGTTTACAGTTGCTTTAATTGATTTATTATATAATAGTTTCGGAAAAATCAGGCAAATATATTCCTTAAATGAGTTGTTAAATTCCTAAAAAAATTGTACGTTTGCAGAAGAATTTAAATGCGTAAATAATCATAAGTAATCACCAATAATTTTTTTTAAACGTATGAAAAAACATAACTTTAGCGCAGGTCCTGCCATATTGCCAAGGATCGCAATTGAAAACACAGCGAAAGCAATTCTTGACCTTAATGGTATCGGAATGTCACTGATTGAGATTTCTCATCGCAGTAAAGATTTTCAAGCTGTGCTTGATGAAACTATTTCTCTTATTCGTGAACTCTTGGACCTTCCATCAGATTATCACATTCTCTTTCTTGGAGGCGGAGCAAGTACTCAATTTGCAACAATCCCCATGAACTTCCTTAGAACAAAAGCTGCCTATCTTGATACAGGCGTTTGGGCCAACAAGGCAATGAAAGAAGCAAAAGGGTTTGGTGAAACCATTTGTGTTGCCTCATCTAAAGATAAAAATTACTCTTATATCCCTAAAGGATATGATATTCCTGCAGATGCAGATTATTTCCATATTACTACAAACAATACTATTTATGGAACTGAAATTCATGGTGACATTAAATCTCCAGTCACAATGATTGCGGATATGTCATCTGATTTTCTGAGTCGTCCAACCGATATTTCAAAATACGAAATGGTATATGGTGGTGCACAGAAAAATATTGGACCTGCTGGAACTGCATTTGTAATTATTAAAGATAGCATGTTAAGCAAAGCTGCTACTGACATCAGACATATTCCCACAATGTTTAACTACCAAACACATGTTGATGGCGGTAGTATGTTTAACACTCCTCCTGTAATGCCGATCTTTACCATTAGAGAAACTATGAAATGGCTCAAAGCATTGGGTGGTCTGAAAGCAATGGAAAAAATAAATATTGAAAAAGCTACCATTTTATATGATGCTATGGATAGCAGCCGTATTTTTGAAGGCACCGCTGCACTTGATAGTCGCTCATTGATGAATATCTGCTTTGTTATGAAACCAGAATACAAAGAAAAAGAGGATGCTTTCATGGAATTTGCTAAATCAAAAGGCATGAATGGAATCAAGGGTCATAGATCAGTTGGTGGATTCAGAGCTTCAACCTATAATGCGCTTCCTAAAGAAAGTGTGCAGGCTCTGGTGGACTGCATGAAAGAATTTGAAAAAAGCGTTTAATTAAAAACCTTAGAGACTGTTATGTTGCATAACAGTCTCTTTTTTTATTGTTAATAATTTAATCAGAAAAGAAATGAAAAAAATATTGATCGCAACTGAAAAACCCTTTGCGAAAGTAGCAGTAGATGGAATTAAAGAAATAGTTGAAAAAGGAGGATATGAATGTGTCCTACTTGAAAAGTACACAGATAAAGCACAATTGCTAAAAGCAGTGGCTGATGTTAATGCCATAATCTTCCGCAGTGATATTATTGATGCTGAAGTTATTGATGCTGCAAAAAATTTAGAAATTGCAGTTAGAGCCGGTGCCGGATACGATAATATTGATTTGGCTGCTTCTACTAAGAATAATGTTGTTGTTATGAATACTCCTGGACAGAATTCTAATGCTGTTGCGGAATTGGCCATTGGAATGATGATCTATATGTCACGTAATTATTATAGTGGTGCTGCTGGAACAGAATTAAAAGGTAAATCAATTGGTATTCATGCATACGGTTACGTTGGCAAAATGGTAGCTCATATTGCTCAAGGCTTAGGAATGAAAGTTTTTGCTTTTGACCCTTTTGTAGCTAAAGAAAAAATTGAGGCTGACGGCGTAGTTGTAGTTAATAGTGTTGAAGAACTTTATGAAAAATGCCAGTATGTTTCATTGCATATCCCTGCCAATGATAAAACTAAAAATTCTATTAATTTCAATTTGTTGAACAAAATGCCCAAAGGTGCAACTTTGATCAACACTGCTCGTAAAGAAGTGATTGATGAAGAAGGTATCATGAAAATGTTTGCTGAGCGTCCTGATTTTAGGTATATATCTGACGTTGCTCCAGGCAACAAATCTGATATTGAAGCATCTTATGAAGGCCGTTATTTCTTTACACCAAAAAAATGCGGTGCGCAAACACAAGAAGCAAATGTGAACGCAGGCTTAGCAGCAGCTAATCAAATTGTTAAATTTTTCCAACAAGGAGATAAAACTTTTATGGTTAATAAATAATTGCGTATATTCGCAAAAATTCTATCTATTAACCAATAGAAAACTACTATGGAAACTAAGGAAAGACCCTTCAACTTCTTCAGGTTTGAAGATTTGCGAATTTATCACAAAGCTCTTGCTTATGTTAAATGGGTGTATGTTGCAGTTGCTGATTTTCCCCAGAACGATAGGGATGAGCTCGGAGCAAACTTTGTTAAAGCAGCTACAAACATTGCAGGATATATCGCTGAAGGATCAGGACGCAACAAGAGTCAGTTTATCTACTATTTGAAAATGGCCAAAAGCTCAGTTCGTGAATGTGTTGTTTTTTCAACAATCGCAAATCAAAACGATCTTTTGTCAGTGGAGAAAGAAGAAGAATCGAGAGATTTTCTGATAGAAATATCAAAAATGGTTGGTGCTCTTATCTCCTCACTTCAGAGAAGCCGCCGTACAGATGAAGAAGATGATGAATCTGAACCTCGTATTGATCCAGTTTCCGGAACAAATGACCCCAATATCTATTAAACTAAACAAACTAAAATTTCTTAATTATTATGGCAGTATTAAAACCTTTTAAGGGACTACGTCCTTCAGTGGATATAGTTGAGCGGTTATCATGTTTGCCCTATGATGTTATGAATGCAGAAGAAGCTGCACGCATGGCTGAGGGGAAAGAAGAGTCACTGTTGCATGTTACTCGTGCTGAAATTGATTGCCCTCAGGGAACAGATACCCACAGTGAAATTGTTTACAACAAAGCTGTTGAAAATTTTAAAAAGATGCAGCAAAAAGGATGGCTGAAATTTGATGATGCAGCAAAATTCTATATTTATGCTCAAACCATGAATGGCAGAACACAGTATGGAATAGTAGGTTGTGCTTGGAGTGAAGATTATTTCAATGGACTAATCAAAAAACACGAACTTACACGTCCAGATAAAGAAGAAGACAGAATGGTTTTGACAAGACATACAAATGCCAATATCGAACCTGTTTTCTTTTCTTATCGTGCTGTTCCTGAAATTGATGCTATCGTTGATAACATTATCAAAAATCAAGAACCAGATTATGATTTTGTTTCTGAAGATGGTTTCGGACATCACTTTTGGCCGATTAACAATGCAGAAACTAACAAGAGAATAGAAGAGCTTTTTGCTACAAAAGTACCGTACTTATATGTTGCCGACGGACATCACCGCACTGCAGCAGCAAGTCGTATCGGACGTGAAAAAGCAGCTCAAAACCCCAATCATAAGGGAGACGAGGAATATAATTTCTTTATGTCAGTGAATTTTCCAGATAATCAACTGATGATCATTGATTATAACAGAGCAGTGAAAGATCTCAATGGAATGAACAAAAATGAGTTCTTTGAAAAACTTTCACAGGTGATGGATATTCAGGAAATGGGAGCAGAAATTTACAAACCAGATTCTCTTCATGAATTCAGTATGTATATGGATGGTATTTGGTACAAGCTGAATGCTAAAGAAGGAACTTATGATGACAATGATCCTATGAAAACACTTGATGTTAATGTGTTGTCAGATCATGTTCTTGATAAAATTCTTGGAATTTCTGACCTAAGAACCAGCCAAAGAATTGACTTTATTGGCGGAATTAGAGGTCTTGGAGCACTGAAAAAACGTGTTGATAGTGGAGAGATGATTGTTGCTTTTGCATTGTATCCTGTTTCCATGAAGCAATTGATTGATATCGCCGATACGGGCAACATCATGCCACCAAAAACAACTTGGTTTGAACCTAAACTGAGAAGTGGATTGGTGATTCATGTGCTTGATTAATTCCCTAGAGATATAATAATCTTATTAATTTATTAAGGTACATGCGGAAACGTATGTGCCTTAATTGTTTTATAAGCTTTTTTTTGAAAAGAAGATTAAATGAATATTGATTTGCTCATAGAAATGAGCGTATATAAGGTAATCAAAGGGAAATAATGTTTCAATAACTCGGGCATCAACACTCAATGAAGATGTCAAGACATTAAAAAACTATTCAGCAAAATTGCTGCTGTTAAAGGGGAGTGTTTTTTTGGTTAGAAAAGATGAAGTTAGTTTAGAAAATATATCTTCTTTATTATTCGCAGCATTTTTCTTGATCATTTTCATCGTTACCCTCGTGCATACATGAAGACCAACTATAATCATACAGACCTTCTAAAAGGCGTTCTGCTTTTTGTTCAGGAGTTAAAGATTCGTATTCCTGTTTTTCCTTTAGTTGTTCTTTTTCAATTCTAAGGCGTTCTTCTTCATCTTTTTTGCCGTATGTATCCTCAAGTCTTTGCTTAAGGAATGGCGCTGCCACATTAGGAAAAAGTTCAAGAAGGAGTTCTTCTTTTTCGTTTTCTGCAAGTTTATGGTTATCATATTCAGGAAATACAGGGTTTGGCTGTTTCTGATAAGCAGAAGTATCGTAAGGCACTTCAATAGGACTGCCTGTGATTTTTTTACGGAATTCAGGATTTACAGGGACTGGTGTCTTTCCGTAGCTTCCCTTAACCAAATTGACAAACTGAGTGTTGTTATTGGTATATCTTGGAAGTCCTTTGTTCTCATCAATAACACAATTGACAGCCTGCACACCTACAATTTGGCTTGTGGGTGTTACCAGTGGAGGACATCCAGCATCAAAACGGACTTCGGGAACAATTTTTAGCACTTCATCAAGAAGGTCATCAAGGCCCAGTTGTTTCAACTGTGTAAGCATATTGCTATACATCCCGCCAGGAATCTCAGCATCTCTTACTTGGTCGTTTGGTGCAGGGAATCCAAACCATGCATCAATAGCATGGGTGGCTTTTAGTAAGCGATTTTGGTCTTTTGTTTGAGCAGCTTCAATAGAGTCATCAAAAAGTTTTTCAATTTCTACGGGAAGGCTGTCTTTTGTTACATCAAAAACTCTTGGAAATTTCTTGAAATTGTCATATTCACTCATCTCGTGGCGAATCTGAATCAGTTCTTTGTTGATGGCATTTACTGAATCAATATCAAACTGAGGTTCTATGTTGAGTTTTTTGCAAAATAGATAGATCAGTTCAACAGCAGGAGCAGCAGAGCCACCGGCAAACGCCCAGATATTGGTGTCAACTATGTCAACTCCGTATATGATGGATGTAAGGACAGAGGCAAGTCCAAATCCAGGTGTGCAATGGCTATGAAAATCCACGGGAACCTTTAATCCTTTTTTTAAAGCAGGAATCATGTCCCAGATTACATTAGGAGGAATCAGTCCAGCCATATCCTTGATTGTGATCATGTCGGCACCCAAGGCTTCAATGGCTTTTGCCTTTGCAACAAAATATTCAGTAGTAAATACTGGAGTAAATTTTTTCTGTTTTTTAATGAGCCCAAAAAACTTTTTTTCAGGTTTGAACTTAGGATCAACAGTATAACAAACTGCTCCATCTGCCATTCCACCGTTTTCCTTTACATAACGAATTGTGCTTTCCAGATTCGTGGTGTCATTGAGTGCATCGAAAATACGCATAATATCTACCCCTGATTTAACAGCATTTCTGTTAAATCCTTCAATTACTTGCTCAGGGTATGGATTATATCCAAAAAGATTTCTGCCGCGTGAGAGTGCTGTCAGCTTTGATGTATTGCCGATAGCTTCTTTTATTTTTTCAAGACGCTCCCATGGGTTTTCATTAAGAAAACGCATGACTGAATCGGGAACAGCTCCTCCCCATACCTCCATGGCATAAAAACCTGCGGATTTATAATAGGGAAGCACCCTGTCAACTTGTGCTTGATTCATACGTGTAGCAAACAACGATTGTTGTCCGTCGCGTAACGTTAAGTCTCTAATTAGTAGTTTTTTTGTCATTTGAATCTCGATTTTTCAAGAATACCAAAATTACAAATTTTTTCGTGAATTAGCGTAGTGTTCGGTAAATTTATTTGGTATTTCATTAAATCTTAAAAGTAGTAAAATGAGTTGTCTAACAATAAATTTGTCATACGGCAATTATTCTCTTTTTAGTCTCAGTATATGGGAATAAATAAAAAATTTCTAAAATCTGAATCGGTGATAATCCCAAGCTCTGAATTGCTGAAGTTTAAGTTCACCCTTAATTTTCTCTGCAATAACTACAAAAACCAAAAGATTATGAGCCTCAAGCCAGCCTCTGGCCATTTCAACTCCTCTGCATGCATCAGCAAAAACCACATAAAAAATAAGCTTGTTCCTTTTAAGCCATGCAATTGCAACCTCCTCACTATCAATAGCGTCACTTAGAATAGCAAGCTCAGGAAATCCGTTAGTCATAAGCCATTTAAGGGCCTTTTTGTCTGTGCGGACTGCATTGGCAAAAGCTGCCAGTTCGGGATAGCCGTTATTGAGTAGAAAGTAGAAAAAAACGGATTTTCCTGCAATAGCCTCACTCAGCGCCATCAGCACTTTTACAGGATATTCATACAGAAGTGTTCGTTTCTTCATGGAATGTAAAGTTACAAAGAAATCAATAAATCTGTATTTTGCTCTCAGGAATAAATTTTTGGAGGAATGTTTTAGCTTCTTCCAATTCCTGTTGTTCCACTTTTGATAGTGTTTCAAGTGGCGTTCCTCGTGCAATTGAGTATAACATCAAAGTGTGGGGATGAATGAGCTGCAAATGTTCACCCAAAAGTTGCAGTTCATCAGTTGTGGTATTGTCTATGATTTCTTCTCCCACAATTCCTTTGAGCAGTAACGTTTGAACAATTAGATTGCCATTGAACCGTTTCAGTTGTTGCACAATCTTGTTGAGAGTTATGGAGCTGTTTGGTTGGTTGATGAGTCTAAACATGTGTTCGCTTCCGGCATCCAGCTTCATGATGGCTTGATCTACTTTCAGCAGAGCGTCAAATACATCGGAGCGGTCAAGGGTTGTGGAGTTTGATAATACTGCAATTTGGCCCTTACTCATATACTTGTCGCGGAGCTTGATGGTGATGTCGATAATTTCTCCAAAGTGTGGATGAAGTGTTGGTTCTCCGTTTCCTGCAAATGTTAGTGCATCAGCTATTTCTCCATTTTCGACCATTTGTGCTAATTTTAGCTCAAGTGCCGATTCATAATCAGTTGTTGAAACGAATTCGCCTTTGTTGGTTTCGGTCCAACCGCATTCGCAATACACACAATTGAATGTGCATATTTTTAACCCTGTAGGAAGCAGATTAAGTCCCAAAGATTGTCCGAGCCGTCTACTGTAAATAGGACCGAAAATGATTTTGTCGAAAAGGAAAGTCCCCATGGAAGGGTGCGTTGAATTATTTGTTGAACTTGTTAAGTTCTGCGTAACCGTTGTCGATGAGTTTGATAAAACCATCAAAGACTTTGTTAATATCTTCTCTGTGTTGTTTTTTTCGAAGTTTTAGTGCTTCTTTATCTTTTGTGATGTTGCGCTTACGCTTATCCGCAGGATTGTGAATAATATTTACCACTTCATTTCTGGAATTTATAACTTTATCAGCCAACTCATCTACCTTTTCTTCGCTGTTGGGATATAGGTGAAGAGTCAGATAACAATCGCCTACAAATTCTGCACATAGATAATTAACGTCTTTTTTGAGTTCCCTTAAACTTGTCATGATATTTCGATTTTAATTAGTTTGTAAAGATAATAGATTTTTTTCTAGAATATTGGTTTTCACTGTATTGACAATATGTGCCGCATTCATTCCAAGAATATCATGTAATTCTTCAACAGTTCCTTGTTGAACGAAGTTGTCAGGAATTCCTAAAGGAATATGTTTGACGTGATAATTATTGCGACAGATGAATTCGGTTACTTCTGATGCCAGTCCGCCTTTTATAGCGCCGTCTTCAATGGTAAGAACCACACTGTAATTTGTCATTACATGTTTTAAAACAACTTCATCAATAGGTTTTAAAAACACCATGTCGTAATGCTGAACTTTGATGTTTTCAAGGTTAAGAATGGCGGTCGCTTCAATGACATAATTTCCGGCATGTCCAAGGCTGAGTATGGCAACATCCTTGCCTTCTGATATGAGTTTCGCTTTGCCGATTTCAACATGTCTGAATGGTTGCTTCCAGTCATGGTGAACTCCTCTGCCTTTGGGATATCGGATTGCAAATGGGAGTGAAGGTTTTGTTTGTGCGGTGTACATGAGATTTCTCAATTCGATTTCATCAATTGGAGCTGAAATAATCATGTTGGGGATAGGTCTTAAAAAAGCAAGGTCAAACTGTCCCTGATGTGTTGGGCCATCTTCTCCCACAATTCCTGCCCTGTCAATACAAAAGATAACAGGGAGTTTCTGTAGAGCGATGTCGTGAATAATCTGATCGTACGCTCTTTGCAAAAATGTTGAATAAATAGAGCAGAAAGGAATCATTCCCCTGTGTGCAAGCCCAGCAGCAAATGTCACCGCATGTTGTTCGGCAATGCCCACATCAAAAGTGCGATCTGGAAATCTTTGTTGCATATATGTTAGTGAGCTTCCTGAGACCATTGCCGGTGTTATGGCAACAATCTTGTTGTTTTTCTCAGCCAGTTCCAAAAGAGTTTTTCCAAAAACAGTTTGATATTTCTGCGTTTTTGTTTCATTGCAATCTTTTTCAATAAGATCACCAGTTTCTGCATTGTATTGTCCGGGAGCGTGATAAATGGTTTGTTCCTTCTCGGCTTTTATAAACCCTTTTCCTTTAGTGGTAATGATATGCAGTACTTTTCGCCCTGGAACAACTTTCAGGTCGCTGAGGATGGCAATCAAATCATTGATATTGTGACCATCAATGGGGCCAAAATATCTAAAATTCAGTGATTCAAAGAAATTACTCTGTTTGAGAATCGCTGATTTTATAGTCGTAGTGATTTTGTTTATAAATTTATGAAACCATGTTCTTCGCAGTAGCCTCCATGTGCGCCATTTTAACTTGTTGTAAGTCTTAGAAGCAGTGATTTTGGCGAAATATTCCTTAATGGCTCCTACGTTCCTGTCAATGGCTATGCCGTTGTCGTTGAAAATGACCAACAGATTTGGATTGATATCTCCTGCATGATTCATAGCTTCAAATGACATCCCGCCTGTAAGTCCTCCGTCTCCAATTACTGCTATATGGTTTGTTTTATTGTCTCCATTTAGTGCATCGGCCATTGCCATTCCTAAAGCAGCAGATATTGAAGTGCTAGAATGCCCAGTTCCAAATGAATCATAGGGGCTTTCTTGAATTTTTGGAAATCCACTAATGCCGTGAAGTTGTCTGTTGGTCTTAAAACTTGTTTTTCTACCTGTAAGAATCTTATGCGCATATGCTTGATGTCCCACATCCCATACAATGGTTTCTTTAGGAGTGTCAAATACATAATGCAGGGCTACTGTGAGTTCAATAACTCCTAAATTGGCTCCCAGATGTCCGGGGTTTTCTGCAACTTCATTAATTATAAATTGACGTAGCTCGCCGCACAGCTGTTTCAGCTCTTTTCTGTTTAATGTTTTCAGATCATCGGGTTTGTTAACCCCATCAAGAATATTCTTACCGCTCATATCAAAAAAAACTACAAGTCTGCAAAACTAACGAAAATTGCATAATAAATTGTATATAAGACTTGTGATATGACAAAAAAGTTCACTTTTATTGAGCAAAAGATGATAGGAAATTGCGGAAAATCTTATTTTTCAAATACTTTTTTTCCGGCTACCCAAGTTGAAACAACCTTCATTTCAGGAATCAATTGTGGGTCTATGTTCATGGGATCTTGATCAAGGATGATAAAATCCGCCCATTTTTCAGGTTCAATACTTCCTTTTACATTGTCTTCAAATCCTGCACGGGCTGCCCATAGTGTCATCGACCACAAAGCTTCTTTTCGTGAAAGCAATTGTTCAGGATAAAAACCATTTTCAGGAAACCCCTTCACATCTTTTCTTGTAATTCCTGCATAGAAAGTTAAAAATGGATTGATTTGTTCAACAGGAAAATCTGTTCCGTTGCAAAGCCAACCATTTTGCTCTAACAGCAGTCGCCATGCGTAAGCATATTTAATTCTCTCAGAGCCAAGTCGTTGTTCTGCCCAGTACATGTCACTTGTGCAATGAGTTGTCTGAATTGAAGGGATGATGTTGTATTTTCCAAACATCTGAATGTCATCTGGATGTATCACTTGCGCATGTTCAATTCTCCAGCGCAAATCGTTGCTTCCGCCTAAAACTTCTGCATAGATTTTTAAAACTTCGCGGTTGGCCGAATCACCGATGGCATGAATACACAATTGCCAACCGAATGTTTTTGCCATTTCAGCATGTTTCATGATATAATCCGTGTTGCTTACCATAACCCCTTTGTTGCCCGGATCATCAGTGTAATCCTCAATCAGGCATGCGCCTCGAGAACCTAGTGCTCCGTCAGCATACAATTTGATTGACCTCACAGAAAGTCTATCGGTGAGGTAAATTCCATCTTTTACGAACTCTATAAAATCATGATGCATTGGGTCCAGCATTGCATAAATTCTTATTGCCAGATCTCCTGTTTTATGCAGTGAATCAATCAGCAATACTTCTTGAACTGACAATCCGGCATCGGTAACCGAAGTAAGTCCATAGGAAAAGCAGTCTTTCTGTGCGCGGATCAATGCGCTGATTTTGGTATCGCGGGCAGGTGTGGGAATATGTTTTTTTACCAACTCCATAGCTTCATCAATGATGATCCCGTTGGGCTTGCCATTGGTGAGCAGTATTTTTCCACCCTCAATTTTAGTGTTTGCATTTATATTTGCGATTTCCAAAGCCTTTGAATTGACCCATGCTGCATGCCCGTCCACGCGTATCAGATAAACTGGTTTGTCGGGAAATACTTTGTCAAGAAGTGTACAATTGGGAAATTCAGGGATACTCCATTTGTTCTGATCCCATCCCCGCCCCATAATCCAAGGAGTGCTGCATGTTTCAGCAAAAGATGCAACAGACTGAACTGCTTCTTCAGCTGATGTGGCATTTTTCAGGTCCACATATAATTCTTTGTTGAGACCATACCCTAGGAAATGGCAATGGGCATCATAAAACCCGGGGAGAATAAATTTCCCGTAAGCATCAACAATGTTGTCAGATTTGTATTTTGAGAGGATTTCGCTGTTGCTGCCAGTGGCAATAATTTTCCCATTCTGCACTGCAAATGCTTCAATCGTTGAAAATAAGGTATCACAGGTGTAAATTGTCGCATTGTGGACAATCATATCTGCCTTTTCCTTTTTTAACCCACAACTGCTGACCAAAATAGCCATAATAAAAATTGTGTTCGCTGAGAATTTTAGTTTTATGGGATACATAATTATTAATCTTTTGTACAAAATTATAGAATAATTGTATACCCCAAATAAAATACATATAGCTAATTCAATACGTTTTTATAAATTCATTTTCAGCCAAGTATTCGTTCTTGCAACTTTTTTCATAGTTTTGCACTTTAAAACACATTTATAATGAAACGTTTATTCATAAAGTCATTTTTCGAAGAAAACATCCGTGAAAGTATCGGACAGGAAATAATTATCAAAGGATGGGTTCGCTCAAAACGCGAAAGCAAAAGTGTAACGTTCCTTGCTGTTAATGATGGCACTATTGTTCATAGCATTCAGGCTGTTGTTGACAATGCGGCTGTGTCAGAAGAAATCATGAAGCAAGTTACAACTGGTGCTTGTGTTGAAGTGCACGGAACAATTGTTGAATCACCTGCTCAAGGACAGTTCGTTGAAATTCATGTATCTCAAGTGATTGTCATTGGAACTTGTCCTGTGGATACTTATCCGTTGCAAAAGAAAGGGCATACTCTTGAGTTCCTCCGAGAGATTGCGCATCTTCGTCCACGGACCAATACTTTTGGAGCAGTATTGCGTATCCGTCATAATTTGTCTTTTGCCATTCACCAGTTTTTCCATGAAAAAGGATTTTTTTATCTTCATTCACCTATTATTACTGGTTCTGATGCCGAAGGAGCAGGAGCAATGTTCAGAGTTTCAGTTCTTGATCCCAAGAACCCGCCTTTGAATGAAGATGGATCTGTCAATTGGACTGAGGATTTTTTCGGAAAGGAAACCAATCTAACCGTTTCAGGTCAGCTTGAAGGTGAACTTGGAGCTTTGGCACTTTCACATGTATATACATTCGGTCCAACATTCAGGGCTGAAAATTCAAATACTCCTCGCCATTTAGCTGAGTTTTGGATGATAGAACCAGAGATGGCTTTTTATGAGATTCAGGATAATATGGATCTTGCCGAAGAGTTTTTGAAATATACCGTGAAATTTGCACTAGAAAATTGTCGTCATGATTTAGAGTTTTTAGAAAAGATGTATGACAAGGAATTAATTTCTCGTTTGAATCACGTTGTTGACACATCTTTCGAACGAATTTCTTACACAAAAGGTGTTGAGATTTTACTTGCATCGAGCAAAAAATTCGAATATCCGGTAAGTTGGGGCTGTGACTTGCAGTCTGAACACGAGCGATATCTTGTGGAAGAACATTTTAAAAAACCCGTAATTATTTCCGATTATCCCAAGGAGATCAAAGCTTTTTATATGAAACTCAATGATGATAATAAGACTGTACGAGCCATGGATGTTTTGTTCCCTCGTATTGGTGAAATCATTGGAGGAAGTCAGAGAGAAGAGAGTTATGACAGGTTACTCAGCAGAGTTAAGGAATGTCATGTTCCTGAAAAGGATATATGGTGGTATCTTGAAACACGTTTGTTTGGAACGGCTCCCCATTCGGGATTTGGGCTAGGTTTTGAGCGTCTTGTACTTTTTGTAACTGGCATGGCCAATATCAGAGATGTAATTCCCTTCCCTAGAACTCCAAACAACGCAGAATTTTAATAGCCAAATTTGGAAAAAGTTACGAAAAAGTTGTAAATTGCAACATAAAACAAAAGGATTATGTTACGTCAGTCATTGGAACAGAAGTTGTTGCAAAAGCTGTCTCCTCAGCAAATTCAGCTGATGAAGCTGCTGCAGATTCCCACTGTGGCACTAGAGCAGAGAATTAAACAAGAAATAGAAGAAAATCCCGCTCTTGAAACTGGAGAAGAAGATCAGGATGATGATACTCGTGATGATGATTTTTCAGATGACGAATATGGCGAAGATGTCAATGCGAAAGAAGAGACCGGAGATGATGAATTTGATATTAATGATTATATTGATGATGATATTCCTGATTACAAGCTTTATACCGCGCAGAACAAGGACGAAGAGCAGCGGAGCATCCCTTATGCTTCTGGCACAACTTTCAGGGATACACTTCTTGAGCAGTTGGGATTGAGAGAAATTACACAGAAACAATACCTTATTGGTGAACAGATTGTAGGAAACCTTGATGATTCAGGATATTTGCAGCGGAAGCCAGAGTCGCTTGCCGATGACTTGATGTTTTTTCAGAATATCAGTGCTGAAGTGCAAGAAATTTTCGATGTTTTGGCGATTATTCAAGAACTGGACCCTCCAGGAGTGGGGGCTCGTTCACTTCAGGAATGTCTATTGATTCAACTTCTCAAAAAACCTGATTCAGAAGATGTTGTTTTGGCTCAAACTATTGTTAGAGAGTTGTTTGAGGAGTTTTCAAAGAAACATTATGATAAAATATTGAAAAAACTCAATATTTCAGAAGATGATCTCAAGAAAGCCATGGATGTGATTCTAACTTTGAATCCAAAACCCGGTGGTTCCACTTCAGAAACTGAACGTGGCAATGTTTATGTCGTTCCAGATTTTTTTATTGCAAATGATAATGGGGTTCTTGAGCTTACGGTAAATTCTAGAAATGTGCCTGATCTCAAAATCAGTCGCTCTTATTTGGAAATGCTTCGGGATTTAAGCAAGTCTCAGGATAAACTCAATGAGCAGCAGAAACAAACTGTACAGTTTGTTAAGCAAAAGGTAGATTCTGCTAAGTGGTTTATTGATGCAATCAGACAACGTCAGAATACCTTGTATACTACCATGAAGGCTATCCTGGAATATCAGCAGGAGTACTTTCTCACTGGAGATGAAACCAAAATTCGTCCTATGATCCTTAAAGATATTGCTGAAATTGTTCAGCTTGATATCAGTACGGTGAGTAGGGTTGCTAATAGTAAGTATGTTCAAACTCCATTTGGTACATTCCTTCTTAAAACATTTTTTTCTGAGTCACTTACAACTGCTTCAGGAGAAGAAGTGTCTAGCCGCGAGGTGAAAAAAATACTCCAGGATACTATTGAGGCCGAAGATAAACGAAAACCAATTACAGACGATCAATTGACAAAAATTCTGAAAGAAAAGGGATATAAAATTGCAAGACGTACTGTTGCTAAATACCGCGAGCTGTTGAGTATTCCTGTTGCTCGACTGCGTAAAGAACTTTAATTTATTGAAATGGAACAAAAAATTGCTCGGGTATTTTCCGTTATTCTGCATCCAGTTTTTATTCCTTTATTGGCTGCAGTAGTGATCTTTAGAATGCCACTGTATCCGTTCACCTTTTATAGCCCTAATGCCATGTATGTGGTTTTGGGCCAAGTGATGGTATTCAATGTTATCACTCCTCTGTTCTTGATTTACTTGTATAAAAAAGCAGGTTTTATTAGCTCTTATACTCTTGAAACCAAACGAGATCGCATTCTTCCTTTGTTCACTTTTGCCTTGATGTTGTATCTCACATCAATGATTTCTGAAAATTGGAATTTGCCACCTCTATGGAATGTTATTCTGCTGTTTTTTGCACTGTTAACACTCTTGTCACTACTGCTGACATTTTTCTTTAGAGTGAGTCTTCATTTAACAGGCTGGGGTGGTCTTATAGGATTGGTTATTGTTTTGATAGCGAAATATCAGGTTCCATACCTTTATGTATTATCAATTTTGCTTTTGATTAGTGGAGTTTCAGCTTGGTCAAGAGCAGTTCTTAAACAACACAAAGCTTTAGAAATGATTGTGGGATTTGCGTTAGGCGTTTGTGTTATGGTTGCAGGAATGTTTTTGCTGCAAGTCTTTAATTAGTATGGCATGATGGAAAGACCAATAGAAATGGGGTACATTTGAGGTCCCTTGTCTTTCTTAAATACTGAAGTCATGTTATACGATGCATGCAAACTAATCCACCGATATCCAATTCTTAGTGTAGGTCCGTAACGCAGAGTCTCAAAATTTTGATGCTTGTATTCTTTAAATTTAATCGTATTGTCGGAGCCTGTGATAAAATCATCTCCAACATATTTTGTGTGTTCTTGGAGTAGAACACCAAGTTTGAACCCTGCATAAACTTTAAAAGGAAAAACACTTTTTGTTCTGAATCTAAACTCTATTGGAGTTTCTATGTAGGTTAAGGTCATCTTGTTGATTTTGTGAGAAATGTCTTTAGTTGTTCCACCAAAGGTAACAGTGGAAGGTATTTTCATAAACTCAGTGTTCCCTGCTGTGTCTAGAGTTATTAGCCCGTCAGTGTGCATATTGTGCATGTTGATGCTCAAACCCCATGCGAAAGAAAAATTTGAATTGCCAAGGGGGTAATCTTGAAAGGATGATATTGCGTAACTGGGCTGAATTGCTTTGAATGCTAGGCCTGATGGTGCGTCCTGCCAAAGGTCATAAGAAATATCTATTACGACACGGTCAGTTTTTTTTAAACGAGTTGATGATCCTGATTCACCTTCTTCTTGTGCAAATAATGCAACACAGAAAGTGGTTAAAAATAAGCTGAAAATTAATTTTTTCATATCAATAGTTGTTAATGTAATACCATATGTGATTCGACATCAAAAGTAATACTTTTTTATTTAAAA
>Ga0265295_1005490_pt1 | contig 16113 bp, 20 predicted proteins | sample Munlansysbiofilm_FD_192503 | JGI IMG/M metagenome (GOLD analysis project Ga0265295, IMG submission 192503) | Leachate microbial communities from a municipal landfill in Southern Ontario, Canada - Methane capture system biofilm | ecosystem: Engineered > Solid waste > Landfill > Unclassified ... | reverse complement strand
TTAATGAAAAACTGACTAAATTAAGGGATAAATATGGGGTGGATATTGTGCGATGTGGGGTGGAAAAAAGATGTATAGAATAAGAATAGATATTAATTTTTATTTGATATAAAATCATTATTTAAATATAATATAACACTTAAATAGCGTTATTAAAAGGTTATATATGATTATTTTAGTTATTAATAAAAAAGGTGGCGTTGGTAAAACACCGATTGCATTTTCTTTAGCCAAAGATTTAGGGTATTATCTACAATCCAACGATAATTCCGTCATTGAATCCATTTACCCTGATATGGCAAAGATATCTCCAAGTCCAGAAATTATTGATAATTGTGTCTATGACTTTGGAGGATTTGTATCTTCTGGAGTACTTCCAATTTTAAAAGAGAGCTCTATCATCCTTATTCCAACGTCAACTGATTATAACTCTATTCTTAGAACTGTTGAAACCATTGAAGAGATACAACCTTACAATAGTAATCTTTTAATCATTGTCACCAAAATAGAAAAAGAGAGTGATTTTTTAAGTGTTAAAGAGGCTATTTCACAACACTTTGAAAATTTAGAGTTTTTTGAACTTCGTTTGTCTAAAGCATTTAAAAACTCTATTGAAACAGGGCTTAGTATCACAGAGCTCTATCATGAGACACCACTATCCAAATGTGCTTATAAAAGTGTCTATCAACAATACACCTCTATCCTTGAACTCTTTAAAGGAGAATAATCATTATGGCTGAAAAAAAACCAATTGATGCAATTTTAGGAAAAGCGAAAACAACAGTAACAGCTACCTTTTCAGAGAGTGAACGCAAAAAAAGTGGACGACCTCGAAAACCTGAAAGTGAACACGCCAAAGAAAATCGCTTTGCAACATACTTTAGCCCAAGTGAATTAGCACTTGTTGAATCTGCTGCAAACAGTTATGGTATGACGATTGGTAAGTTTATTAAAATGTCTGTGATGAGAATGGCCAAGATGGAAAACAAATAGATATAAATAACTGTTTTATAACATTATTTTATTGTTTTAAAATCATTATATTTTATTTTAAAGATGACAAAATATGTCTATAATAATGAATAAACTACTAAAAAAATAAGGAAATGTAGCATGCCATTAATAACCAATCAAACCGCTCGCGTTTTAGAGCTTTTAAAACGATTTAACGATGGGCAGAAGGTCTGCATTGATACTTTAGAAAAAGATGAACTCTGGGAAGGCAAAAGTGAAAAGACTATTCGAAGAGACCTTGATGTTATAAAAGAATATTTTCCAAATGCATTTGAACTCATCCGTGGAGGAAAAGGAGAAAGGGGCTGCTATAAAGCCATAACGCAATCCACCTTTGATAATTTTTTAAAACCTGACGCTCTTTCATTACTGATTCAAACTTTTCATATTGCCCAACGAAGTGATCTATTTGATAGCTTTGATATGAGTTCTGATGAGCGAAGAATCTTAGATAGTAAAGTCAATCAAGTCAATAAGTACTATGAGTTTAAAAACAAGCCTTTAGAGAGTAAAAAGGATGACTACAAACTCTTTAAAAAACTAGAAATGGTTATTGAATTGCAAAAATATCTTATCTTAGAATACCCCGATAAAAACGGTGTGTTTGAGAAAAAAGAGGTTAAGCCCTATAAAATAGTGTTTATTCAAGAAAACTTCTATCTTGCCTGTGAGGTTGATAATGAAAATTATGAATTTTCAATGTTTAGAATATCAAAAATTCGAAATATTGAAGATACCAAAAAGACTTATCAAAAGAATCCAGACATTGTAGAGTTCATAAAATACATGCAAACACCATTTTCAATCTATAAACAAGATTTTAGAAAGCATTTAATTGATGTGGTCATTGAAGTGGATAAATCCAAAACCTTTTTCTTTCACGCCAAGAAGTTTTTACGCTCACAAACACTCTTAGATACTAAAGAGAATGGCAATGTGATTGTGACTTATAAGGTGACACAATTAAGAGAGATTGATGCGTTGATTAAACAGTGGTTGCCATATATTAAAGTCATTGAACCTCAAGAGTTTAAAGATCAAATACTCAATGAATTAAAAGCATATATTGAAGACCAGAGTGCTTCTTCAAATCAATAAAGGAATATCATGTTTAACAAAGTCATTATGGCAAACAGGAGGACAAGCCGGTCTTGTAGGCTATGAAGAAGGTGGTTTGTTAACAAATGCTTTTTTAAAAAAGCCCAGTGCTATTTTACTTCTTGATGAAATAGAAAAAGCACATCAATAAGTCTACAATATTTTTTTACAAGTGCTAGATTATAGTGTATTAACCCATACAAAAGGCAAAAAAGCAGATTTTAGCGATACTATTATTATCATGACTTCAAATTTAGGGGAAAATGAACAAAATGGTATAGGATTTGGGAATCAAACCATTCATAAACAAAAGGCTCTTATAGATTTTCTACCTCCTGAATTTCGTAAACGTCTTGACAAAATACTTGAGTTTAAGAAGCTGACTCAAGATATGATTATTCATATTACTGATAAATTTTTAAAAGATTTATCCAAACAATTTGCTACAAAAAATATTGAACTTGTTATAACTGCTGAAGCAAAAAACACATTAAACGAGATAGGGTTTGATCCTAATATGGACGCAAGATCTGTTTTAAGGGCTATTAATAGTGTATTCAAGAAAGAAATTGCCAAAATAGTACTATCTTCAAAACGACTATTAGGGACAATTATCATCGATCATGATGATGAACAATTTACCTTTACTTCAAATCATCCAACTGCAGAAAATAGATAAAAAGAAATTTAATCTCCCCAGGATATGTCCATAAAAATCTTTACAATATCAAAAATACGAGGAGAAATGATGAAAAATATTATCGAAAATGATGAAAAATATTATCGAAAATGGTGTAAAAAAGGCAAAAAATAGTGTAAATAGCATTTCCTCATCGTATGAAAAATATATTCGCATAAATGCCATAGAGAAAGTTCAAAAAAGATTAGAGGTCGAAAAAATCAATAAAGAAGATATTAGCGAAGAAGATTTTGAAGCGATGGTCAATGATGCTTGCAAAGATATTAAAGAAAAATATTCAAAAAGAGTATCACAAGGCTTAATTGCCATTATGGGCATAGACTTTTTATTAGGATAAAAGATGTTTGGATTTTTACTCAGAACAACAACATATTATATAGTGTGGAAGAAGTTTAATAAGCAAATTATTTTAATTATCCTTTCAATCTTGGCAATTTTACTTATTAATGCAATTTACAAAGACCTCTTTACTCTCTTAAAAGTAACGCACAAAGAGAGTCTTGTAGGGTTATTTTTCGTAAAATGGTTTTTCATTCTCATAATTGCTATATACAATATCTATAAACTCAAAAATGTAAAGCTTAGCGAAGATGAAAGAGCTGCTATTTTGGAGACCAAAGAGCCTGAACTCCCAAATGAGATGCAAGAACTATTAAAGAAAAAGAGGCTTACTTCGACTACTGATTTGATTCTAAAAAAATACAAAAAATAAAGGAAAAAAATGTCACTACATATCATGTATACACACCGGTGTAAGAATTGCGAATCTAGGTATATCCCCTATCAAAAAAATTTGAAATGTCCTAAATGTGGGATAAAAGAAGATGAAGAGTGTAGCGTTGTAGAAGATATTGTTAAATCTGCTCTTTTCCAAAAAATATCATATGGAAAATATACACCAATCGCATGGTGGCTTGGCTCATTTGCTGATCAAATAGCATTTTATATTTTTAAAATGTTAGATTATTTTTCTAAACAAGACAATAATAATTTTGCAAATTTTGCGAGAAATTATGTCAATGAAATGGAATGGGAAGAAGTGTATCTAAAAGAGCATATTTATGAGATTGCATGTTTAGTGCACGAAGAATTAGAAAAAAATCTCTTAGTGGCTAAACAAGGAGAATGATGAAAACTGCTACTCTCTTGATGTACCAATGATAAACAAAAATAGAAATTGGCTCGAAGAGAACCTTAGAGCAAATGGCATCTCATTTTCAAAACCACTCTTTATGGAAAATGATGAAAGTATCGATAACGATAGATCTAAAAGAGTGGAGTTTAAAGTGCTAACACAAGAACATCAAAAAAATTAATATAAAAATCCAAATAACCAAAGTGGGATTTTATTGCCAAACCCACTCTCTATGTTGTCAGCCACTACAAAAGAGTATTCTAAATCTTTAATTTGATCATATCCTTTATTTTTTCCACCAATTTCAAATGTGTAGGTGTCATTTACTAAAAAATCACCGCTATTTGGTATAGATACATGGTGAAGCAGTGCTAGTTGATTTGCGAAGAAAGTTTCTCTTATAGTTCCTATCTCTTGGTTGTTGCAATAGCAGTAGTTTAAGTTGGTGTTATTGAGATAAATTTTATCAGGTTTTAAAAAAATATTGTCACCTTTTGTTTTAGATCTTAATATATGAAAAATCTTTCCACGATGTAAATATTCCATATAAGAGTATAAAGTATCCCTATCGGTACCTATTTTTGCGCACATCTCTTTTATATTGATTTTAAAAGGTTTAGATTGACAGATAAGCTGTGTGAGTTTTTTTAGGTTGATGATATTTTCATATCTGATATTAAAAATTGAAGGTATATCTACCTCTATGACAGTATTAACCGTTTCTTGAAGCTTTATGTTGTAAGTATCTTTGTTTTGAAAGTAAAAAGGATAAAAACCCTCTTTAAGATACTCTTCCCAGTGTTCTAGTGGTTTGAAGTTGGAAAAATCTTTAAAAACTATTTCCGTATGATTTTCCAATATCTCTTCTAAAGTGTATGTTTGCAAAGTTATACCTAATTTTATCTCTAAAAATTCTCTATAAGAGAGTCCATTGACTCTATACAAAACAGCACGCCTACTAAGATCTGCTTTTGAGTGCTCAAGTTTGAGTGCAGATGATCCAGAAAATATCACTTTTAAATCTAGCATATCATGGATCTGTTTTAGCTCTATCTCAAAATTTTTATATTTATGAATCTCATCAATGGCAAGTACTTTGCCCCCTAAAGAAGAAAATTCTTGTGCAATTTCAAGAAGAGATGAGTTTGCTAGATTGAAATTATCTGCACTAATATAGAGTTTTTTTTGCATTGGAATGTCAAGTTCTTGTAAGTATTGGAGTATATATGTAGTTTTTCCAACACCCCTAGCTCCAATAATCCCTATAAGTTTATCTGCATGACTAATAGTCTTCCACATGTATCTTTTATATGATTGCTTTTGATTTTTAAGATAATCTAAAAAGTTTTTATGCAGTTGTTCTACCATGCTTTATCCTTCTATATTTTGCATAGTGTAGCATAAATTAGGTTATAACCTAAAAAATAATGAATATAATTTAGGTTACAAGCAAATTGATAAAATATTAATTAGACACAATAAGACCAAGTAGCTCACTATAATTTCTCAAAATTGGACAAGGAGGGATTTTGAGAAGCATTATAGTTGTAGTTTTTATACTGTTACATGTAAGCTTGCCCGCCAAAGAAAATCTCTATCTTCATTTTCCAAGTGAGCTACCTTCACATAAAACCCAGACTTCTTTTGGGATAGAACTCATAAGGCTAATAAACAATGCTGAAAGTGAAATCAAATTTGCTATCTATGGACTCAGAGGACAAGAGGAGATACTACAAGCTTTGATACTCGCTAAAAAAAGAGGAGTTAGTATTCAAGGCGTTGTAGATAGTGACCCTCATGGTAAAAACTACTACGATGATACACATCTTTTATATGAGCATTTTGATATGCAAACTGACAAAATTAGCTATATCATGCACAATAAGTTTTTTATCTTTGATGATAAGATACTCTGGAGTGGTTCAGCAAATCTCAGTGACACAGGTACTGGTGGGTACAATGCAAATAATGTAGTAGTTATAGAAAATGAAAAGATAGCAAGTATCTATGAAGATGAGTTTGATCAGATGTTTGCAAAAGAGAAGTTTAATAACAAAAAAAGAGAACTAAGCTATAAAGATATCAAAACATCAGACTCTACTATCTCAATCTTCTTCTCCCCAAAATCAAACACCTATGAAGAAGGCATCAAAGAACTGGTTCAAAATGCAAAAAAATATATCTATATCCCTATCTTTTATCTAACACATGAAGACCTAGCAGTGCAACTTATCAAAGCGCATAAAAGAGGAGTGGAGATTAAAATCATTCTTGATGCAACAGCCGCTAGAAACAATTACTCAAAGCACAAGCTTTTAAGACAAGAGGGTATAAAAGTAAAAGTGGAAAACTTTGGTGGAAAAATGCATGCAAAGTCTATGATTGTTGATGATAGGTTTATTGTCAGTGGCTCTATGAATTTTACAAAAGCAGGCAACTCGAAAAATGATGAAAATACACTTATCATCCAAAATGAAAAATTAGCAAAAGAGTATAGAGTTTACTTTATGACTCTTTGGAGACAAATCCCTAGTAAATACTTACATGTAGATCCAAATCCTGAGAGTTTGGAGAGTGGAAAGAGCTATAAGGATGGGATAGATAATGATTTTGATGGGAGAAAAGATGATGAAGATGAAGCATGTTTAAAAAAACTGAAGGATTTAAAAATATGAAATATATAATTTTTTTACAAATGTAAGGGAGCGTTAGCTTTTATAATACAGAGGGACAGCTGGATATCGTATTCCTTTAGATTTTTAAGTCTTCTAAGCAATGAAACTCTTATCCCGACATTAATATGGTATGCTAGTTTAAATTATTATATTTGTATCTTTCGCAAAAAATCTCTGATGCCATGCATCCAAAGCACTCTTTTGCTCGTTGGATAATGGGGCATTGTATTTGGAGCTAGCTTGGATGATCTTGTCATTTTGAACCTCTACGGCAAACTGTAATTGTGCTTCTTTAAAAAAGCCATAGATCGATAATCCTCCATCCATGACATAATTGCAATACCCTGCTAAACAGTTGTGGAGTAACTCTCCCCATTCATTAAGTTCTAGCCCTGTTTGTGGAAGTTTAATTGTATAGATATCACTTTGGATACAAGGTTCTGTCACTTTTGCGGTGTATTCGAAGACCAATTGATTGTTTTTATCAGTGATGATTTTGCGCAAATAGTCTGAAAGTAGATTGTGTATGCCAATATATGAATATTTTTTTGCTTTAGGAATCGTTTGGATATGCTCTTCAATGGTATCATATTCTGCATTGTCGATAATGGCATCAAGCAATTGCATTGTATCGATTAGCCAAAAGCTGTCTTCCTTGGCATATTGTTTAAAAAGAGGCACTATTTGCGATTTATGAACTCGTGAAAGTAAAAAGATAAAAAAGGTGTTCCAATAAGGGGCAACACGTTTACTCTCAAAGAAATCGTCTTCTTTTGTGCCAAACTCTAACGCTATTAACTCTTTTGCAAGATTGGTATCACGGATATGATGGGTTACTGCATAAATAAAAGTATGATCAAACGTTTTTCCAGCATTCAGACGTTTTTTATAACAGGCAAATAGACCTTTTTTCAGAGACTTTTCGGATCGGTAGTTGATCGTATAGGCTAATGCATCCACCACTGTTAAATTCGTGTCGCGAGGAAGTAATTCAGGTGATTCCCATTTTAAAAACTCATACTCTTCTAAATGAGGATAGGTAAGAAAAAAGGCAATCTCTTTTAAAGAGGTACACTGTGCTTTAACCTTTGTGATGGGCAATACATTGGCTACCTTAAGATAGGTTAGTAGCTTTGATGTATAGACTTTTATTACATCGCAATGCTCCATTAACTCTTCATCACTTAGTTTTTCGTAATAAAAGCAATCCCTTGTTTCATAATACGCATCAAGATTAAAATTGGCATGTAGCTTGTGATGGTATTTGCCTTTTGCCGTAATCGAGACTTCAAATAGGGATTTGTGATGATAGATAGGCTTTTCTCTTAGAAGATCAACAGAGCAAGGGATAGGCATACACACAGTAAACGTTATCTGCTGATGTTCTGCATCAATGATAATCTGAGGTGCGAGGTTTAAGAGAACTTCCGTGCTAAACGTTGAAGTAATAGGGGCGTACCATGCCCCATGAGAGAGAAAGGCATTGGCACTATAAAATGTGTCATTAAAGCACTGCTCACACACATAGTCATCACGGTAACATACATCATCTTGCTGTACAATTTGAACATGCACCGCTTGGCAACTGCATACATGTGTGATAACCTTGTAAGGGAGTTCTTGCTCTTTAAAGAGGGAGTCGATTTGATTAAAATCGCTCACCAACTTCCAAGCAATGCCTACATTAGTTGGTAAAGACTGCATCCCATTCCTCAATTTTCTTTTGATAGTGGAAGTAGTATAGTGAATATTATGGACAAATAATGTCTATAAGGGATTTAGTGATCGTACTCTGCATTATTATCAACCAACTCTTTATCGTCAATTCTTATTGATAGGATATTATTGAAGTTATTGCTATTGATATTATTATTGTAGAGTTTAAATTTTTTTGATGCTTTTATTGCTAAATATTCCATTTTTTTAAACATTCCTATATTTTTTGGAAACTTTTTATTTTCTATTTTATGCAAAGTTAGCTCTTCAAGGTTTGGCAGATTTACAAGCCCTTTAAACACTTCTTTTGAAATATAACCTCCATGTATATCTAAATCTTTTAGGGTAGTTATTTTAGCTATTTTATCAATATATTTATTTATCAAATCACCACTTATACTTAAAGAAGTAAGTTTTAACATATCAAAATTATCAGGTAAGGTTTTAAGTTTAGGATTATTGCAGATACCTAGTTCTTTCAAGTTTTCTAGTTTTATTAAGGTATCTGGTACTATTTCTAATTCATTATCACATAGGCATAGTGCTTCTAATTTTGTAAGGTTTTCTAAACTATTTGGGACTTTTTTTATTTTATTATTTTGGACTCTAAGTATTTCTAAATTATTTAGTTCAAAAATCTCATCTGGGATTTTTTTTAGTTTTAATTCATTAGCATCTAATACTTGTATGTCTTCATGTTCTTGCTTATCAAAAGGTAAACCTTCTGAATATTTATAACCTTCTTTGCAATTTATTAATTCATTTATCATTTTGTCAAATCTAAAATCAGGCAGATTAATATTAACTTCTTTAATCTCTTGCTCTTTAAATGATGCTATGGGTCTACATAGATCATATCTTGCCACAAAATCTAATGTACAACTTTGTTTTGCTACATTGATTTGTGCTTCAACTATAGGGTTGATGAAAAAAGCACTTTTATATGGTTCGTTTTTACCTTTCATTAAGGATTTTATCTCTTTTTCACATTCCCTATGTTCTTGCACAAAGTTATCAACATAGATAAATAAAATAGTATTAGCTTCGATTTCCAGTGCACTATCTTTTAGATCACTAAGTTTTGGTTTTTGATTTATTCTTTTTTCTATTTTTTTACTAAGCTGAGATAATACCACTATAGGCATATCAAGCTTGATAGCTAACTTTTTAAGTTCCCTCGCTATATTTGTATCAGCATCATTTTCAATCAAATCAAAATAATCTATCACTATCATTTTGATATTGTTACCGCTATTGCTTACCATCTCATTTGATTTGTTTTTTATATACTCTATATCGCAGTACTTTGTATCATCTATAAACAGATTTTGAGACGAAATATTTTCTATGATATTGTGGATATCACCCTCTTCATCATTATCTATTAAACCTTTTTCTAACTTTGAGAGTGATATATTTGATTTCATGCTTATAATTCTTGTTAGAAGCCTCTCTTTTGAAAGATCAAGTGAAAAATAAAGCACCCCATTGTTTTCATCTAAATTTGCTAAAACACTAGTAAGGGCTAAAGATGTTTTTCCATACCCAACTCTACTAGCTATCAAGTTAAGTTCTTTGTTCTTATACCCCGATGTTGCATGATCTAGTTTTTTAAGTCCAGTAGTAAGACCTAAGATACTGTTTTTGCTTACGCTTGATATCTCTTTTTGTTTTTCAAAGTATTGTTTGATATTTTCCACTTTTTAAATCCTTGTTTATTTTCTAGTAAAATTATATATATGTTTATAGACAAATTTTGTCTGTTTATTTTTTATTAAAATTCTAGTTGTAGAAGTCCTCAAAATCTATACAAAATCTTTGTTCAATTTGTTTTCCTACTTTTGTTTTAAGGATAGCTCTTTGAGACAAAGAGATATAGTTTATATTTTGAAGATTTAAAATCTCTTTTGGCAGTTCTTTTATATCATCATTCCATACAAGTTTTAGTACCTCAAGATTGGTTAGTTTTTCTATATCTTTTGATATAGCTTGAAGTTTATTACCACCACTGATTATATCGCCTAAATTTAGAACTTTTAGATTTTTCAAGGTGTATATTTCACTAGGTAGTTCCATAAGATTGTTTCCTGATAAATTTAATTCTTCTAAATTCTGGAAATATCCTATTACGCCCGGCACTGTTTTTAGTCCAAGAAAACTTAAATCAAGTTTTCTTAGAAGGTTGATTTCTAGGCTTGTCAAAGATGCATAATTTTTCTCGTTCCATCTATCATAGATAAAATAATCACCACTTTTTTTCGCATAATATTTTAGTTCTTTATCTAAAATATTTATAAAAGAGTGTGCCATCAAGCGTTTAAGCATATTTTTGCTCCTTATATGGGATGAGATTTTTTTATTGTAGATAAATATTTGGGCATATTTTGTCTTGAGCATTTTATTTAGACTAAAAAAGAATTTTTTTAAAGACAACATTTGTCCATTTCATGCTGTAAGCTTATGTTATTATTTTAAAACGAAGTAAATCTAAAAGTTGGAAAAGATAAAACATATTATCTTGAAAATTGATAAGTTATAAACAATAGGATAAAATCACTTTATGCAAAATAAAAAAGAAACAATAACCATACATGATGGCTCAAGCACTGAAGCTCAAGCACCTGTCATAATATCTGCAAGTCGCAGTACCGATATACCTGCTTTTTATGGAGATTGGTTTATTTCTCGTTGGGAAAAAGGTTATATTAAATGGACAAATCCTTTTAATGGACAACCTTTATATGTATCTTTTAAAAATGCTAGATGTGTTGTATTTTGGACAAAAAATCCAAAAACTTTTATGAAACATCTTGATTGGTGTGATAAAAATATCCCAAATTACTATTTTCAATTTTCTCTAAATGATTATGATAAAGAACAATATGAAGCAAAAGTTCCATCTGTTGAAAGTAGAATCAAAACTTTTAAAGAACTATCTCAAAGACTAGGTAAAAAAAGAGTTATATGGAGATATGATCCATTAATCCTAACAAAAGGCATTGATGTAAATGAACTTTTACGAAGAGTGAAAAATATAGGTAATCAAATACATGAATTTACTGAAAAATTAGTATTTAGTTTTGTGGATATTTCTATGTATAAAAAAGTTGAAAATAATCTAAATAAAGAGAATGTTCCATATATAGAATGGACAGAAGAACTTATGGAAGATTTCGCAAATGGTATTTCAAAAATCAATAAAAACTGGAATCTGCAACTAGGAACTTGTAGTGAAAAGATTGATTTGGATAAACATAGCATCGTACACAACAAATGCATTGATGATGATTTGATGATTGATTTGTTTAGTGAAGATAAAGAGCTTATGGATTTTCTTGGAGTTGAGATTACTGCTGCTGATTTGTTTAGTGATGGTGAAATTAGAAAAACAAAAAAACTAAAAGACAAAGGTCAAAGGGAAGATTGTGGATGTGTCGTAGCAAAAGATATAGGGGCTTATAACACTTGCCCACATGAATGTAACTATTGTTATGCAAATGCTTCAAAAGAGATAACTAAAAAGAATTATCAAAACTATCTAAATGATAAAAATAAAGAAAGCATAGTTTGACATATAAAGATAAAGCATAGACAAAATATGACCATAAAATTTGATAAAATTTAGAGATTTAAAAGTAAAGGCAATCATTGAGTAAAATAATAGAAGTTAAAAACACTAATGATTGGTACGATAAATTTTGTAAATGGGCTGAACAATATTATTTAAATGATGAGTTTAGTAATAGTATGATTATTGATAAGGATTCTTTAGAGAATATAACTCAACTAGATATTTGTGATCAAAATATAAATGAAATTCCACCACAAATAGAAAATCTTAGTAAACTTGTTGTAGTTTCAGCAGATTGTAACAACATAAAAGAGTTGCCTTTGGAACTTTTTAAACTAAAATCATTAGCCATGCTAAGTTTATCAGACAATAATATATCAGCAATACCCCATGAGATAGAAAAAGTTAATATATTTTATTTAAATATATCAAATAATCCTATCAAAACTCTACCTGAAATAATCTATAAGAAAAAAAGAATCAGTGCTTTACTGCTTCACAATACAAATATCCAAATTATCCCAGAAGATATTTGCCAACTCAAAAATTTGGCAACTTTAACCTTTGATGATAAACATCTACCAACTGTAGTTAAATATCTATCATATTTTCCAAATATCAACTCGATAAATCTTACTCACAGTAATTACTATGAAACATCACCGTTGATACAAAATGTAAACTTGAGATATGATAAAAAAGAGTGGCTAAACAAAGAGCATAAAAAAACTAATGGTGTAATAAAAATATTTGAAGAGAGTAAATTTACTCCAGAAGATGATATGGAATCTATGGTCATGTATGGTTTATCTGTGGTGGATGAAGAGCCAGAAGAAGCCTTGAGAATGTACCATGAAGCTATAACTCTCCATGAAGAAAATGGTGGGAAATATGCACTAACTGATAAAATCGTAGATTTAAGTATAGCTATAGTTTTAAGTACTGCAAAAGTGGATATACAACAAGCTATAAATCTGCTAGATATCATAGAGATAGAAGACTTTAAGTTGGAAACAATTGACAAGCTTATTGAAAAAACAGATGATGGAAAATATAAGATGGTTTTAGAAGGGATCAAAAAGGGCTTAGTGTGATGGACATTTTCTCAAAAAAAGTACAAGAATATATCACAAATGAAATGTCTATTTGTATTGACGATTTGACTAACAAAATTTTAAATGATGTGCCAAATAGTAGTTCGTTTTTTAACGAATTATTTGAATATATGATGCAACTAACGACCCCATATACTTATGACTATAACAATTCATCAAATCCAAATAATAAAAAACTTAGAAAATATCTAAACAAAAAACTTTATGGCTTTTTGGAAGAAAGTGGATTTACAGAAGATAGTAAAGAATACTTAATTCTTGATCCAATTTGTCATTGTTTTATAAATTTTAAAGAAGATGGAATAGTTAGAATGTACAAATATAGATTGACAGAGTCTTGGTATCCAAAAGCAATAGTAACTCAATTTATTGGTATCAAAGAAGATATTGATGAACTCGGTGATGAAGTTTTAATTTTCAGGGGTACATCACAAGAAGAGTTTGATTCTGGTATTTTTGGACAATCGTGGAGTTTATCCAAAAATATAGCAAAAGAGTTTGCATTTAGTACCTATAAAAGAGAAGAGCATTATAAAAATACATTGAGAGTAGTCCTTTCTGTAACCATAAAAAAAGATTCTATATTTTTCTATAACAAAAATAGAAAAGAACACAAGCGTGAAGATGAAGTGATTATAGACACTAAAACACTATCCAAAAACATGGTTAAAATTGAAGAAAAAGAAATTTTAAAAGGATGAGAATAATATGAGAAGTCCTAACTTTATCATAATGGCTTAGAATATCTCTTTAAAAATTTTGATATAAAAAGAATGTTAATGCCGTATTTAAATTTAACAGAAAAAAAAGAATCATTTATAGATGCACATATAAAGGATGATAGCAATAATTTTTACAAAGATTTCTGTATTGACCCAAATAAAGCTATTCTTGATTATTTTAAAAAAGGTTCAGAAATAACTTTTGTATCTCCAGAGCAAAGTACCCAACCAACAGAAATAGATATGCAAGAGCTTTCACAAAATAAAAATATCAACAGTGGTGATAAAATAAAATATGAAGTAAATAATTTTATATGGGCATATATACCTTTTAATTTTCAAAATAAAAAAAGGGCAGAACAATTTAAAAAACTGACAGAACATTTAGATTTGGATGCAATAGATAAGTTTAAAGATTATTATGAGCAAAATAAAGCTGAATTCATTGATATTTATAAAACAAAGCTAACAAGAGACATAAACACAAATTCTCTTGTGCTATATTCTGGTACAGATTCAAGTATAAAAACGACTAGCTATTCAAGTAGGAAAAGTTTTACTTTTACTCAAAATATATCTGGATGTTTGTATCTTGGAGATTATGATGCAAGAGGTGTTCAAAAATTTAACGAATTTGAAGAAAAATATAAATCATATTGTAAAGAAATCTCAACTATCCAAATACCACATCATGGTTCAAAACATAATTACAACAAAAAAATAAATTTCAAACCAAATATTATTTCTGTAATTTCTGCTGGTATAAACAACGAGTTTAAACATCCAGATAATGAAACACTAAAAAATATAGCAATACAAAATGGAATCGTGATTTTAGTTACAGAACAAAAGGAAACAAAACTTACTCAAAGTATATATTTAAGGGAAACATACAGATGAAAAACAACCTAACAACTACAAACCAAAATGCAAAACTTGCACTAAGCAAGTCAAAAAGTCTATTAAGTACATTAGAGTTAGCACTATCAAAAGATGATAAATGGATTAAAAAACTTTTTAAATGGGCAGATGAAAATTACATTCCTGATTTTGGTGCTGAAAAAGGAAGATGGTTTGACGATAAACATGACATATGGGATAAAGGAATACCAAGAGAAAAAACAAGGTTACTAAAGTTATTAGAACTTGATCTATCTTCTGGAGTGTTTAATGGAAATATAATTAGAGAATTGCCAATTGAAATCACTTATCTTACACATATCAAAGCATTTAGTATTCATAATCAAAATTTTTTATCAAAATTACCAGATAAAATATCTAATTTAAAAAATTTAGAAAAGCTTAATTTAGCAAGTTGCAAATCATTGGTATTAACTGAAGAACAAAAAGATTGGATTAATAAACTTAAAAATAATGGCTGTATACTTTATGCTGATGATGATTTGTTTTCTAGAGTCACTCAAGTAATAGATTTTGAGGATGAAAATTATGATGACGACGATAATTTTGAAGAGTTACTATCTAAAGATAAGTTTTATAAAGAAGATATAGAAAAAATTTCTAAAATTAAGTATGAAAAGAAAAATCCAATACCACTTATAGAAATTGACGAAGACGAAATACCATTTTAGAAAAATAAAATATATTAAACGATGGAAATTATATGGCAATAATTAGGCATGAAGAAAAAACAATTAATTCTTTATACTCTAAAGAAAAAAGAGGGCGTGTCATACTGCGCGACACATCAACAAAACATGTAACATTGGAATATTTTACAATCGTTAATAAAATACTTAATCACTATACAGGAGTTAGTGACAATACTATAACCGAAAAAAAAGAAAGTAAATTTGTTAATAACTCTTTCTCTTTAAGACAAATAAATTCAAGCTTTATATCAGATCCTTATAAAGAAAAGTCCTTTCTTGAAAAAGTTTCTTTTTTTCTATCTACTGCAAGAGATGCAGTAAGAACATCAACAATTGATACTAAAGTTGAATCAATAAATAAAATTACTTATTCGACATTAAATGAAATACAACAATTAAAAGAAGGCACAAGATATGAACTTCATAAGGATAAGATAGATAGCTTATTAACTCAAACGCATAAAGAAGTTGATATACAAAGGGTTGAACTTTTTAAAAAATACCCAGAGTATAAACAAGCAAAAGAAGAGCTTGATAGATTGAAAGATGAAAAAAATAAAAAAATAGAGCAGTTGAATAATCTAAATTTTGTATTAAATGATTATCGTCAATATATCTTAAATGATTTTAATAGACATCTTGCAAAACTCAAATAAAAGGCACTAAAAATGCTTGGCAAGAGGCATGAAAAAATATGAACAAATGCAAAAGCATAAACCCAAAGATTTTAAGCGCCATATTGGCGTTAATGAAG
>Ga0265295_1005489_pt1 | contig 16117 bp, 18 predicted proteins | sample Munlansysbiofilm_FD_192503 | JGI IMG/M metagenome (GOLD analysis project Ga0265295, IMG submission 192503) | Leachate microbial communities from a municipal landfill in Southern Ontario, Canada - Methane capture system biofilm | ecosystem: Engineered > Solid waste > Landfill > Unclassified ... | reverse complement strand
GCAGACTACGCCGAGCGGGGGTTATCACCAAGCGCATGAGATTGACTGCCAAATACAAATGCATGTCCAGCTGTTGCACTTGACCAGCTTCCAATAACACTTGCATAAGGCATAGTAGCGCTCGAATTACGGCCTGCAATAAATGAATAATTACCCGAAGCTGTATTCCCTTCACCAAAGGCTGATGCTTTGATACCTGTTACAGTGTTACCGGGACAGGTTGCACAAGTTTGTGCATAGCTGGCAATATTGATTGTGAATAAAAGAAAAGAAATTAAAAACGATCCAATAAATAGTGGTTTTGTTCTCATCTTGATTATTGTTTTATAAATTTTTGTGTTTCAATTAGTTTCCCATTTGCGATAAATGTTATCATATATGTTCCTGTGCCATAGTGCGACACATTAACTACATGCTTTTTATCCAATGAAATCCCTTCATCTATCAGTTTTCCATTTATATCCCTTATTAGATAGGAATAAGTCGGTATTGCGGTCTGAATATGTAATTGAGCTGCTGCGGGATTAGGATAAAGCATGAACCGATAATTTGGGACATCCTGCCCCACCAGGTAAACGAGTTCGCCTTTGCTATCTAGCTTCATAAAAATGCCATCCTTTACCAATGTGGTGTGATTGTATCGGTTTGCCCCTAAAAAACAACCACCATCACTTGTTGCTTTGATAAATTCTGCATAATAGTAACCATCTCCTCCAATATATTGCCTGTATCTTTCCTGCAATTGTTCGTTCGTTTGTCCGAGCATGATGTAATTGGTATAACCTTGTGGAGGATAGCCAATATACACACCAATAGTGCCGGCATAAAAGATGCTGTCGCTGTTTTGAAAGCTGATGGCAGTATGCCATGCAGAATAATCATTAGATTCGTAATCACCAAATTCATTTAAATAGATTGGGTTCATCAGTGTATCATATAACCCGATAAACAATTCAACATCCTGTGATGTAGCTCCAGTACGATTACCGCTGAACGATAGATTGAAACTGGTATCATTTTGCCAATGATGCGTATAGTGTCTGGCACTATTCTCATCTAATGCTTCACTATAGAGGTAATTGAAATTCGTATCAAAAACAGCCATTGAAGATCCATTTATTGGATCAAGGCTAGGAGCTGAAAATACCCAAATCCTGCTTTTGTCGGGATTGAATGTATATTCAAATGCTTCGGGAGTACGATCAGGATAAATATATTGTCGAAGAATATTACCAAAATTGTCAATCCTGCATAAAAAAGGATAGCAGCCCCCAGTGATCGAATATCGAATATGTCCAAAAGCAAAATACCCATCCTCAACTGAAACTAACTTTGTTAAATTATGGCTAAAAACACTATCAATAAAATAGTGTTTCGTCCATAATTTATTAAATTGATCATCTACCTCCAATAACATTAACGACCTTGTTGTGCTATCAGGAAAAATAGAAATTCCGGTAATGAAATACCCACCATTATTACTTTTAATAATTGTGTTAAACCCGAACAAGGTATCACCCAAAGGAGGATAAAGCAAAGTTGTATCTCCTTCGGGGCTGAATTTTAAAAAAACTCCCTTATAGAATTGCGAATCAGGCGTATAGTAATGACCTGTGTATTCATTAACCAGTGCAACCATACTACCATCAGCAAGCTCTATGACATCTCTGGGATCATGTGTAATATCAGATGCCATAAGAAGGCTGTAAGTGTTTTGTGCGGATAATTGCCCACACCAAAGTAATACGATACCGAGTATTCTAATTGCTTTCATCTTGTGTTGAAATTAATCCGTTGCCGGAATGTCTAATTGCAATTGACAGCTTAATCCTCTTTTCCTGAATTTCAAGTTTGGTTCATGGTAAACTGTACTTCCACTACTTCTTTCACTAATCCAGCTCTCAATAACTGAAGGTGCAAGTTTCTTATTACCTGTGTTTTCAGGAGATGCCAGCCAATCCGTCACAAAGTCTTCCAGGTGGTCGTAATAGAACTGCATTTCATGGATGCCGCTGTTCCCTTGGTTATATTCGAGGCATAAAACCTCACTTGTCAAACCTGCACCAACTGCTGATGAAGCTGCATAGATTTTGTAATCCAAATAATTAACAGGAGTATTGTTTAGTTGATAATCCTGATAATCAAGTGTAACTAATGTTGTTGCACCATAGAAGAACCAGCGGCAATGTGTACTGGCAGGTGGTGGGTTGAAATGTGCGTTAAGCATGGACTCAAATATAATTGGAGCGCCGGATGCCGGTTCATAATTACAGTTTGTAGTAGCGTCACGATTCCATTTATACGCCTCACTCTCCCCAAAATCTCCAGTGTTTTGCAGTGTGCCGGTACCTGTAACAGTAACAATCTGTAGTTTATGTTTGTTATCAGGCAGTGGCCCGGCATCATTGATCATGGTCATGATAAAGCGTTTATTTTCGCCGCTTATAGCATGATACTTTTCTGACAATCCCATTAAGGACTCATCATAGCTTGCAAAAACCTGCTGATACATGGCTTCAAAATCATTCATAAGTTCCATTTCCACATACACGGTATCCCAGTGAAAACGAGCACTTGATGAGTTATTGTTAGCGTAGTAATAATTCAGCGTAGCATCAATATACCAAATCGCTGAATCCAGGCTGATACGTTCGCCACTTTTGTAGGGTACGCCCTGCTTCCAGTTTTGCATATCAGCATAAAATTGTTCGATACGCTGTGTTGGGTCTTCATCGAGTTGTGCCGGATTTTGTTCCGAGTCTTTCTGACAGGCCGTAAATTGAATAATTGTCCATCCACTAAGGATTAGCAGCGTGAAAAACACTGCTCTTTTTGCTTTTGATCTCATAACATTAAAGTTTTTGGTTAAAAAATTGAATGAATTGTTTTGCCTTCGGGTTTTCCCCCCGTGGCTTAGTGCTTCGTGTTGGTTGTGTTTACACATGGTGATCCGTTTTTGGTTTATTCCGTTTTTTACTGGCGAGGATCAACAATTTTTAATCATTTCGGCAGGCTAAAGCCTTCCGGAAAATGGCTTTCCTCTACCTATATAAGTCAGAAAACCGAAAAAGTCATCAAAAAAAAATTTCAAAAAGCTCAAAAAACGCTGTAACATATTGTATATCTGTATTATCTGTGTTGATAAAAAAAATCAAAGTTAACATAATGTTTTTGGGGTTTTAGCGGGTTTTTGTGGCTTTTTGCAAGTGCTGATACAGTCTGATTCAAAGCATTTCGTGACTAATCTGTCTTTTAGTTTGGTTTTGACGGTTCAAATATAGGAAAAAGGCTTATTTCAATGGTGAAAGTGGCCTATTAAGCAGGAGTTTGCGTTTCGTCATCAAATTTTACGGGATCATGTGGAACGGGTAGGAATACCTTCGCCAACCGACAAGAAGATTTGGCAGGGCTAAAGCCCATCGCGCGAGGCGTTGTATAAGCCCGGCCTGAAGGCCGGGCTTAGTCAAGAGGCTTGGGCTGGGATTTGAAAGTCTGGATTTGTGAGATAAGTCAGGGAAATGGGGAAAAATCAGCTTTTCCACACCAGGGTTTCAATGCCCTTTAGCTACCGAATTGGCCGAAGAAATTCGAAGTTTACACAAATACTGACTTTTGAACGTCCCTTGGGATCTCAAAACGTCGAAATAGGAGTTGAGATTCAGTATAGGTCTGGATACTTTCGCCGGCAACGAGGAAATTTGTCAGGGCTAAAGCCCATTACGCGCAGCGATGTGTAAATCTCCGGCATGAAGGCCGGGCTTAATCAATAGGCTCCGACTGACTATTGAAGGCAGGACTTCAAAACGTCGGATAAAAGTTGAGATCAAAAAAGGTGTAATACTGATGTAGGTTTGCATAGGGTACACAGTTTAAACCTCAAAGGTTTTGGAAACCTTTGAGGTTTAATTGAAAAAAAACGTGAAAACTGACATTTGAACATTCGGTAGAACTTCAAAACGTCAAATAGAAGTTTGGATTAATAAGGTATAAGACTAATAAAGTAGCGTGTAGGACACAGATCTGGGGATCTGCGCAAGCGGTAAGAATTTTTATTCGATTTCTGCATACAAATCAAAAAAGTCAGCCTCGGTAATTTTCGCGTTATAAAAATTACCGATTTTCACTTCCGATGCTTTGGTGGCATCTATCAATACTTCGTTATCCACCTCGGGTGAGTCGTATTGGGTGCGGCCTACATAAAAACCATTTTCAAGTCGGTCAACCAAGACTTTGAGGGTTTTACCCACTTTTTTTGCATTGATTTCGAGCGAAATCGTCTGCTGAATTTCCATCAATCGCTCCATCCGTTCTTGCTTCACTGCTTCGGGAACAATATCGCCAAGATCAAAAGCAGCAGTATCTTCTTCGGCGGAATACGTAAAGACGCCAAGCCGCTCAAATTTCATCTCGCTGACGAAATCGCACAACTCTTCAAACATCTCATCCGTTTCGCCGGGATAGCCAACAATAAATGCTGTTCTAAAGGACAAATCAGGAATTTCATTTCTTAAAGAACGTACTAAATCGCGTGTCTTTGAGCCTTCAAGTCCGCGTTTCATGCTTTTAAGCAACTGATCATTAATATGTTGCAAAGGCATATCGATATAATTACAGACTTTCGGATTATTCACCATCAGGCTGATCAGGTCTTTGGGGAAACCCGCCGGATAGGTGTATTGAATTCTAATCCATTCTATGCCATCAATTTGGCTCAAAGCTTCAATCAAATTTGTAATTTCACGTTTCCCGGAAAGGTCGATGCCGTAATAAGTCAAGTCCTGAGCGATCAGGATTAGCTCTTTAACTCCTTTATCTGCAAGCAATTGAGCTTCTTTTAGCAAGACTTCTTTTGGCACCGAAATATGTTTTCCACGGATAAGCGGGATGGCACAAAACGAACACGAACGATCGCAGCCTTCCGAAATTTTCAGGTAAGCGTAGTGCGCAGGCGTGGAAAGTGATCGCTGATAGTGGGCGGGAATTTTTTCTGTTTTGCGTTTGAGGATAGCCGATGCCACCTCATCAATTTGGTCAACACCAAAAAAAGCATCCACTTCATGAATTTCTGCTTGTAAGGACTTTTTATAGCGTTGCGAAAGGCATCCCATCACGAAAAGCTGCTTTACTTCTCCCCTTTTTCGCGCCTCCGCGAAAGTCAGAATCATATCAATTGATTCTTCTTTGGCATCACCGATAAAACCACAGGTATTAATGACAACGATTTCAGATTCTTGCTCGCCATCATGCGTCAGGCGATAAGCGTCAGTAGGGATGAGTGCCGCGAGGTGTTCTGAGTCCACCTTGTTTTTGGAGCAGCCCAGCGTTACAATATTTACGCGTTCTTTTTTCAAGTAGAATTAGTTGAAAAGGCTTTCAACAAAGGCTTTGCGATTAAATACCTGCAAGTCTTCCATGCGTTCGCCAATGCCAATATATTTTACCGGGATTTTAAACTGATCAGATATTCCGATCACCACGCCGCCTTTAGCAGTGCCGTCAAGTTTAGTCAGTGCGAGGGCATTCACCTCGGTGGAGGCGGTAAATTGTTTGGCCTGCTCAATAGCATTTTGGCCGGTTGAAGCATCGAGTATCAATAAAATTTCGTGTGGTGCATCAGGAATTACCTTTTGCATCACCATTTTAATTTTGGTAAGCTCCTTCATCAAATTTATCTTATTGTGCAAACGGCCGGCGGTGTCAATGATCACCACATCAGCCTGTTGACTTACTGCAGAGGCTACCGTATCATAAGCCACAGAAGCCGGATCGGCGCCCATTCCCTGCGAAATTACAGGAACATCAACGCGTTGTCCCCAAATTTTTAGTTGATCCACAGCAGCAGCGCGGAAGGTGTCGGCAGCACCCAAAATTACTTTTTTGCCTTCTTTTTTAAAGTTGTAGGCCAGCTTACCGATGGTGGTTGTTTTGCCCACGCCATTCACGCCGACCACCATAATAACATAAGGTTTTTTGGTTTCAGGCAAAGCAAAATCAGTCTGATCGCTGGAATTGTTCTCCTGAAGCAGGGCGACAATTTCTTCTTTCAAGATACGGTTTAGTTCGCTTGTTCCCAGATATTTATCTTTAGAAACCCGGGCTTCAATCCGTTCAATAATTTTGAGTGTGGTATGTACACCCACATCAGAAGTCACCAGAAGTTCTTCGAGATTGTCGAGTACTTCATCGTCCACCTTCGATTTTCCAACGATAGCTTTCGAGAGTTTCCCAAAAACATTTTCGCGTGTTTTTTCAAGGCCTTTGTCGAGGTCTTGTTTTTTTTCTTTGGAAAAAAAGGAGAATAGTCCCATGCGCATTAATTTATACGAAAAAAGCTCTTCCAATAAAAAATTGGAAAAGCTCCATTCATCGTTAAAATGGTATCATTATCTTTTGCTCAGAAATTCCTGAACCTTCTCATTAGGAACTGTAGTTTCCGAAAAGGAGTAAGCACCTGATTTAGGTGATTTAGTCATTCTGATAACTTTGGCGAATTCTTTTCCTGAGGAAGATTGAAGGGTCGCAACAACTTTCTTTGCCATAACTCAAATTATTTAATTTCTTTATGCACCGTCATCTTTTTGAGAATCGGGTTATACTTTTTGATTTCTAAACGCTCAGGCGTATTCTTCTTATTCTTGGTAGAGATATACCTTGACGTACCAGGCATTCCGCTGGTTTTGTGCTCAGTGCATTCTAAAATAACCTGCACTCTAGCGTCTTTACTTTTCTTGGCCATGTTTCTTTTCTTTCAAAATTTCGGACGGCAAAAGTATCCATTTTCTTTCTACTATCCTATTATTTCTCTCTTTTTCTTTAAAGATTGAAAATCGTTTTCATATAAGGCTCAATTCCTGTAAAGAAAAATTCAACAGCCAACACCATTACAATTAGCCCCATTAACTTCATCAGGACTTTATTTCCGGTATCGCCCAGCACTTTCATTATTGAGTTACCACTCAATAAAATTATCAGAATTATCAGGCAAACTGCAAAAATTGAAGCAATAAGTACAGACCTCTCAACAACAGTCGTGCTTTGATCCATTAAAATGATGGCGTTAGTGATTGACCCCGGGCCGGCAATCATCGGAATTCCCAAAGGCGTGATTGACACATCATTTTCATAAGATTTCACCTCTTCCGGTGTCAATCTTATTCTGCTAAGGCGTGCGTTGAGCATCTCATAACCCAGTATAAAGAACAATACACCACCCACAACTTTTAGTCCGGCAACTGAAATACCAAAGAAGTTAAACAGCATTTGACCCCCAAAAGCAAAAGCTATGAGGGTAAAAAATGCTGTTATCAATGATTTTATCGCTGTCCGCTGACGGCCTTTTTTATCCAATTCGCTGGTCATCGTTAAAAAAACCGGCAAGATTCCCAAAGGGTTCATCAGCGTGATGAAAGACGTCATATACAGCAAGAGCAGCGTAAAATAATTGGCTGTTTCCACTTTATCAATCTTTGTTAATCACCTTATACACCTGTTTCAATACCTGCTGCTCGCGCTCAATGGCTGCTGCCATAATTTTTTCGCCAGCCTCAATTTTTTGCTTAGCAAAAGCTTTATCATCAATACCGGCAGCATTAATTTGTACATTAAGGAATGAACCCATCACGGCTGCCCGGGCACAAACTGCACCTACACCGGCATCCGAAACAGAATTTGGATTTCCTTCTTTGGCCATGGCTTCGATTAGATCCATTGACAGCAGACTCACTTCCATCACCCTAAAAGGTATCTCGATGGCATATTTTGAAGCATCTTCAATGGCTTGTTTTCTGGCTGCTTTGTCCCCTTCGGTTTTCTTGGGCAAGCCAAAAGCATCTATAATTTTATTGTAGGCGCGGGTATCTTCATCTACTAAAAAGAGCAACTGATCTTTGATTTTCTGTCCCTTTTCAGCCCATTCGGAGAAAAACTCCCAACGCTCGTCCCAGCCGCGCTTATGTGCTGAAAGGTTGGCCACCATAGTTCCCAATGAGGCACCCAAAGCACCAAGATAAGCTGAAACTGAACCGCCACCAGGAGCAGGCGACTCGGAAGCTGTTTCATTGGCAAAGCCGGTAGCTGTCATTTTTACAAGTAATTTCTGATTTTCGGCTGCCGCCATTTTATATTCAATGATTTTTTCTTCCGGAACAAAAGGCTTCAGCTCATCCAGCCCCATCGACTTGATGGCGATTTTTATCAGTTCGGCATCATCAACGCCGAGTGAACGCTGTTGTTTGGTCAGGAAATATTTTCCGGCATCGATCATGGCTTTTAGTGGGATAAGCCCTACCAATTCGGAGCCTGTAACGCGAATGCCACGTGCATCGGCCTTGCGGCACACCTCATCAAAAGCGATATGAACAGGCGTAATGCTGACGTTGGTGAGGTTCATTGAAATTTGTGCCACACCATATTCTTCGATAAACCAGCCAATGGCTTTCACCGCTTTTAAACTGCCCGGTGTGTGAACGGGATTGCCATTTTCATCTTTCACGATTTTTCCGGTGATGGGGTTTCCTTCGCGTTTAGTGCGGCCACGCTCACGTACATCAAAAGCTACGGAATTGGCTCTTCTGGTGGATGTTGTGTTGAGATTCACGTTAAAAGCCACCAAAAAATCGCGGGCACCAACAGCGGTAGCTCCAGCTTTGGCATTTAATTTTGCAGGCCCAAAATCCGGTTTCCATTCCGGTTTGGTAAACTTCTCGGCAAGACCCTCGTATTCGCCAGCGCGACAATTTGCCAGGTTACGGCGCTCTGGTTTCAAAGCCGCGTTTTCGTAGCAATAAACCGATATATCTAACTCATTACCAATTCTTTCAGCAAGTTTTCGAGCATATTCTACGGTTTCTTCCATGGAGATATTCGCCACCGGAATCAACGGACAAACGTCGGTAGCACCCATGCGTGGATGTTCGCCTTTGTGCTTGCGCATATCAATGATTTCCGAAGCTTTTTTTACGGCCAAAAAGGCGGCCTCAATCACTTCGTCGGGTGTACCAACCATCGTTACAACCGTTCTGTTGGTAGCAACTCCCGGATCAACATCGAGCAGGCTAACACCTTCAACCGATTCAATTTGATCAGTGATTTGTTTTATGATTTGCATATCCACGCCCTCGCTGAAATTGGGCACACATTCGATAAGTTTTTTCATATTTCTGATTTTTTTTTAATTTTTGATTCTTTTTAATCCTATCACCCTCGTTTACTGCAATTTACCTTTGATAATCATCTGATTCACCTTGTTAACACCATAATAATAGGGCATATAAGCCAGGCCTTCCATGGGATTGGTGATAATTAGATTTGCCAGTTTGCCCTTGGTAATACTTCCGGCTATATCACTGATTCCCATCGCGTAGGCGCTATTTAAAGTGCAAGCATTCAATCCCTCTTCGGGTGTGAGGCGGTATAAAATACTTGCCATGGAAAGGATGAGCTGCATATTGCCTGAAGGTGATGAGCCTGGATTAAAGTCGGAGGCCATCGCCACAGGCAAGCCTGCGTTTATCATTTTTCGCGCCGGCGCATACACCATATTTAAGAAAAATGCCGCGCCCGGCAAAATGGTCGGCATGGTATCGGAACTCAACAAAGCTTCAATTTCTTCATCGCCAGTAAATTCAAGGTGATCAACCGATATCGCGTTATATTTCACACCCACCTGAATTCCACCTGAATAATCTAATTCATTGGCATGAATTTTTGGCCGCATGCCGTATTTCATGCCTGCATTTAAGATGCGATCAGTATCTTCTACCGTGAAAAATCCTTTGTCGCAGAACACATCAATATAATCAGCAAGTTCTTCGGCAGCTACCATCGGAATCATTTCGTTGATGACCAAATCCACATAGTCCGATTGCCTGCCACGATATTCCATAGGAACGGCATGCGCACCCAAAAAAGAAGATTTAATTTCCAGTGGAGAATTGGCTTTCAGTCGTTTAATCACGCGAAGCATCTTCAACTCGGATTCGGTAGTGAGCCCGTAACCACTCTTAATTTCCACCGCACCAGTTCCCATTTTGGTAATTTCATCCAGGCGTTCCAAGGCGTGTTCGTAAAGTTCCTCTTCTGATATTTCCTGCATGCGCCTGGCCGAATTTAAGATTCCTCCTCCCCTTTTGGCAATTTCCTCGTAGCTAAGTCCTTTGATTTTGTCGATATATTCGATTTCGCGCGAGGCGGGATACACAAGGTGTGTATGGCTGTCGCAAAAGGCAGGCATCACGAGTTTTCCGGCAGCGTCAATCTGATCTTTGGCAGGAATGCGTGCCTTTAACCCGGCGAAGCGTTCTGCTGTCATTTTGCCATAGTCAGTAATTTTGTCACCTTCTATTAAGAGAAACGCTTCTCGGATAGTTTGCACTTCCGACATTTCTTTTCCACGTAGAAGGAGTCGTCCATCTTCCTCAATACCAATAAGTTCTTTAATAGAATGCAGCAGTAACATAAGCCTTGAATTTTTTGATTTAAGCTGCACAAAAGTAGTGCTTTCGCAGCAGTTAACAAGGCATTTAAGGCTATAAATTGTTTGTGGCGAACAGTGAAGCGGGAAAGACTGGCTGCCAATTTTAAGTATTAACGGCTTTTGTTTGTTTGGGTAATTCTTTGATGAGGAGTTTTAAAAGCCGCGCTTTCTCAGTGTCTTCAAGGCATTCAGTGATACGGGTTTTAAATTTCCAGCAAGTCATTTGGCGCTTATCGAAAACCCTGCTGATTTCATAAGATGACACATCCGGCTGTTTGCAAACCATTTCGGCCAGTCTGACAGCTTCTGTCAAAGGAATTTTGCAGCGATGAAAAATGGTATGTGAAGTTGCTGATTCCTCAGATTTACATCTGGTACACCTGCGTGAAAAAGGCTTTTTCCCATTGCAAAAACGATCATGCCCACATTTGCGGCAAACGTAGCCATCACGCCATTTATAAGCAGCAAGCGCTTCCAGGATACGGCTTTCAGTAGCTAAATTTTCATTTGGTAGCGGCAAAGCTTCAGCAATTTTTTGGCTCATCTTAAACTTTTTTCTTTCAAAAATGTTTGTGATTTTATTTATTTTCTTCAGGTCTGAGGAACAAGAAACAGACCGACTTTTGTTTTTTTGGAACAGTCTTTGAAAGCAAATGTACAAAAAAGAGTGATATTTAAGCGATTTAAAACAAAATTGTATATTTTTGCACAGAATTTAAAATCACATTAACACCTAAATTGAATATGATTAAAAAATCCATAGTTCTACTGGCAAGCGTTTTCATGCTAACAACCGCTTGCAACAGTACTACCGGAAAGCAAACCAACGACGGCGAAACGCTCAACATGGAAAAATCCGGCCTTAATTCTGATGAAAATATTGCTGGTAAACCCATCCATCTCACCTACGAAACTTTCGTAGAAAAAGTTTGGAACTTTGAAGAAAATCCACAAAACTGGGTTTACGAAGGCGAGCTTCCGGCCGTTATTGATTTCTACGCCGATTGGTGTGCGCCTTGCCGCAAAATAGCACCCATCATGGAAAAGTTGGCCAAAGAATATGAAGGCAAACTCATTATCTACAAAATTGACGTGGACAACCAGCAAAAGCTTGCGGCTGTGTTTCAGGTTCAAAGTATTCCATCGGTATTATTTACGCCTGTTGAAGGACAACCGATGATGCAAGCCGGTGCATTAACCGAAGAAATGTATCGTCAAATTATTGACGAGCAGTTAATTAAACAAAGCATGAATCCAACAAAATAATAAAAATGGAACATTTAACAAAAGAGACTTTTCTAGAAAAAGTATTTAATTTCGAAGAAAACAAAGATTGGAAATTTGAAGGCGATCTACCTTGTCTGATCGATTTTTACGCCGATTGGTGTCAGCCCTGCAAAATGGTTGCTCCTATTCTGGAAGAACTTTCAAAGGAATACGAAGGTAAAATTAATATCTATAAAATTGATACAGAGGCAGAAACAGAATTAGCAGGTGCTTTTGGTATCAGAAGTATTCCATCACTTTTGTTTTGCCCCAGCGAAGGCCAGCCACAAATGGCCATGGGCGCATTGCCAAAAGATTCAATGAAAAAAGCAATCGAAGATGTGCTGCTGAAAAAATAATTTAGAGAAAGAAAATTAAAAACCGTTGCTGGAGAAATCCGGCAACGGTTTTTTTATAGCACTTTTTTACCAAATCAGTCTTCAATTTTCTATTTTTGCAGATGCAAAATTCTCAGTTAACAGTTTTCTCAACAGCTTATTTTCCGCCTGTCAGCTATCTAAGCCAGTGCTTAAAAGAAGGCCGATTTTTGATTGAGACACAGGAAACATATCCCAAGCAAACTTATCGAAACCGCTGTGTTATTGCTACCGCCAATGGCTTGCAAAGCCTGACAGTTCCGGTGCGCAAACCTTTTGGCAACCAAACGCGCTCTGCTGAAATCAAAATTAGTGAGGCGGAGCCCTGGCAGCGATTGCACAAAAGAGCTCTGGAAACAGCCTACAAAGCTTCCCCTTTTTATGACTTTTATATTGACGATCTGTGTCCGATTTTTGATCAGCAATACGAAACGCTTATTGCATTGAATGACACTTCTTTTAAGCTGATTCTAAAGCTATTGAAAATAGATTTGACATATACATTTACTACACAATATGCGCTATCATCAGAATTTGCGGCAGATTACAGAAACACTTTTAGCCCGAAAAGTCGTTTTCAGAAGGACAGCTTTCGGGAATATTACCAAGTTTACAGCCATAAATATCCGTTTCAGGCTGATTTAAGTATTTTAGATTTGTTATTTAATGAAGGGCCACAGAGCTTAATTTACCTGAAAAGCTTAGCCGATTTTAATCGGGATAAGCAATCCTGACGTGGTAAATATTCATCAGTTTCTTTTTCAAAATCTTTTTCACGGTACTAATCTCTTTCAACGTGATATTGGCATTCACAAACTGGTTGTTATCCATTTGTTTTTTGATGATGTTTTCGATCAGGTCGTTAATCTTCTGCTCTGTAGGACTTTTCATACTTCGCGAGGCAGCTTCCACCGAATCAGCCATCATTACAACAGCAGTTTCTTTGGAAAACGGAATGGGGCCGTGATAGCTAAAATCGCGTTCGTCCAGCGAAAGGCCAGGATGCGCTTTCTGTTCCATGAAATAAAAATATTCTACCCTACGATTTCCGTGATGTGTGCGGATAAAATCAATGATTTGTTCTGGCAGCTTGGCTTTCCGGGCTTTTTCTATGCCTTTGGTTACGTGCTCCACAATAATTCTGGCACTTTCAGAAGCCGAAATATCGTCATGCGGATTGTATCCACCCATCTGGTTTTCAACAAAATAAACCGGATTATCCATTTTCCCAATATCGTGATACAGCGCACCGGTGCGTGCCAACAAAGTGTCTCCGCCAATTTCAAACAAAGCTTCTTCCGACAGATTGGCCACCTGCATAGAATGCTGAAAAGTGCCGGGAGCTTTCTGCGCCAGCTCACGCAAAAGCGGTGTGTTGGTATTGCTTAGCTCCAATAGTGTGAGATCGGTTATTGAACCAAATGCCCATTCCAAAAAGAAAATCAGAGGAAGCCCAAGCATGGTAAAAAGCGCGTTGAGGGCATAAGCACCTATGGTAATCCAGCCAAAATTACCTAGTCCGCCTTCCTGAATCAGGTTGAAACCCAGATAAATAATGATATATCCTAAGAAAATATAAATCGAAGTCTGAAAGAAATAAATGCGCCGATTATGCTTTTCAAGTCCAAAAAGCACAACAAACCCAATGACCAGCTGCGAAAACATAAAAAAGTAAGGGTTTGGAACAACCAGCCCTAAAAGCGTGATAGTCAGCAGGTGAACCATCATCGTGATACGCGTATCGAAAAACGTAATCAAGATAATCGGCAACAGGCCAAAAGGCATTAAAATAATCAGCTGGGGATTATAGGTTATCAAATAAAAAGAAGGAATCAAAATCATTAAAATCAACAGCAACAGAAAGTTGATATTGCGTAACTCATCGTAAACATCTTTCCTGATGATTTTTAAAAAGAAAAATAAAGCCAGAAAAATAGCCAATATCAACACGGCCTGGCCTGCTATCAGGGCATTTTGCTCAGACTTTGTACCCACCCGCTGTTCATAGGCTATACGCAATGAGTTAATTTCGTTAAACTTTTCGTTATCAACAAGTTCACCTGCAGAAATAATTAATTCTCCTTCCTGCACCATGCCATAAGTTGGTGAGATTTGTGCCAGTGCCACATCGCTTTCAGCGGTAGTCATCCTTTCGTCGTAACTCAAATTTTGCACGAAACCATTGGCCAGAATTTCTGAAAACAACTTTTTGTCTATTCCTTTGAGGGTATCAATAATACTTTGTGCCTTATCATAGGCGGATTTCACAGTATAAACATCTCCAAATTTCGCGCGATAAACAACTTTATTTTTAATGATATCTATGTTGTTACCAGACTTTAAATTCTCAAATGTCGGATGGTAAGTCACTACACCCCGGTTTTGAATGCTGTCGTAAATAGTTAGCAAAACTGACAGTTGTTGCTGCTTTGACAAGCCTTTAACCGTGTCAGCTGGTTTGGCCTGATTAAAAAAAGTTTGCAGTTTTTGTCTGCCTGCGTCGGTCTTCTCCTGATCCAAAACAAAATATGGATAAATTTTTTCAAGCATAGCCTGCCGCTCAAGTCGAATGGCTTCATCCGATTTAAATATAGCAAAATCAAAAGGCGCAAAAAGCGGTTCTTGCTGCCAAGGCTTTCCTTTGCTGTACTCATATTGAAATTTCACCTCACGTGGCATCAGCCAAATCACAATCAGAGCTGCTAATGCGAACAAAGTTATTTTGAACAGCTCAAAATAATGTTGTTGCAGGAAGCTAAAAAACTTATTATTCATATTGATTGAAATTATCGCCTGTTATTTAAAACGGTAATCCATTGCGAAAGTAAAACATTTTCACCGAAATGCATGATGCACTTCCTATTCAATGATTTTATTCTGCGTTCGACAGCTTCCACAAGCTTCCACAAGCTTCAATTGGCTATTTTTGTAGCAAAACAAAAACTATCGGTATGACGTTTTATGGAATAAGTATTTTGGCAGTGATTCCCGTTCGGGCGACGCCTTCGGATAAAGCAGAAATGGTAACCCAGCTTTTGTTCGGCGAAACCTATAAAGTACTGGAAAAGAAAAAGAAATGGCACTTAATTCAAGGAGATTATGACGGTTATGAAGGCTGGATTGATGCCACACAAAGCATAATTATTAACGAAAGTGCCTGGGCCAGCTACAATAAAAGCCCGCACTATTACCTGTCAAAACCGGTAAAAGAGATCAAGACCAGCGAAAACAACAAGCTAACTGTTGGTTTTGGCAGTGTTTTTTGTCAGGAAATAAACACTATTTTTCCTAAACTGGGATTAGATTTCCCTGATGATGACTTCATTGAGTTTCCAAGCGATTTTGACGCGGACAAAATGACAGTCTTTGCCAAAATGTTGTTAGGAAGCACCTATATGTGGGGCGGCAAATCCGTGTTCGGTCTCGATTGTTCCGGATTCACCCAATTATGCGCTAAATTAGCTGGATATCAACTGCTCAGAGATGCCAGCCTGCAAGCAACACAAGGACAGATTATTGATTTCCTGGAAGAAACAAAAGCAGGAGATTTGGCCTTTTTCGACAACGAAGAAAGTAATATCACCCACGTTGGAATTATGCTTGGCGAACAAAAAATTATTCATGCATCCGGCAAAGTACGGATTGATATCATCGATCACCAAGGTATTTATAATGCTGATATCCAAAAATATACACACAAATTACGTTTCTTCAGACGCTTGCAATAAATTAGACCTTTGCTAATTATTTCCCGCTATTCTAAAAGCTTGAATCTTGCTTTATTAGGACTTTTTATCTAACCAAATGCTGATTTTTGAAATTGAATGCTGTTATTTAGAAAGCTCTCTAAATCGCTTTAGTATCACCATTTGGCATGTTTTATGATAAGGAAGCGGTAGAAAAATTAATTTAACACATACAATTATGGTCTTACCAACTCCTTTAAAACATGTTGAAACAGCCGCTGAGCTGTCGAAAGTAATCAATGAAAGCGAAAACG
>Ga0265295_1005488_pt1 | contig 16123 bp, 13 predicted proteins | sample Munlansysbiofilm_FD_192503 | JGI IMG/M metagenome (GOLD analysis project Ga0265295, IMG submission 192503) | Leachate microbial communities from a municipal landfill in Southern Ontario, Canada - Methane capture system biofilm | ecosystem: Engineered > Solid waste > Landfill > Unclassified ... | reverse complement strand
AATTAAGCGGAGACAATTTCTATAATCCTAATTGGGGTTATCAAAATGGAGTGAAGAGAAATTCAAGAGTGGGAAATACTCACCAACCACGAGTTTTATTATCGCATTATTGGAAAATTAGACAGGATATGCAATTAAATACTTCGGCTTCGTATTTGTTTGGACGAAGCGGTGTTACTGCCCTAAATTGGTATGATGCTGCAGATCCACGACCAGATTATTATAGAAATCTTCCAAGTTATTATCAAGAAGGCGATTATATGTTTGAGCTTCTTACCGACAATTGGTTAAATCAAGAAAATTATGGACAATTAGATTGGGATGAGTTTTATTTTGCAAATAGAAAAAACTTATATACAATAGTAGATGAGAGTGGAATTCAAGGAAATAATCTTACTGGAAACAGAGCTAAATATATTATCGAAGAAAGAAGAAATGATGTAAAAAGATTTGATTTTAATTCTAATTTAAGTAAACAACTTGGAGAAAATGGTAAATTAGTAGCCGGTATCAATATTATGTCAAATAAAACTCATAACTTTAAGGTAATCAACGATTTGTTGGGTGCTGATTGGTGGGTTGATATTGACCAATTTGCGGAAAGAGATAATGCAGACGATGAATATTATATTCAAAGTGATTTGGATAATCCTAATAAAGCTGTTAAGGAAGGAGATGTGTTTGGATATTATTATATTTCAAATATTAATAAAGCTGATGCTTATGGGCAAGTAGAGTATAAATTAAATAGAATAGACTTTTTTGCAGCCTTAAATCTTTCATATACTGATTTTTGGAGGACTGGTAAAATGCAAAACGGAAAATTTCCCACTAATTCTTATGGTTCTTCGCCTCATAAAACTTTTTTTAATTATGCCACAAAAGCCGGAATTAATTATAAAATTACAGGGCGAAACTTTCTTATTGCCAATGCTGCATATATGACACGGGCTCCATATTTTAGAAATTCTTATGTATCGCCAAGAACTCGTGATAATGTTGTTCCTAATCTTTCGAGTGAAGAAATTTTTACAGGAGATTTAAGCTATTTGTATCGTTCGCCTTATATACTCGCAAAAATTACTGCTTATTATACAGAATTTCGTAATGCTATAGAAAGTAAAAATTTCTATCACGATGAGTTGCGTACTTTTGTAAATTATATTATGACTGATGTGGATAAAGTACATTATGGCGGAGAATTAGGCATTGAGGCAAAACTTTCGCCAACTGTAAACTTGACCACAGCTTTTGGATATGGAAAATATTTGTATAATAATAGACCTAATGTTACAATAGTAGCCGACAACTCTGCCGAAGTCCTTGCAGATGAAAGAAGTGTTTATATTAAAAATTATCATATTGGTGGAAGTCCAGAAATGGCTGCATCAATTGGTGGTAGATATAATGCACCCAAATATTGGTTTGTAGGCCTTAGTGGGAATTATTTTGCAAACTCTTATGTTTCTTTAAATCCAGAAAGACGAACAGAAGAAGCTTTAAATATGTTTGTGGATACTGACCCACAAATTGAAATGATTTTAGAACAAGAAATGCTTAGTTCAGGATATACAATTGATATTTGGGGTGGTAAATCATGGAGAATTAAAAGAAAATATACAGTGGGATTTAATTTGAGCATTAATAATATTTTAAATAATACTAAATTTTTAACTAATGGTTTTGAGCAATTAAGGTTTGATAAAACAAATATTGACAAATTCCCTAATAAATATTATTATATGTACGGAAGATCGTATTTTTTAAATGTTTATCTTAGATTTTAATTAAAAAAAACACAATAAAATGAAAAATAAATTATCAATATTAATATCTTTTAGCCTTATTATAATAGGCTTTGGCTTTTATTCTTGTGAGAAAGAATTAGATAGACCGCCTATAAAAGAATTAGATGAAACAAAAATTTTAACAATCAAGGATTTGTATGATATTCAAGCTGAAAATGGAGACGATTATGTTTTTGTTGATGAATATATGTTGTTTGCTACTGTGGTAATGGACGACTCAAGCGGAAATATTTATAAAGAGGCATATTTACAAGATTCTACAGCTGGCATAAATGTTTATAAAATTAGTCATGCAGGTGCTTTGGAAGTAGGTCAATATGTAAGAATAAATTTAAAAGGAAGTAGTTTGAAAAATTATAGCGGAAAAATGGAATTGATTTTTGCAGATGTTTTAGATTTTAGAAAATCTATGGTAGTGCAAAAATATAATCAATATATTGAGCCTGCTGAAGCAAGATTAGATGAAATATATGAAGGCAAATGGGATTGCCAGCTTGTAAAGTTAAAAAATGTTGAGTTTATTCCTGCCGATACAAGTAAAACTTATGCTAATTTAGGCGGAAATTCTTCACAAAACCGAAGTCTTAGAGATTGTACAGGAAAAACAGTGATTATTAGAACAAACGACAGATCTAAATTTGCAGGAAATCCGCTTCCAACTGGAAATGGTGATGCAATTGGAGTAATTACTAAATTTATAAATAATAATAATGTAGTTACATGGCAATTGTTAGTTCGTGACCCTGAAGAAATAATGTTAAATAATCCACGTTGTGGTTCTTAAAAATTTGTATTATGAGAAAATTTAAAATATTAACAAAATTCATTTTTGCAATATCGCTTGCAATATTTGCTTTAAGTTTAAATTCTTGTATCCATGAGAATTTTGAAGAGCCAGCTATAACTAATATTACAGAAGGCACAAGTTTAACCTTAGACCAAGTTTATCAAATTTTTAATGATAGCGTTTTAAGTCTTGGAAAGCAATCTTATAAGTTTGAAGATGATTATTCAGTTTGTGCTGTGGTTTCTATGGACGATAAAAGTGGAAATATTTATAAATCTGCTTATGTACAAGATATTAGTAAAGGAATAAATTTGCATTTGATGTCTTCTGGCGGACTTTATGAAGGCGATTCTATCAGAATTAAGCTTCAAAATTTGGTTTTAAGTGAATATGCAGGAATGCTACAAATTGATTCTGTGCTTGTGGACAAAAATATTGTAAAATTAGCAACTTTGAAAAATTTAAAACCTCAAACTGTTACAATAGACCAAATACTTACAGGTCAGTATATTGCAAAACTTGTTAAAATTGAAAATGTTCAATTTGTTGAAGCTGATTTAGGAACACAATATGCTGATGCAGTAAATTTAATTACTTTAAATAAAACCTTAGAAGATGAGCAAGGAAGAAATATTATAGTTAGAACAAGTGGCTATGCAAGTTTTGCAAAAATGGATATTCCTTCAGGTAGAGGAGATATAATTGCTGTAGTTGGTAAATTTAATGACGATTGGCAATTGTTTATTCGATCTATTTATGAAGTTAAATTTACTAAAAGACGATTTGGTGATGTTGATACAAACTTTAGTGAAGATTTTGCAGGTATTACAAATGGTACTGAATTAGATTTAGATGGTTGGTATAATATTGCAAAAACAGGTTCTCTAAAATGGATGGGATTTAATAATGCTCAAGGTGCAGAATATGTAAAAATTGATGGAAACAGTGCTGCTTCAGAAGCTTACTTGATTTTACCTAAACAAAATTTATCTAATAATAAAATTTCTTTCCGTACCAGAGCAGGAAATCTTGTTGGTGCTAAATTAGAATTGGTAATTTCTAATGATTTTAATGGTTCAAATATTGAAACAGCAACATGGACAGTTATACCAGCAAATTTTGCAACAGCTCCATCAAGTGGTTTTGGAAATTGGCTTGAGTCGGGTGAGGTTGACTTAAGTTCATATTCAGGTAAGTATTATATAGGTTTTAGATATATTGCTCAGCTTGGCCAAAAAGCTAATTTTATGCTTGATGATATTTTAATTTATTCTAACGATTAGAGAAAATTCTAATCAAGAAAATGTGTTTTAATGAAAAAACTTATTGTTTATTTATTGTTTTTTAATTTATCTGTTTTAATTTTTGCTCAAAATTATGAGAAAGATATTCTAAGCTTAGAAAATCGTTTACTTAAACTTAATGCTGAAAAAGATAGTATTTTTAATTGTTTAGAAGATTTAAAATTAAAAGCTTTAAAATTTGATTTGCTTGAAAATGGCTTACCTGAAATTTTAGATAATGAAGAATTAGTTTGCCATTCAGCATATTGTTTGATTTATGATGATAATCATAAAATGGCAAAATGGACGGCTCATATTATTTCGCATGAGGTTGTAAATGGTGTGGTTTCTAGAACAAATGATTTTAGAGCAGATACTTTAATAAAAAATGGAACTGCAGAAGAACTTGATTATTTTTTGAAATATATAGACGAAAACGGTAAGACGCAGTATGATGGTTTTGGTTATGACAGAGGACATTTAGCCCCTTCGGCTGACTTTAGGTGGTCTGCAAAAGCTCTTTCAGAATCTTATTATTATTCAAATATGACACCTCAATTGCCGGAATTTAATCGTGAAATTTGGGCAGAAATTGAAGATTTTTTAAGACAATATGTTTATGATAATCCTACAAAAGATTTATATCTTGTTACAGCTCCGGTGATTAAAGATGATTTGAAAAAGCAAGAAAGAAGTAAAAATAAAATTTCTATTCCTGAATATCATTATAAAATAGCCGTTGACTTAGAAGATAAAAAAGGAATAGCATTTTTAGTTCCTCAACAAAATCTAGGTTATCCTATTGAGTCTTATGTTGTTACAATTGATTCTATAGAAAATATTACAAATATTAATTTTTATCCAAAACTATCTGAACAAGATGAGAAATTAATAGAATCTGTTTCGGATATTAAAAAATGGCGTTCGGGTAAAGATAAAAATGATATTGCACCTTTAGATATAAGAACTTTACCAAAAAACTCTCATAATACTGTTAATGCAAAACAATTTTACGAATATCCTAAAGAAGTTAATATTTGTGGCACAGTTGTTAGTACTCATAAGTCTAAAAATGGACATGTTTTTATAAATTTAGATAAAAGCTTTCCTAATCAGGTATTTACTGCTACAATTTGGAAGTCAAATACTATTAATTTTTCATATGAGCCAGAAAAGTTTTTGTTAAATAAAAAGGTTTGCATAAAAGGAAAAGTTAAAGATTATCAAGGAACGCCTTCTACTTATCCTAAAAACGAAAAGGCTATAAAAATTTTGGACTAGTTTTATTTTTTCACTATATAGAGTCTAAGTAATCGTTTAGATTTCTATATTTTTCAAATTTCATTTTTTTTCTTATTCTATAAAGTCTTTTATATACTCCGTCTGTTGTAATATTAGTTAATTGAGCAATATCTTTAGGGCTTAAATTTATTTTCATATAAATTAAAAACTTTAAATCTGATTTTGTAAGTTTAGGAAAGTTTAATTGTAGGTTTGTAACAAAGCTTGAATTAATTTTTTCAAAATTAAGTTTTAATTGCTCCCAGTCATCATCAAGTTTTAGGTTTGCTTCTAAAATTTGCGTTATTTGAGAATAGTTTGCTTTTTCCTGTGGAGTTTTGGCATCTGTTTTATTCAAAAAATCTGAAATTTCGCTCAAAGTTCTGTTTTTATTTAAAACCTGCATAGTGCTTGCAAGCAATTCTTTTTTATTATGTTCTAATTCTGCGTGTAATTTGGCTCTATGCAATTCGTTAAACTTTTGTTCAGTCAGCAGTTGGTTTTCAATTAACTCACGCTTAGTTTTTTCTTGTTCTTGTTTAAACTTATTAAATATTTGTTCTTGTTCTAAAAGCTCTTCATTAGATTTTAAGAGTTTTGATTTTACTCTAAAAAAATAAAATAAAAGTGAGCTTATTATTATTAGGGCGATAATAATAATAATTAAAAATTGGTTAAAATTTTTCTTTATTTTAGCTTCATTTTGTAATATTTTAATTTGATTATCTTTTTTTTCTGTGTTGTAAATTAAACTCATTTCTGCAATAATGCTTTTTGTGTTTTCATCAATAATCGAATCTCTATATTGAATATATTGATTATAAAATAGATATGCATTTTCATAATCTTGGGTAGATAAATAATATTCAGAAATTTGCAAAAAAGCTTGAGCTTGTTCCGCAATGTTTCCAATTTGTTGGCGGTATTCTAAACTTTGATTTAATAATTTTATTGCTGCATCGTAATCATTATTATTAAGATACCATTTTGCTTGCTCAGCATAAACACTTGCAATTCCTTGAATATTATTGTTTTGTGAAAATAACAATAAAGCAGAATCTAAACATATTTTAGCTTTTTCTGAATTTTTTATTTCATTGTAATAAGTTCCTGCATTATAATATGCCGTAGCTGCTTCGGTTAGTTGATTTAAGTTTAAGGAAATACTAATAGATTTATAAATATAAGAAATAGCCTTAGAGTAGTTTTGGTAAGTAAAAGCTAAACTTGCCAAATTATTATAAACATTGGCTTGTCCTGTTAAATTATTTATTTCAATAAATAAATTCAAAGCTTTTTGATAATAATTTTCGGCCTCTTTTTTTTGTTCTAACAAATCAGAAATTACGCCTAAATTATTATATATTTCGGCTTGCCCTTTTTTAGAATTTGTTGTTTCGTAAATTTTAAGAGCTTGAAAAAAATACTCAACAGCTTGGTTATATTGGCTTAAATGCTGATATGCAAGCCCAAGTCTGTTTAAAGCGGCTGCAATTTCATCTTTATTATCTGTTTTAAGAATATTTTGATATGAAAGTTCGTAATAATAAAGTGCGGAGTCTAAAATTCCCGTAAATAAATGCGAGTTTGCCAAATTTACATAAGCATTTGAAACTATTAAAAAATCATTATTTTCTAATCCTATTATTTTGGCAGAATCTGCGTAAAGTCTTGATTTGGCAATATTAAAATCTAAATAATAATCTGAAAGCTTATTATATATTTCAGCTTTATAAGTTTTTGTTTTAGCCGTTTTTAAACAATTTTCCAAGCTATCTAATTGAGCATTAGCAAATAAGCTAAATACAAGAAGAAACAGGAAAATAATATTTTTTAATTTTATCAAGCTTTAAACTTTAAAAATCAAATATAATTGTTTTTTTAAAAATTACGTAAAATAAAAAAACAAAAACACTTTTTATTTAAAAATATATATTTATCTTTGCAGCTCAATTTTGCGGATGTGGCGAAATTGGTAGACGCGCTAGACTTAGGATCTAGTGCCGCAAGGCGTGGGGGTTCGAGTCCCTTCATCCGCACAACAACCGCATGAGTTTCAAACTTAGAAACAAATGCGGTTTTTTAACATTTTATAAATTATAATTAAAATAAAAACTAAACTTAATGGAAGTTGTAAAAAATCAAATTGACGAGCTAAACGCAACCTTAACCGTAAATGTTGCTAATTCTGATGTAGAAGAAAACGTTGAAAAAACCCTTAAAGAATATCGCCGTAAAGCTAATGTACCAGGATTTAGACCAGGTAATGTGCCAATTGGACTAATTAAAAAAATGTACGGTACTGCTGTTAGAGTTGATGAATTAAATAAAACTGTTTCAAAAGCTATTACAGATTATATTACAGAAAATAAACTAAATATTCTTGGCGACCCTCTTCCTAGCGAGAGTCAAGAGCAAATAGATTTAGAAAAGAATGATAGTTTTAGTTTTATTTTTGACATTGCTTTAGCACCTGAGTTTGAAGTTAATCTTAGTAAAGAAGATAAACTAACACAATATCTGATTAATATTGATGATAAAATGTTAGAGGATGGAATTGAGCAAAATAAACAAAGATTTGGAGGTTTTGAAAACATAGAAAAATCAACTGAAGAATCTATGCTAACTGTTGATATGACTGAGCTTACTCCTGAGGGAGAACTTAAAGAAAATGGATTAGAATTATTCGACTCTTCAATTTCTTTAAAAGTTATCAAAGATGAAAATATTAAAAAAGAACTTGTTGGCTTAGAAATAAATACTATTAAAGACATTGATTTAAAACTTGCTTACCCAAATGATACAGAGCTTTCATCTTTATTAGGTGTTTCAAAAGAAGATTTAGACAAGTTAAGCAATTTATTTAGAATTACTATAAAGCTTATAAAAGAATATAGAGCAGCTGAGTTAAATCAAGAATTATTTGATAAGGTTTTTGGTGAAAATGCAGTAAGTAGTGAAGCTGAATTTGTTGAAAAAATAAAAGAAGAAATGCAGTCGGCTTATTTGCGTGAAACTAAGTATAAATTGTTTTTAGATGCAAAAGAGGCTGTAATTAAAAAAATAAACATGACTTTGCCTGAGGCTTTTTTAGAAAGATGGATTAAAGTTTCAAATAAAGAACTTACAGAAGAACAAATTAAAAACGAGTTCCCAAGATTTATTGAAGATTTAAAATGGACGCTAATTAAAACCAATATTGCGAAAACTAATGAGTTTAAAGTTAATGATGAGGACTTGGAAAATGTAGCAAAAGAGCAATTGAGAGCACAGTTTGTTCAATATGGAATGTCTAATATCCCTGAAGATATTTTAGATAAATACGCAAAAGAAAGCTTACAGAATAAAGAAGAGCTAAACAAGTTTTATGAAAGAGCTATTGAAGACAAGGTTGTTGATTTTATAATAGATGAATTTGAACTTGAAGAAAAAGAAATCAGCCTTGATGAGTTTTATAAACTTTTTAATTAATAGTATTATTACAAGTTTAGAAGATTAAAAAATCTACTTTACTAATATTTTATTTTAAGTTTTCGAAACCATTTTCTATTTCAAAACTTACTCTTTTAAAAACTTCTTCAAAGCTACCCATTCCATCAATTTTTACTACTCCGTGTAGCTCGTTGTATTTTTCTATAACTGGAACAGTTTTGGTTTCGTGGTCTTGTAGTCTTTGAACAATTTTAGCAGTACTTGAATCATATGGCATACATTCTGCTGTTTTACTTCTTTCGTCTAATCTTTTTATTAATTCAAGAGTTGGCACTTCTATTTCAATAATTTTAGAAATAGCTGAGCCATGTTTTTTTAACAAACCGTCTAAAATATATGACTGAACAAGAGTTCGTGGAAAACCTTTAAAAATAAATCCTTTTACATCTTTTGAGTTTTCAATTTTCTTTTCAATTAGAGGAACAACTATATCATCCGGAATTAATTTACCATTATCAAATAATTCTTTAATTTGTTTACCAATTTCAGTATTTTTAGAAATTTCTTCTTGTAACATAGGACCTGTGGCAACATATTCTAAACCGTATTTTTTAGCAATTGCTCTACCTTGCGAACCTCTTCCTGAACCTGGATAGCCAAACAAAACGATATTTAGTAAACGTTTACTTAGTTCTTTTTTGATAATAGATTTTACATTTTTTTGCACATTTTCAACAGATTGTGTGCCGTCAATTTCTGTAAAAACTCCTTTTTCTTCGTAAAATTTTATTACTGGTAAAGTTTTATCATTATACTCTTTTAAACGGTTTTTAATTACCGTTTCATTATCATCTGAGCGTCCTGAGCTTTGCCCTCTTTTAAGTAAACGCTCGACAGAAACTTTTTCCGGAACTTTTAAACTTATCAGGCAATTTAGCGAAGTATTTAATTTAATCATTAAACCTTCTAGTATGTAAGCTTGAATATATGTACGAGGAAAACCGTCAAATAAAAAACCATTTGCATCCGGATTTTCGGTAATAGTTTTTTCAATAATTTGAACAATAATTTCGTCTGATACTAAACCACCGGCGGAAATAATGCTTTGAGCTTCTAAACCTAATTTAGTTTTATTTTTAATTTCTTGGCGTAATAAATCACCGGTAGAAATATAAAATAAGTTGTAATCTTTGATTAAAGTTTCTGATTGAGTGCCTTTCCCAGCTCCGGGAGGTCCAAATAGAGCAATATTTAACATAAAGATATATTTTTTGCAAGATAAATAAAATATTTGATTTTTATGGAAAATATTATGAAGAAATAAAACAAAAGAAAATTTTATAAATTTGTTAAAAAAATTTGTTTTGTATTAAAAAAATATTTAATATTGTAGTTTTAGAGCGAGAAAAATATTGTTTGTTTAAAAAATTAATGCATTATGAATAGAATTAAATTATTTTTAGGAATTTTGTTTGTTAGTTCTTACTTTATTGGATTTTCTCAAAGTGTGGGTATTTCTGAAAATTTTATTACACCTTATGAATCCTCGATTTTAGAAGTACGTTCAGCAAATAAAGGGGTTTTAATACCAAGAGTTGCTTTAACAGGAATTAGCGACCAAACTACTATTCTTAGTCCGGCAAACTCTTTATTAGTTTATAACACCAATAGTGCAGGGATTGCACCTAATAATGTAACACCTGGTTATTATTATTGGAATTCAACAACTAATAAATGGATAAAAATGGGTTCAGGAATAGATGATGAATATTGGAAATTAACAGGAAATGTGAATACAAACCCTGGTAGTCATTTTATAGGCACAACAGATTCTCATGCTTTAGTTTTTAAAACTAATAATACGGAAAGAATGCGAATTACCCATGACGGAAAAGTTGGCATAGGAACAGATTCTCCTTGGGGAGCATTGCAGTTATCAAATGGACGCTTTGTTATTGAAAATGAGGCTGATTATGTTGGACCCGGCTCAACTGCATATAAAGATAATGCTTGGGTGTATTTATCAAGTAAAAAAACACCTACGGCAAATCAAGGTGGAAATATTATTTTTTCGGCTATGCAAAACAATTCAACGCCTGCTGATATATGTATGATAGAAGGAGTTAGAGAAAATGCAACTATCAATAATACCGCTTCAAAGCTTGTTTTTTATACTCGTCCAGCTTCAGCCTCATTTTTAAGAAGAATGATTATTGACTCAAAAGGGCATATTACTTTTAAACCTGAAAATGTCAGTAATAAAGATATAATAATAAATGATTTGGGTGTAGGAGGAGGTGGAAGTGAACCAACAATTGTGCCTTCAGCAAATAGTTATGGATTTTTAGGTACAGATGCTAGGGCTTGGTGGAGAGGATATGCTCAAACATTTGTGTCAACTTCTTCAAAAAAATGGAAAACAAATATTGAAAATATTCCGCTTGATGAAAAACATAATATGATTCAGGATTTTAAAAATCTAAATGTTGTGAGTTATAATCCTACTCGTGAAATTACTGATACTCTTGGAAATGTTTTAGATATAGAAATAATGCCTAAAACTTTTGGATTAATTTCTGAAGACAGTCCAAAATATATTGTTGATGAATCCGGAAACGGTATTAAATTATATGAGTATATCTCTTTATTAACAATTAGCTTACAAGAATCTCTAGATAGAATAAAAGAATTAGAAGAAAAAGTTAAAAAATTAGAAAAAGAATAAAAAACTATTAGTTTTAAGATTTTTAGCTATATAGTTAAACAGCCTCAACTTTTTTTCTTATTTTTGAATAAATACTAATTTATAAATTTTAATAATTTTGCAAGAAATTATTTTATGAAAATTGGTCTTATTTCTGATACCCATGGATATTTAGATAAGGAAATTCTTGATTTTTTTGCTGAATGTGATGAAATTTGGCATGCAGGAGATATTGGCTCTGAGCAAGTTTTAGATGAATTAGAAAAATTTAAACCTACAAGAGCAGTTTGGGGAAATATTGATGATACCAAAATCAGAATTAGAACCAAAGAGTTTTTAAGTTTTAAATGCCAAGGTTTAAAAATATTGATGACTCATATTGGGGGTTATCCCGGAAAATATTCTCAAAATATCAAAGCTTTGTTATTAGAACTAAAACCTGATGTTTTTATTGCAGGTCATTCTCATATTTTAAAAGTGATTTATGATAAAAATTTTAATCTTTTACACATTAATCCTGGGGCGGCAGGAAACAAAGGATGGCATAAATTTGTTACTGCTATAAGGTTTGATATTGAAAAAGAGGAAAATTTTAAAACACTTGATGAGAAAATTAAAAATATAGATATTTTTGAGAAAAAAACTTGATTATGGAAAATTCCTATTTTGATAAAATTTTAAATGTAAAACACCTTGTAGAAAAATACGATATTCCTGTAATAGAGTGTAGTCAAACATTTTATGAAAAACATGGTATTAAACCTTGTTTGGCAGTTATTTTAACTAACGAAGATCCTGGTTCTCTGTCTTATACTAAAGGAATAATACGTTTTTGCAATAAAAATAAAATTATATGCCGCGATTACAAAGTAAATTCCTCCCAAGAGCTTGTAGAAACAATAAAAACTCTGAATAATGATAATGAGGTACATGGAATTATGGTAATGTATCCAACAGAATATGTCGAAAAAGACACTGTTTTTATGAATATGATAAATCCCTTAAAAGATGTTGAAGGTTTACATTATTCGTATTTAGGATATTTGGTTCAGTTTGAAAAATTTCGCGACCCAGAACATTTACAACGTTTAGTAATTCCACCTACAGCTAAAGGAATTTTAAGTATTTTTAAGAGATATTGCCTTGATTATCAGGAGTTTTTTAATGAAAGAGCTTTTTATCCTGAAAATGTAAAATCAAATCCTTTTGATTTAGAGGGCAAACGAATTACTATAATAAATGATTCTCTTGCTGTTGGCAGGTCTTTGGCTTTGATGATGTTAAACGAAAATGCTTATGTGCAAATTTGTCATCAATATACACCTTTTGAAAAAGTTTTAGAAAGTGTTTCTCTTTCTGATATTATTATTTCTGCTGTTCCTTCGCAAAATTTTAAAATTCCTACTGATTATGTGCCTAAAAATTCTATTGTAATTGATATTTCTTTTAATGGGAATTTTGATTATCCTTCAATTTTTGACAAAGTTTATAAAATTGCTCCTCGCTGGGATTTAGTTGAAAAAAATAATAGAATTAATGATATGACCCTAAATCGATTAATTTCTAATCTTCAGTATCTTGTAAATTCTGCACTGCCTGAAGATGATTTAAGAAAGATGAAGCAATTTTAATAAGTAAAAAAAATAAAAGCAATAATTTATTCCAATTATTTTCTTAGTTTTGCTGTTTATGAAAAAGCTTTCTAAATCACAAATTTCTCTTATTAATTCTTTAAAAATTAAAAAATATAGAATTAAAGAAAATCTTTTTGTTGTTGAGGGTGAGAAGATTGTAAACGAAGTCTTAGAATCAGATTTGGAAATAAAATGGATATTTGTTTTGCCAGAATATTTTGAAGAGAATAAAATAATTTTAGAAAAGTTTCCAAGCTTAATCTATATTATCAAAGTTGAAGAAATGAAAAAAATATCTAGTTTTGTTAATCCTTCTCCTATTTTAGCTGTGATTTTTATACCAGAAAACAAAGATATTTTATATAATAAAGAAGATTTATATCTTGCTTTGGACGAAGTTCAAGACCCAGGAAATTTAGGAAATATTATTAGAATTTGTGATTGGTTTGGAATAAAAAACTTAATTTGTTCGCCTAATTGTGCAGATTTATATTCAGCAAAAACTTTGCAATCAACAATGGGAGCTTTTTTAAGAACTAATATTGTTTATTCAGAAATTGATAAAGAAATAGCTAAATATAAGGCAAATACAAATAATCTTGTTTTTGGAACATTTTTAAAAGGCGAAAATATTTATAAGTCGTCCTTACCAAAAGGAGGTTTTATAATTATGGGCAACGAAGGTAAGGGCATTAATAAAACTTTGGAAAATTTAGTTGATAAAAAGCTTTTTATTCCAAGTTTTTCTGAATTTCATAATCATGCTGAATCTTTAAATGTTTCAGTTGCCTGCTCCATTATTTGTTCTGAATTTAAAAGAAATTTATTATGACGCAGTTTAAAATAATTTTTATAAGCTTGATTTTAAGCATTTCTTTTTTGTTTGCAAATTCACAAGAACTTGTTGTTACTAATGATCTTGGTGCTTGGCTATCGGCAGGATTTGAAAAGAAAATTCATAAAAAATTAAATTTGGAATTTAATCAACAAGTGAGATTGTTTAAAAATTTTACAAAAATAGACGATATTATTACAAATATTACATTTTCATACAGAATAGATGATAATTTTTCACTTGCAGCAGGCGGAAGATATACATATAATTTAGATTATTTTGACAATTTACAGCATGATTTTAGGTATAATCTTGATTTTGCGTATAGATACAGATTTAGCTCTGCTTTTAGATTTGAATATAGATTGCGTTTTCAAAATGAATATGTAAATTCTTTTGCAAATTCAGAATTTGATAAATTACAAGAAGCAAAATTCAGAAATAGACTTAAATTAGAATATTTACATTCACAGGCTCATAAACTTTACTTATCTGCTGAAATTTATAAAACATATAAAATATTTAGACTGCCTTATTTTAGTAAAACTATATTTTTTATAGGAGATAAAATTAGTTTTGGCAAACAAAGTTTGGATATATCGCTTGGTTTTCAACGCGATTTAAATAAAACTAGGCCAAGTAATTTTGGAGTTTTGGTTTTGAAGTATAATTTGAAGCTTTAAAGAGGCTTCTTCGCATTTCGCGGAGCTCTAAACTCAAAGTCGAAAGTCTGTAAAGTGGAAAGTGAAAAGTTGAAAGATAAAACTTAAAATTATGAGTAAATTTTGGATGATTATATATTTTATTAGCTTTATAAGTATTCTCAATGCACAAAAGCCTTGTGTAAATAATTTTGATTCTGTTTCTGTACTTGAATTTGCTAAACAAAAAAATTTAGTTTATAAAATCAAAGGACTTAGCGATGAGGAAATTGCAAAAACTCCTTCCTATCAGCCTAAATTAAATTTTGACGCAAATACCTGCGTTTGGACAATAAAATCTGTAAAATACTCTAATACAAATTTTGGTAAATGCCGCAAAACCAATGGTTGCACAATTGAAAAATCATTAATTGTAAAAATTGATGCAGAAAAGAAAAAAATTGTTGCAAAAAAAAGAAGAAAAAGAAAAATCCCGAATTATGAATAAAGAAATTTAGGATATTTCATGAGGAAACAAGTCAAGTTTTTTTAATTTTGCAAAAAAATATAATTTATGAAAATTCTTATAATTTTTAATCGTGAGCCTTACGATAATACTGATATTACTTGGAATGGATTGCGTCTTGCTGATTCTTTAAATAAAAAAGGAAATGAAGTAAGAATTTTTTTAATGAATGATTCTGTTGACATGGCTAGGGATATTTGCAAAAAGCCTGATAATTACGACCAAGATTTAGTGTTGCTTTTAAAAGATTTAATTTCTAAGGGCGTTCAAGTAAAAGTTTGTGGAACCTGCATGACACGTTGTGGTATTCACAAAAACTACCCATATTTTGATGGTGCAGAACAATCTACTATGGCCACTTTAGCCGATTGGATTTGTGATAGCGATAAAGTGATTAGCTTTTAATTAAACTAGCTTGATGATTTCAAAAATTAAATTTATTCGGGAAAAACTTAAGCAAATCCGTTTAAAAATAGGCTTAGATTCTTTTGTTATTGCTATTCTTGGAGTGATTACTCTTGCTTATTTTTGGTGGCAACCAGGAGTTTATAAGGGTAAAATCACTTTAAACGATTTAGGAAATATTGGAGTTTCTTTGATATTTTTCTTTTATGGTCTAAAATTAAGCCCACAAGAATTAAAAAAAGGTTTATCAAATTGGAAATTACATCTTGTGGTGCAATCAGCCTGTTTTTTGATTTTTCCACTTGTGGTTTTACTTTTAATGGCAATTTTTGGCTCATTTGGAAACCAACTTTTATGGCTAGGAGTTTTTTATTTAGCTGCCCTACCTTCAACTGTATCATCTTCGGTAGTAATGACTTCCATCGCAAGAGGAAATATTACTTCTGCAATTTTTAATGCTTCAATTTCTAGCTTAATGGGAGTTTTTATTACACCTATTTGGATGGGAATTATGATAAGTTCTGGAGGTGGTAATTTTGACCTTAGTGATGTTATTATCAAATTATCTTTACAAGTATTATTACCTGTTGCTATTGGAATACTTTTGCACAGAAAATTTGGAAAAATAGCAATTAAAAATCGCGACAAACTTAAAAAACTCGACCAAAGTATTATTTTATTAATTGTTTACGCTTCCTTTTGTGATTCGTTTGCAAATAAAATGTTTTCAGGATATTCGGCTTGGGAATTAATTGGTTTAGGAATAGCAATGATAGCTTTATTTTTT
>Ga0265295_1005486_pt1 | contig 16125 bp, 16 predicted proteins | sample Munlansysbiofilm_FD_192503 | JGI IMG/M metagenome (GOLD analysis project Ga0265295, IMG submission 192503) | Leachate microbial communities from a municipal landfill in Southern Ontario, Canada - Methane capture system biofilm | ecosystem: Engineered > Solid waste > Landfill > Unclassified ... | reverse complement strand
TTTGAAGATAGACTAGTAAGCCTAAATGAAGTAGCGATAGAACAGTTACAGTTACTGTTGAAGTATGAAACTAAAAAGTTAGGAAAATAACTTGATTCAAAATTTAACATCCAAAATCCAAAATTTGCAACAGCATAGCGGTTTTATGAAATATTTCAAAAACACTTCATGGCTTTTTGGTGAAAAGATATTAAGAATGTTTGTTGGGCTTTTTATTTTGTTTACTACTCTCGGTCTTTATAGTATGGTGATGCGTGAGCTTATAAATATTGAACAAATTAGTATTAAAGGAGAAAATAAATGAAAGTACTACTACTAGCAGGTGGCTATGGAACAAGACTATCAGAAGAAACAGATATAAGACCAAAACCAATGGTTGAAATTGGTGGAAAGCCAATTCTTTGGCATATTATGAAAATATATTCAAAATATGGATTCAATGATTTTGTGATTCTTCTTGGATATAAAGGTTACTATATAAAAGAGTATTTTGCAAACTATTATTTACATCAAAGTGATGTGACTTTCGATATGACTACAGGAAAAATGTGTGTACATAACAATACAAGTGAACCATGGAAAGTTACACTTCTTGATACAGGACTTGATAGTATGACGGGTGGAAGAGTTAGAAGAGCAAAAGATTTTATTGGAAATGAGCCTTTTATGCTTACTTATGGTGATGGAGTAAGTGATGTAAATATTAAAGAACTTGTAGAATTTCATAAAAAATCTAAAACAAAAGCAACTATGACAGCTATTCAACCAGCAGGAAGATTTGGTGCATTAGATATAAACTCAAATTTAGTAAATGAATTTGTAGAAAAACCAGCAGGTGATGGAAATTGGATAAATGGTGGTTTTATGGTATGTGAACCAGAAATATTAGATTTAATAGAATCAGATGAAACAGTATTTGAACAATATCCCCTTCAAACCTTAGCTAAAAGTGGTCAACTTAGTGCTTACAAGCACAATGGATTTTGGCAATGTATGGATACACTAAGAGATAAAATTCATTTAAATGAACTTTGGGAAAAAAACAAAGCTCCATGGAAAATTTGGGATAAATAATGTTGAATGTTAAATGTTTAATTTTGAATTATGGAGTTGAAATATGACTTCATTATTTAGTGGAATCTATAAAGACAAAACTATACTTGTTACAGGTCATACAGGATTTAAAGGTTCATGGCTTGTTTATTGGTTAAATCAAATGGGAGCAAAAGTTGTAGGGTATTCTTTAGAAGCTCCTACAAATCCAAATCATATGGAGCTTTTAAATCTTGATATTATTTCTATAATTGGAGATATTAGAGATTTAGATAAATTAAATCAAGTTTTTAATGAATATAAACCAGATATTGTATTTCATCTTGCGGCTCAACCACTTGTGAGACTATCTTATGAAAATCCAATAGAAACTTATGAAACAAATGTAATAGGAACTTTAAAAGTTTTTGAAGCATGTAGATCAAACAATGTAAAAGCAATAGTAAATATCACAAGTGATAAAGCCTATGAGAACAAAGAGTGGATTTGGGGTTATAGAGAAAATGACCCAATGGGTGGATATGATCCATATAGCTCTTCAAAAGGGTGTGCCGATATATTAGCTTCTTCATATAGAAATTCTTATTTTAATTTAAATGAGTACAAAAAAACTCATAATACCCTACTTGCAACTTGTAGAGCTGGAAATGTAATAGGTGGTGGAGATTGGGCAAAAGATAGACTTATTACTGATATTATGATTTCAGTTTCACAAGGTAAAAAAGTAAGTATACGAAACCCAAAAGCTACAAGACCATGGGAACATGTGCTAGAGCCTTTAAGTGGATATCTTCATATAGGACAAAAACTTCTTGAAGAAAAAGTAGAGTTTGCAGAGGCTTGGAATTTTGGTCCAAGTGATGAAGGAAGTATTACTGTTGAAGAAGTTGTCCAAAATGTAAAAAAACATTGGGATAAAATAGATTATGAAATAAATAGTAATCCAAATCAACTTCACGAGGCAAATTTACTAAAACTTGACTGTTCAAAAGCTCATATTCTTTTAAAATGGAAAGATGTTTGGGATAGTGAAACAACATTTGAAAAAACTGTGAAATGGTACAAAGCCTATTATGCAGAAAACAAAAAAGTTCTGACTCAAAGCGATTTAGAGAGTTATATTGCAGATGCAAAAGCTAAAAAAATTGAGTGGGCAATATAATGAATGAACTAACAGTCATAGACAATCAGACAATACAAGATAAAATTTACACTATAAGAAATGTTCAAGTTATGGTTGATAGAGACCTAGCCTTACTATATGGTGTTGAAACTAGAAGATTAAATGAGCAAGTAAAAAGAAATATTGAAAGATTTCCTGAGGAATTTATGTTTCAGATGACTAATGATGAACTTGAAAATTGGAAGTCGCAAATTGCGACATCCAATAAAGAGATAATGGGACTTAGAAAACAACCTTTTGTTTTTACAGAGCAAGGTGTGTCTATGTTGAGTTCTGTGTTAAAAAGCCAAACGGCTGTTCAAACAAGTATTCAGATAATAAAAAGTTTTGTAGGTATGAGAAAATTTTTACAAAATAATGCTTCACTTTTTACAAGAATAGAGTCTATAGAAAAAAGACAAATTTCATATGAGATAAAAAATGATACAAAAGTAGATGCAATATTAAATGCCATAGAAGAAAAAGGAACACCACAAAAACAACACATCTTCTACGATGGACAAATTTTCGACGCATACCTTTTCGTAAGTGATATTATAAAAAGTGCAAAAAGTTCTATAAAGCTAATAGATAACTATATAGATGAGAGTACTTTAGTATTATTTACTAAAAGAGATGTAAAAGTAGATATGAAAATATACACAAAAACCATATCTAAACAACTAAAACTAGACTTAGAAAAACACAATGCTCAATACCCAAAAATAGATATAGAAATATTTGATTTATCCCATGATAGATTTCTTATAATTGATGAAAAAGATATTTATCACTTTGGAGCTAGTTTGAAAGACCTTGGTAAAAAATGGTTTGCTGTTTCAAAAATGGATATAGATAGCTTTGAGATTATGGAGAAAATAGATGAATGAAGCTATATTTTTATCAAATCTAAACTCATTAAAACAAAAGCTAAATATACTGAGACTAAATACTGGACGCCAAGTTAATTATAGAGGAATAGTTTGGGATGATATGGAGGGTTTACATTCTTTGTTGGGTTTAAATGATTGTGTTCATTTTAGAAGTGGTACAGAGATGTCTTCTGTTAGCTATAGAGGGCAGATAGAAGATTTTGGAAGTTGTACTACAACATTAGATAGATGTAAAACACAAGAAGAGCAGATACTTTCTATATCTAGAACTATAGCATATGAAGATCTTTTACAAACACATCCTTTCGTCAAAGTTAGTAATGAACATCATTTTTTAGACAAGCCTATATGTATAGATTATACAGGCATCGCACAGCATTATGGGTTACACACAAATTATCTAGATATTACTTCAAACTTTGATGTAGCTAGTTTTTTTGCTACTTGTAAATGGGATGAAGTTTTACAAAAGTATCTACCAATAACTTATTCACAAAAACCGGGAGTGATGTATAGATTGTGCGATTTTCATTTACAATCATTTATGAATAATGACAACTCAATAGAGGGATTTAGTTACTTAGGATGGCAACCACTTCCAAGACCAGAACAACAAAGAGCAAATGTGATTAAACTAGCTAAAGGACAAGATTTTGAAACAGTAAGTAGTGTGAAAAAATACTACTTTAAGCAGTCTTCTTATATATCTAAAAAAATATATAAGATGTTTGATGAGGGAAAATCACTTTTTCCAGAAGATAGTGCTGAGCATTTAGCACAAGAGTGCAAAAAACTTTTGAGCTTTACTAATGAGCAAATACAAAAATCTTTTAAAAGATTTGAGAAATGGAGTGGCAAAATACTAGGTGAAGAATATAAGCAAGAGTTCCCAGAAAAACTTGATATTCAAACAGTAAAAAAAACACCTCTAAAATGGGATAAACTACTTGATACTGATAGTAAGGTTTGGGAGGATAGGTTTTTTGAAACGATGAGTAAAGTCAGATATAGACTGAGTTATTAACATGACAGATTATAATTCTTGTGAAGAAATAAATAAAAGTACTATGATGAAAGGGTAAAATAATTGAAAATAATAAATACAGCAATAAAAGGATTAAAGATATTAGAGCCAAGAATATTTGAAGACTCTAGAGGAAAGTTTATCAAAACTTTTACAAATGATTTTTTTCAAGAAAATGGTTTAGATATTGATATAAAAGAAACATACTATTCTATTTCACATAAAGATGTAATACGAGGTATGCACTTTCAAACACCACCGCATGATCATATAAAGCTTGTGTATGTTCCGTTTGGAAGTATCGTTGATGTGGTGCTGGATATTAGAAAAAACTCACCAACATATGGGGAGTTTTTTTCTACTGAGTTATCTGCTAGTAATGGAAAGGTGTTAATTATTCCAAAAGGCTTAGCCCATGGTTTTAAATCTTTAGAAGATAATACTAATGTAACTTATATGCAAACAACTTGTTATGCACCAAATAATGATGGTGGGATAAGGTACGATTCTTTTGGATTTGACTGGGAGTGTGTAAATCCAAAGCTTTCTGATAGAGATAAAGAATTTCCAAGACTAGATGAGTTTAAAACCCCATTTGAATTTGGAGAAGAGTTATGAAGATACTAGTTACAGGGGCGACAGGATTTATAGGGCAGAATTTAATTTCTTTATTGTTAGATAAGAACTACGATATTCATTGCATAGTAAGACAAAATAGTGATATATCAAAAATAGATAAAAGAGCTAAAATATTTAAGTATGATAGTAGTATAGATAGCTTAATGAAATATTTTCATAAGGAAAGTTTTGTCGGAGTTGTCCATTTGGCATCTTTATTTTTAGCAGTTCATACAAAAGATGATATCGCAAAACTGATCTCTTCAAATATACAGTTTAGTACAGAGTTGCTAGAATCTTGTAAAGAATCTGGTGTAAGTTGGTTCATAAACACAGGGACTTTTTGGCAAAATTATCAAAATGAAGATTATAATCCAGTAAATCTTTATGCAGCCACAAAAGAAGCATTTGAAAGTGTTGCTAAATATTATACACAAACTTCAAATTTGATTTTTACTACTATAAAACTCAATGACACATTTGGAGCAAATGATACAAGAAATAAAGTATTTAATCTTTGGAATAAAATTGCCAAATCTGGTGAAACTTTAGAGATGTCAGCAGGGGAACAAATCATAGATATTAGCTATATAGATGATGTAGTATTGGCATATGAAGTTTTAATAACTCATTTAAGTTCAGACCAAAAAGAAGATTTTAAAAGTAAAGAATTTGTAGTTACCAATAATGAAAAAATGAGTTTAAAAGAGTTATCAAGAGTTTTTGAAGAAGCAACAAATACAAGATTAAATATCAAATGGGGAGCAAGGCCTTATCGTGAAAGAGAAGTAATGCATCCATACAGTAACGGAATTAAGGTCCCAAACTGGAATCAAAAATATACATTAAAAGAAGCTATTAAAAAAACAATAGGAGAAAGTTAATATGACACAACAAAAAAAACTAAAACAAGAGATTTTACAAAAAACAAAAGAGTATTATGAACTGGTTCATAAACCAGTACAAGAGAAAAAATTTGTAGATGGTGAAACTAGAGTAAATTATGCAGGAAGAGTGTTTGATGAAACAGAGATGCAATATTTAGTAGATAGTAGTTTAGATTTTTGGCTTACATATGGTGATTATAGTAAAAAATTTGAAAAAACTTTGGCTAAATATCTAGGTGTACGATATGCATTTTTAGTAAATTCAGGAAGTAGTGCAAACTTACTTGCCTTTTATGCTTTAACTTCTCCTTTACTAAAAGATAGACAAGTTAAAAGAGGTGATGAAGTTATAACTGTAGCTGCTGGATTTCCTACAACTGTAGCTCCTATTGTTCAATATGGTGCAGTTCCAGTGTTTGTAGATATGGATTTAAAATATGCAAATGTAGATGTATCTCAACTAGAACTTGCTCTTAGCTCTAAAACAAAAGCTATTATGATAGCTCATAGTTTAGGGAATCCCTTTAATCTAAGAGCTGTAAAAGAGTTTTGCAATAAACATAATCTTTGGTTAATAGAAGATAATTGTGATGCTCTAGGTTCAACTTATGAAGGAAAACCAACAGGAACTTGGGGTGATATTGGAACTTCAAGCTTTTACCCACCACATCATATGACTATGGGAGAAGGAGGAGCAACATATACAGACAATCCACTTCTAAAAAAAATAATGCTTTCAATGAGAGATTGGGGAAGAGACTGTTGGTGTGAAAGTGGTATTGATAATACTTGTGGATGTAGATTTTCTCAAAGTTTTGGAACACTTCCAAAAGGTTATGACCATAAATATGTATATAGTCATTTTGGATTTAATCTAAAAGTTTCAGATATGCAAGCAGCAATTGGATGTGCTCAACTTGAAAAATTCCCAATATTTGTAGAAAAAAGAAAAGAGAATCAAAGAAAACTATATGATGGATTAAAAGACTTATCTCAACTTCATTTAGTAGAGACACAACCAAATTCAGACCCAAGCTGGTTTGGATTTATGATGACTTTAAAAGATGGTGTAAATTTCACAAGAAATGAACTTGTAGAATATCTTGAAGCAAATAAAATACAAACAAGAAATCTTTTTGCTGGAAATATGACAAGACATCCTATGTTTGATAGTATGATTTTAAATCAAGATTATAGAATAGTTGGAGATTTAAAAGTTACAGATAAAATTATGAATGATAGCTTTTGGATAGGCTTATATCCTGGTATGGGTGATGATGCTATTAGTTATATGATTGAAAAAATAAAAAATTTTATTAAAGGAAAAGAAAATGGATAAAGAACAATTAAGAAGAATAGATTTAAAAAACAGAACAAAGCTAGAGACAGTTATACCTTTAGAGACACCATTTATTATAAATGTAGATCCAGCAGATAGTTGTAATTTTCAATGTAGTTTTTGCCCAACAGGTGATAGAAAACTTATGAAAGATATTGGAAGACCATTTAGAACTATGAAATGGGAAATATTTACTAAAATTATTGATGATTTAAAAGAGTTTGACCACCCTATAAAAGTACTAAGATTATATAAAGATGGTGAGCCTTTATTGAATCCTAGATTTGCTGATATGATTAAATATGCAAAAGATAGTGGAAAAGTTTTAAAAGTAGATACAACAACAAATGGATCATTATTAAATCCTAAAAGAAATATCGAAATTATTGAAGCAGGACTTGATAAAATAAATATTTCTGTAGAAGGTGTTAATGCAGAGCAATATATGGCATTTTCAAAATACAAAATTGATTTTGATAAATTTGTAGAAAATATTAAACATTTTTATGAAAATAAAAAACAGTGTGAAGTTGTAGTAAAAATTAATGGAGATACACTAAGTGAAGATGATAAAAAGTTTTTTATGGAAACTTTTAAAGATATAGCCGATGGTGTTTATATAGAGCATATTATGTCTTGTTGGCCAGAGTTTGAGCTAAGAGATGGGCTTGAGGTAAATCAAGAGCATGGTATTTATGGTCAAGAGATAAAAGAAGTATCGGTATGTCCTTATGTATTTTACTCTTTTTCATTAAACTCTGATGGACAAGCAAGTCTTTGTTTTCTTGATTGGTCTAGAAAACTTTTAATTGGTGATGTACGAGAAGAAAGTGTAAAAAGCATTTGGCTAGGTGATAAAATGAAAGAATATCAAAAAATGTTTTTAAGACATGAGAGAAAGAACCATCCAGTGTGTAAAGATTGTGGACAGATGAGTCATGGTATGCCAGATGATATTGATGCTTTTGCAGAAGAAATGTTAAAAAAATTAGGCTAATGATGGATTTAGAAAAAGAGTTAAAACAATTATTATCTTCATCTCCTATTCAATGTAATATATATAATCCTATCAAACAAAATGGGATAGTTTTATATGGTGCAGGTGCTATGGGAGAGATGGCACTTGATTTTTTAAAATTAATCAATGTGACACCAAAATATATTGTAGATACTCATAAAAATGGCAAACTAAGAGAGATAAATATCATTCATCCGATAGATATCCCAAAAGATGATTTAGAAAATTTGACATTTATTTTGTGTGTTGTGACAGCTCCGATAACGCCAATAGTAAAATATCTCAAAGAGCTTGGTTGTCAAGATATTCGTCATTTTTATGATTACACGGAAATAATGTTAAAAAATGAGCTAACAAATGGCTGGGCTTGTTTTAATCCAACACCTGAAGATATTGAAGGAATATCAAGGGTTTGCCAATACCTAGAGCATGATAAGCACTCTTTATCTCATTATTTACAGTTTTTATGGTGGAGACTCAGAAGGGTAGAAAAGATTTATGAAGAATATCCAGTATTATCGAACAAAAAGTATTTTAAAGCTCCTTGCATGCCAAAGCTTACAGAAAATGAAGCTTTCTTGGATGGTGGTGCACATTTTGGCACTACTACGGAAAGTTTTTTGGAAGCTGTAAATGAAAAATTTGAAACCATTTGGGCAATAGAGCCTGATGAAAAGAATCTATCAATTATGAAAAAAGAGTTTTCTGATATAGATAAGATTGAATATTTACCGATAGCCTTATCAAATATAAATAAAACTGCTAACTTTGTAGATGGATTAGGATTTGCCTCAAAAGTGGAAAAAAATGGAAATAAGACTATTCAAACAAAAACAATAGATAGTTTAAATATCAATCCAACAGCTATAAAACTGCACTTAGAAGGATACGAACTCAAAGCTCTGCAGGGAGCAAATGAGACTATTAATAGAGCTAGACCGATATTAATGGTATTAGCTGACCATAACGAAGATGGATTATACAAGATAGCTCAGTATTTAATAAGCTTAGAAGGGTATAAAATATATTTTTATTTGCATGATTATTGTGGGAATTCTGCAATTATTTATGCGATACCAAAAGAAAGGGTTACACATGGAAAATAATTTGATTTTTGATTTAGGATTTCATATAGGACAGGACACAGAATTTTACTTAAAAAAAGGTTTTAAAGTCGTAGCAGTTGAAGCTAATCCTGATTTATGTTTTGCAGGCAAGGAAAAGTTTAAATCGTACATTGAAAATTCTCAATTAGTTTTGATCAATAAAGCCGTTTCTAACAATAATGAAATAATCAAATTTTTTATTCATCCAACACATAAAGATTGGAGTTCTTGTTTTAAAGAGTTTATAAGAACAGAAAATGAAAAGCTAATTGAAATAGAAGTTGTTGGAATTACAATTAATGAACTTATCAATGAATTTGGAACGCCTCGATACATGAAAGTAGATATTGAAGGTGCAGATATATTAGTTGCTCAGCAACTAAGTGAATTAAAACAAAATAAACCACTTTTTGTTTCATTTGAAACAAGTAGAAGAGATTTTGCAAAAATATTCTCTTATTTATATTTAGCTGGTTACTCATCTTATCAGTTAATTAATCAATTAAAATATGATGGATTACAAATAGAAAATATAAATAAGGAAGGAATAAACATAAGTCATACATTTGAATTTGGGTCATCTGGAATTTTCGGAAATGATTTATCAGAGTCACAATGGATTAGTTATGAAGAATTATTGTCTAGGTATATCAAATATATTGATTTAAGAACTTTAGATCAAGAAAATCTTTCAATGGGTTGGCTAGATGTTCATGCAAAATTAGATTCTAAATATCTTTAAATGAGGTTGATTTGAATAATAATAATCCACTGGTTAGTATAGGTATTCCAACATATAATAGACCGCAAGAACTACAAAAAGCAATAGAGGCATTAATCAATCAAAGTTATAAAAACTTAGAAATTATTATATCTGATAATTGTTCGCCAAATTTATTAGTTGAAGAACTTTGTAGAGAATATTCAAAAAAAGATACTAGAATTAAATACTATCGACAAGATGAAAATATTGGCATGGCAAGAAATGGAGAATTTGTTTTAAATAAAGCTAGTGGTCAATATTACATATGGTGCATGGATGATGATTGGCTATCTAACAATTTTATCCAAGATAGTGTGGATTTTCTTTTAAAAAATCCAGATTACTCAATAGTATTTGGAAATATGAATTTTTATAATTTGGAATATTCACTGATTAGAAAATGTCCTCAGATTTCTTTTGATAATGAATATTTTCAAGATAGAATGTTAGAATATTGCAAAAGTGCAATATCTAGTAGTCTATCTTTTGGACTCACAAAAACTGTATTAATGCAAGAAGCATATACAACCAAAATGCGATTACCTGAAGATTGGATTTTTATGATAAAAACTCTTTTCTTTGGCAAAGGAAAGTATTTACCTAAGATCTCATACAACGCACTTAATAATGGAAGCTCAAAAGATATTGATGGTCTCAAAAAAGCCTTTAATTTACCACATTTAACACAAGATAATTTTTGGCAGATTATGTCTGAGAATATTGTTGAATCAATTCTTTATGATGAGTTCTATCAAACTAGACTTGATAAAAATGAACGAATATCTCTAGCATTAAAATTAAATAATGCTCTTATGCAAAATGATATAAAACCCAGTTTTTTAACTAGAGTAAAAAATAAGCTAAGAAGAATTTATGGAAAGTAAAAATTATAATATACTTCATTTAAGCCCCCATCTTGGTGGTGGAGTAGGAAGAGTACTGATTAATTATCTAGTAAAAACAAAGAATAGTGAAGAGTTTGAGCATAAAATAGTTTGTTTAGATACTATCAATCAAAATGCGCAAGATGTTTTGATGAGTAACAATATCGTGTTTGAGGAGCTTATAAATTATAAAAGCTTAATAGCTCAAATTAAAAATTCTGATATTGTAGTTGTTCATTGGTGGAATCACCCTTTACTTTTTGATTTTTTAGTAAAAACTAAACTTCCCCCTTGTCGTATAGCTTTTTGGGCACATGTATCAGGTAATGAGGCTCCACATATTTTTTCTCATGCTTTGTTTGACTATCCTGATTATTTTATTTTTACAACACCTATGAGCTATCTTGTAGATGAAGTAGTTTCTTACCCTAAAACACATGGTATATTTCGAGCTATATGGTCAACAGGTGGACTTGAACATGTAAAAAATATTATAAGAAAAGAACATCATGGATTTAATGTAGGTTATATTGGTACTGTTGACTATTCTAAAATGCATCCTAATTTTTTAAATATTTGCGAAAAAATAGATATACCTGAATCAAAGTTTATTATATGCGGTGGCGGTCATATTGATGAGCTAAAAAAAGAAGTTGTAAAAAGAGGTTTAAAAGATAAGTTTGTATTTACAGGTTTTGTAGATGATATAACTCCATACTTGGAAATATTTGATGTATTTGCATATCCACTTGCAACTAATCATTATGGAACTTGTGATCAAGCTCTAGCTGAAGCTATGGGAGTTGGAATAGTGCCAATTGTACTTAACAACAACATGGAAAACTATATGGTGCATAATATGTATAGTGGAATTGTAGCGACAAATGAAGAAGAGTTTGTTAGTGCAGTTAAAGAGATGTATCAAAATAAAGGCTTCAGAGATAGACTAGGAACAAAAGCCAAAGAAGAAGCATTTAGACGATTTTCTATCGATGAGACGATAAAAGAATGGGATTATGTTTTTCATAAGCTTTTAGAAAAAGAGAAGTTTTCAAGAAAGTGGAGTGGAAAATATAGTGGAGAAGATACCAAACCATATCAATTGTTTATAGAATCACTTGGTAAATATGGTGAAATTTTTGATAAAAATGATTTGGAAAGTATAGAAAATTTATCAAAAATATCGCTTAGCTGGAAATCGAAATCTAAAGGTACTGTTCATCAGTATAGAAGTTTTTTTAGTGATGATAAATTTTTAACAAAGTGGTCGGAGTTGATGGCATAATGATAAAAAGAAATATGATGGCAAATTTGGTAGGTAAGCTTTATACTGCTGGTATAAGTTTTCTGGTATTGCCAATTTATTTAAAATATCTTGGAGCAGAGAGTTACGGACTTGTAGGAATCTTTGGTATGATTCAAGCTTTTGCATTGTTGCTAGATAGTGGGATAACTCCTATGGTCACAAGAGAAATAGCACGAATTAAAGGCAAATTAAACTCTGCCCTTCATTTAAGAAATCTACTAAGAACTACAGAGATTTTATTTATTGCTGCAGGATTAGTTGCTTTTATAGTGATTTACTTTTTTGCTTCATTTATATCAACAAAATGGCTTAATGCTAATACTTTATCATCCGAAGTTTTGACACAAGCTATTGTACTCATAGGCGTAATTGTAGCATTTAGGTTTAATGTAGGTTTGTATGGTGGAGCAATAATGGCTTTGGAAAAACAAGTTTCTTACAATATAGCTTTGTCAATAATCGCTACTATTAAGAGTTTGGGTGCTATTTATATTTTGATGTATATTTCAAATGATATAGTTTCTTTTTTCAAATTTCAAATATTAATTTCTTTGCTGGAATTTGTGGTATATCGTTTGATGGTTGCTAGATATATGCCAGCTTCAGATGAAAAAGCAAGTTTTTCATTGAATGTATATAAGAATAATTTACATTTTATTGGTGGTTATTCACTCTCTATGATTTTTGTTTTTATACTGCTTCAATCTGGAAATATTGTTTTATCTAAAATATTGTCACTTAGCGAATTTGGTTACTATACTTTTGCTATGGCAATAGTATCTGTTTTACAGATGGCTGGTGGACCTTTATTTCAAGCAATATCACCAAGATTGATTTCTACTTATGCCAATGATAGGAAAAATTTAGAAATTTTTTATCATAAATCATGTCAAGCAATTGCTTTTTTATTAATTCCTTCTGGATTAATGTTGAGTGTATATTCGTATGAAATTATTCTACTATGGACACAAAATCAAGAAACTACAAATAATGTTTATATGATAGTTTCACTTCTGGCTATTGGTACACTTTTAAATCTACTGGCAACAATGCCTGGACAGCTTCAAATAGCAGATGGAAGAACAAAGATAATGGTGTATATCAATGCTTTTTCAATACTTTTTGTTTTACCAATGAATATTATATTTGGTCAATTGTATGGTGGAGTTGGTGTTGCAGTGGTTTGGATATCTTTAAATATTTTGTATTTACTTGCGGGTATTTTTTTTGTTCATCCACAACTACTCAATGAAAATAAAATAAAATGGATATGGGGAGATATTATTAAGCCGATGATTTTTGTAGTTATATTTTTGAGTTTATCAAAATATTTTTATATTATATTGAGTATTCAAGAAATTATTTTAAATATATTTTATTTGTTAATTGTTTTGATGATAAGTTATTTGATAAATACTTATTCTCTTGATTTGATAAAATTAGAAGTTTTTAGTTTGATTAATAGGCAAAAGGTTAAAAAATGTTAAAACAAATTATAAATAAACTTTTTTATAATCCATATAAATTTATAAAAAAGCACTCAAATATAAAGGTTTCAGATACCGCAATTCTTCTAAAATCATGTACTTTTAGATTTGATGTAAAAGTGAAAAATAATAAAGTAAGCATTGGAGATAATTCAATGGTTGGTTGTAGTTTTGCCTTTGAATCAGATGAAGGTGAAATTAATGTAGGAAATAATAGTTATATTGGTGGTGGAACTACACTAATTTCAAGAAATAATATTTCTATTGGAAATAATGTGACTATAGCTTGGGGATGTACTTTGTATGATCATAATTCTCACTCACTAGATTATATAGAACGACAAAAAGATATAGAAAGACAGAATAATGATTATAGGAATGGTAGAAATTTTATAAGCTCCAAAGATTGGAGTGTAGTAAAATCAAAACCGATAATTATTGAAGATAATGTTTGGATAGGTTTTGATAGTGTAATTTTAGCAGGTGTTACGGTGGGTGAAGGGGCAATTGTAGGTGCAAGAAGTGTTGTTCGTCATAATGTCGAACCATGGACAGTGGTAGCTGGTAACCCAGCTGTTGTAATCAAAAGGTTAAGAGATGAGTAAAAAAATCCTTATCACAGGAGCCAAAGGCTTTTTAGGTTCAAATGTCTCTACACATTTTAAAAACTTAGGATATGAAACATATGGAATAGGTCATGGTGGATTGTCTGTTGAAGAGTCAAAAGAAATAGGACTTGACTACTGGAAAAAAGATGATATATCTATAAAATCTATCTTAGAGTTTGAACAAATTTTTGATGTGATAGTACATTGTGGTGGAAGTGGTTCTGTCGGCTTTTCTGTAGAGCATCCTTATGATGATTTTAAAAAAACTGTAGATGGTACACTTGAAGTTTTGGAATATATGAGAGTACATAATCCAAATGCTAAACTTATTTATCCATCAAGCCCAGCAGTACAAGGTGAGTGCGAAGATGCTCCTATAAAAGAAGAGTATATAGGTAAACCTGCTTCTCCTTATGGATATCATAAAAAGATAGCTGAGGATTTATGCCAAAGCTATAGTGAGAAATTTGGATTAAAAATATCTATAGTAAGACTTTTTTCTGTTTATGGGATTGGACTTAAAAAACAGTTACTTTGGGATGCTTGTAAAAAGATACAAAATAGTAAAGATGAAGTTGTTTTTTGGGGAACGGGTAAAGAAACTAGAGATTTTATTCATATAAGTGATGTTTTATATTTATTTGATATTTTACTAAAAAAAGATGATAAGTTTACTCTTGTAAACGGTGGAACTGGTGTAAAGTATACTATAAAAAATATAGTTGAGATAATAAAAGATTTAATAAATCCGAATATAAGGATAAAATTTAATAATCAATTAAATATAGGAAATCCAATATATTATTGGGCAGATACTCAAAAACTTGAAAACTATGGTTTTAAAGCAAATAAAAATTTGGAACAAGAGATAAAAAATTATGTAGAGTGGGTAAAGGAGTTAAATGATTAAAGTTGGATTTATTGGTGCTGTTTCAAAAGAGTGGATGGGTGGAATAAATTATTTTAATAATTTATTGTTTGCCATAGATTCTTTAAATAATAAAGAGCTTCAAATCTTTGTTTTTGTTGGTAAAAAGACAGATGAAGATATAAAAAATATGTTTAGAAAATATGCAACAGTTATTGAAGATAGAATATTTGATAGAAAAAGTTTAAAATGGTTTTTGATGAAATTAGAGCAAAAAATATTTAAAACAAATTTTTTACTTGAAAATATTTTAAAAAAATATGATATACAAGTACTTTCTCATACTTCTATTACAAAATTTAAAAATATAAAAACTATAAATTGGATACCAGATTTTCAACATATTCATCTACCTCAAATGTTTTCAAAAAAAGAAATAGAAAATAGAGATAAAAGTTTTATACAAATTATAAAAGAGAGTGATGTAGTTGTTCTTAGTAGTTTTGATGCTTTAAAAGATTTAAGAAAATTTTCATCTGAATATCAAAATAAAGCAAGAGTTTTACAGTTTGTCTCACAACCAAATAGTAGATATTTTGAGTTAAATGAAAATGATAAAAATAATGTATTAAAAAAATATGATATAAAAGATGAATTTTTTTATATGCCAAACCAATTTTGGAAACATAAAAATCACATGATAGTTTTTGAAGCTATAAATGAATTGAAAAAAAAAGGAATAGATATCTTTCTTGTTTGTACAGGTCATTTAGCTGATTACAGAAATAAAACTTATATTGATGAGATAAAAAATTTTATTAAAATCAACAATCTTGAGAAAAATATCAAACTTTTAGGTCTTGTAGAATATGAAGATGTTTTTGCTTTGATTAAATTTTCAAAAGCAGTTATAAATCCATCTTTATTTGAAGGTTGGAGTTCAACAGTTGAAGAGTGCAAAAGTGTAGAAAAAAATATGATCTTGTCTGATTTAGATGTACACAAAGAACAATATCCAAATGCAACTTTTTTTGAGAGAAATAGTGTGGAGTCTTTGAAAAATATTTTAAAAAACTATAAAAAAGAAAATATAGATAGTAATATAGAAT
>Ga0265295_1005485_pt1 | contig 16125 bp, 10 predicted proteins | sample Munlansysbiofilm_FD_192503 | JGI IMG/M metagenome (GOLD analysis project Ga0265295, IMG submission 192503) | Leachate microbial communities from a municipal landfill in Southern Ontario, Canada - Methane capture system biofilm | ecosystem: Engineered > Solid waste > Landfill > Unclassified ... | reverse complement strand
AGCCCGTGCCGGTTCAAGTCCGGCCTCTGGTACCATATTATTAGCGGGAATAGCTCAGTGGTAGAGCGCAACCTTGCCAAGGTTGAAGTCGCGGGTTCGACCCCCGTTTCCCGCTCCAATTTATTATGAAGATAAAAGCGATAATATTCGATCTTGACGGTACTTTGATAGATTCCATGGGTTTATGGCGAGAAGTAGATGAAGAATTTCTCAGCTCCCGTGGCGTAGTCGTGCCGGAAGATCTCTTTGACAACCTGCCTTCGGGCAATAGTTTCATCCAAACTGCAGAGTATTTCCGTACGCGCTTTGGCTTAACGGAAACTAACGCCCAGATCATGAAGATCTGGACTGAGATGGTGGCAGAGCATTACGCCAATTCTGTAATGCTCAAAGCTGGTGTGGCAGAATTGCTGCCGCGGATCAAAGCTGCGGGGCTGAAACTGGGTTTGGCGACCAGCAATTCTTATGAATTGGCACGTAGCTCACTAACGTTCAATGCGGTATGGGACTATTTTGATGCCTTTTCCACTGGTGACGCTGATGTCCTGGGCAAACCCTTTCCAGATATCTATCTGAACTGTGCCAAAGACCTGGGTCTTGAGCCCGCTGAATGTATAGCGATCGAAGACACCCTCACCGGAGTGCAAGCAGCTCAGGCTGCCGGCATGCAAACCCTGGCCATCTATGATGAAGACAGCAAAAAGCACCATGATGAGATCAAGAAACTGGCGCTTGCCTTTTGTCTGGATTATCCTGAAATCATCCAAAACTTAAGAAAACTGAGAGTAGAAATATGAATATGTATATAATAATCGGAGCTTACGGCAGCGGGAAAAGCGAATACAGCATCCATCTGGCCCGCAGCTTGAAAGCTGAAGGCAAGAACGTATCCCTGTCAGATCTGGACGTGGTAAATCCCTATTTCCGAAGCCGCGATGTACGGGATGAATTTGCCCTGGAAGGCATTGAGGTGATAGCCCCCGAGGGACAATTTTCCCATGCCGATCTGCCGATGATCTCACCCCGGGTGAAAGGCGCGATCGAAGACAGCAGCCGTCTGGTGATTCTGGATGTGGGTGGCGATCCTTCCGGCTGTAGAGCTTTGGGACGCTTTGAAGATCCCATAAAAAAACGTGGTTATCACACGCGTTTGGTGGTAAATACCTCCCGGCCCTATACCACCACCGTCCCCGAAATACTGGTCATGATCGAAATGCTGGAGTTTTCTTCCCGGCTCAAGGTGCATGAGCTGATCTGCAATACCAATCTCATGCAGTACACTGAACAGGCTTTGGTGGAAGAAGGAATCAAGATCGTGGAAGAGGCAGCAAAACAGGCAGGACTCAGCTTTGATACCTATCTTGTTTTGGATGAATATGCGGATCGGGTGCCGGACAAGCTCTTGGGTAAAAAGCGTTTGGTGATGAACTACACCTTGAAAAAGCCCTGGGAAGCACTGGTCATGAAAGGAATCTGACCCCAGACCTGCCAGAACAAGATATTTAAATAATCCGAAATAAATAGCATTGCCCTGTATAAAGCCAGAGCCCTTCCCTGATGTTTTGATTCGCTTTTAACATGTCTTGGACTCGAGATGACTCAGAACCTCAAGTCACCTCGAGTCCAAAACATGTTAAAAGCAAGCGCGCTGGCAAAGCGGGCAAGGCGCGCCTTTTCTGGCTTTGATGCCGAACAAACAGTAGAAATATCTCAACATTGGCCAATTCGGCTAACTGCTAGGTATATAAACAGTTATCATATTATGCCCTTCTTTTATAAATTTCATACATAGGCAAAAGCCTTGATAAAGCTGAGTTTGAATAGAGTCCAAGGCTAAAGAATATTGACAGAAATTGCCCTTGCCCAAGATTGGGTATCATAGCTAAAAATGCATGGAGAATTGATGAGTAAAAAGATAAGGACTGCGATAGAGCCCACCCGTGAACAAAATTATGCGGAGTGGTACCAACAAGTGATCAAAGCAGCTGATCTGGCTGAAAATAGTGACGTACGCGGATGCATGGTGATAAAACCCTGGGGTTATGCGATTTGGGAAAATATCCAAAAAGCGCTGGACCAGATGTTCCGGGATACGGGGCATCGTAACGCCTACTTCCCCATTTTCATTCCGAAAAGCTTTTTCGAGAAAGAAGCCGAGCACGTGGAAGGCTTTGCCAAAGAATGTGCAGTGGTGACTCACTCGCGCCTGGAAGATGATGGCCATGGCGGACTCAAAGTGGCCGGAGAGCTTACCGAGCCTCTCATCGTGCGCCCTACCAGCGAAACCATCATCGGTGCTTCCTTTGCCAGATGGGTAAATTCCTATCGTGATCTGCCCCTTTTGATCAATCAATGGGCGAATATCGTGCGTTGGGAAATGCGTACCCGGCTCTTCCTGAGAACCGCAGAATTCCTCTGGCAAGAAGGGCACACTGTGCACGAAAGCCAGGATGATGCCATGCTGGAGACCCGCAAAATGCTGGATGTATATGCAGATTTTGCGGCCGAGTATCTGGCTTTGCCGGTGATCAAAGGTGAAAAGACCGAAGGCGAGAAATTTCCCGGAGCGGTGAATACCTATTGCATCGAAGCTATGATGCAGGATAAGAAGGCCTTACAATCCGGCACTTCGCATTTCTTAGGGCAAAATTTTGCCAAAGCTTCTGAGATCAAATTTCAGAGCAGAGCAGGCGGGCTGGAATATGCCTGGACCACGTCCTGGGGAGTATCTACCCGTTTGATCGGGGCTTTGATCATGGCGCATAGCGATGATGATGGCCTGGTTTTGCCTCCCAAAATTGCCCCTTCCCACATTGCTCTCATTCCCATCTACCGCAACGAAGAAGAAAAGGTAGAGGTGCTGGCCTATTGCAAGAAGGTTGAAGCCCTCTTTTACAAAGAATATTTTGAAGATATGCGCCTTTATGTCGAATTGGATGATCGTGATCTTACCGGCAGTGAGCGCAATTGGTATTGGATCAAAAAAGGCATACCCCTCCGCGTGGAAATCGGCCCCAGAGACATAGCTTCCGAAGCTGTGATGGTGGCCAGACGTGATAAAGAGCCCAGAGATAAACAGAGCGTCCCTGTAGCTGAACTGAAAGCTTATGTACTACAAAATCTTAGAGAAATGCAGGATGTCTATTACCAGAGAGCTCTGGAATTCAGACAGGTCAATACTATCAAGATCGATGATAAAGACGAATTTTACCGCTATTACACTCCCAAAAACCAAGATCAACCGGAGATCCATGGCGGCTTTGCCCTGGCGCATTGGTGTGGAGACACAGCCTGCGAAGAGCAGATAAAAACCGATCTCAAAGTCACTATTCGCTGCATTCCCTTTGACGCAGAGCAGGAAGAAGGCAAATGCATTTGTTGCAGCAAGCCTTCCCAGCAGCGCGTGGTCTTTGCAAAGTCTTATTGAATATGAATATACGCTGCGCTATTATCAGCATTGGCAATGAGATACTCTTGGGCAAGACGGTAAATACGAATCTTGCCTGGATGGGCTCCCAGCTCGCTCTGATGGGTTTTGAAGTGAGCGAGGCCATTGCCATCAAAGACGAAACAGAAGCTATTCTGGAAGCTCTGGATCATTTCTGGACACGATATGACGTCGTGTTCAGTACCGGTGGCTTGGGCCCTACCGAAGATGACATCAGCCGGGCTGTAATTGCGGCATATTTTGGCAAAGAGCTGATATTTCATGAAGAGATCTGGACGACAATAAAACAAAGATATGCTCCCATAAACAAAAATATTCCCCAGACAAACCGCTCTCAAGCAATGGTGCCCGAAGGATTTATCGCTCTTGATAATGGGCGCGGCACAGCTCCTTCCCTGCATTATCAAGAAGGCCAGAAGAACTTTTTTGCCCTGCAAGGCGTTCCGCTGGAGATGAAGCATAATTTTGACGTTCACATTCGCGGCATTTTGGCGCAGGCATATCCTGGGGTTGAAGCGATCATTCAGAGAACTTTGCACTGCTTTGGAGTGTCTGAATCTGCTTTGGCAGAGACGCTTTCGGAGCATGAATTACCCAAGGGAGTGAATTTGGCCTGGCTTCCGCAGACGGGCAGATTGGATTTGAAGATCACCGGATGCGATGCCAAAGCCAGAGACAAGGCCGAAGCGCAGATCATGGCTAAGATTGGAGGGCAAATCTGGGGCACAGATGGCGATACTCCAGCCAATGTGCTGCTAAAGCTTTTGCAGGAAAAACAGCTTACGCTGGCCGTGGCAGAATCTTGCACGGCAGGACTCCTGCAAGCCTATCTCGCTGCTATTCCCGGAGCCTCCGAAGCGCTATTAGGCGGTGTGGTGAGCTATGCAAACCGCATCAAAGAAGAACTGCTTGGTGTAACTACCATCGAAGCGCATGGAGCAGTGAGCCCGGAAACTGCACTGGCCATGGCCAAGGGCGTGCAAAAATTATTCCGAAGCGATGTGGCAATAGCAGTTACAGGCATTGCCGGACCAGATGGTGGCAGCCAGGAAAAACCGGTGGGCACTGTGCACTTTGCGTTTGCAGTGTCTGACAAACTTAAGCATGTGCATATGTATCTGCGTGGAGATCGCGAAAGCGTGAGACACAAGGCTGCCGAAGCGGGTATCATTTTGTTGATCAAGTTATTACAGGATAAAGACTTTTGAAAGTACTGATAATAGGAAGTGGCGGACGTGAACACGCGATAGCGGATGCGTTTAGCCGTGGCAACAAAACAAAAGAAATCATCATAAGCCCCGGCAATGCCGGTATGGCAGAGGATTTTCGCTGTTTACCGCTATCAGGACCGGATGAGATTGTAGAGTTTTGTCAGGCCGAGACAGTGGATATGGTCTTTATCGGACCCGAACAGCCTATCAAAGACGGACTCTCTGATCTACTCAGAGCAGAGGGGATCAGGGTGCTGGCGCCTTCACAAGCTGCCGGCAGACTGGAAACTTCAAAAGTTTTTGCCAAGCAGCTAATGCTGGCAAATCAGGTCCCAACTGCTGGCTATAGCCTGCTGCGGGACGAAGTTCAGGCCAGGGATTTCCTGGCAAAATGCAGCTATCCCATCGTGCTCAAAGCAGATGGCCTGGCCGCAGGGAAAGGAGTAATAATCTGTTCAAATGAGCCCGAGGCCATTCAGGCCTGCGCCAGTTTATTTAGACAAAGCGCAGGTGAAAGTGGAGTATTGGCCGAAGAATATTTGCAGGGTTGGGAGGTGTCGCTCTTCGCTTTTTGCGCTAAAGATGCTTTCCAGACCAGTCTTTTTGCTCAAGATCACAAGCAACTCTATGATCAAGACAGGGGTCCCAATACCGGTGGCATGGGCGCTGTATGCCCCATCCCCGAAGCGGAGAAATACCGTCAGGAGATCGAAGAAAAGATCCTGGCACCTGTCCTTGACGCAATGAGAGAGCTCGGCTGCCCCTATGAAGGGGTTTTGTATCTGGGACTGATGATTACGTCTCAGGGGCCGAAGGTTGTGGAATTCAATTGCCGTTTTGGCGATCCTGAGACTCAGGCCCTCTTGCCTTTGCTCAAGACCGACTTTATGGAGCTCTGCCTGGCGATTACAGATGGCAGGATGAAAGAGCTGAAGCTGGCATGGATGAATAAGGCAGCGGTGGCAGTGGTGCTGGTAGCGCCAGGCTATCCTTCTGCTTACAAAAAGGGGATAAAATTCCATATTCCCCGAATGAGTTCAAAAGTATTCTTTTCCGGAGTAAAGAGCAGCCGGAACGGCTTGGTGAGCTGGGGTGGCAGAATCCTGACCGTAATGAACATGGCGGATACTCTGGAACAAGCCAAAACAGCGGTATATCGCGATATCAAAAGCATAGATTTTCCCGATAAAGTGTATCGCACCGACATTGGCCTTAGAAAAAACATTCTAACGTAATGGAGAGATTATGAGACTATATATATGTGCTATTCTGATGGCATTGCCAATATTCATGTTTGGCAATCCCATCAGCCTGATCAGCGAAAGCGGTGATGCGCTGACCCTGAAATTTACCCTTCCGGCTTATGAATTGGAAGAAACCAAGATTGAGCAGGAGAAATATCATCAGATCGTGATGGAGGAAGGCTCGCGCAGCTCCGAAGAGGGCTATCCAGAGCTGAGAGTATTCTCTGTGCCGGTAGCCATTCCCATCGATGGACAGGCTACTGTCCGGGTGCTTTCCTCAAAGACGCAGAGCCTGCGGGATATCAAGATCGGCCCCGTGGCGAGGATGAATGTGAATGATGGCCAGCAAAGCTATAGCTATGAGAAGGACTATACTGCTTATAGCAAATCCAGCTTGTATCCCACTCAAATAGTTACGGTATCCGAGCCCGCCTTTATCGGGAATCGCCGTTTTGTGAGTGTGAGAGTATATCCTTTCCAGTACTCTGCGGCAAATCATCAGCTCACGGTGCACAGTGAAATTGAAATAGTGGTATCCATCAGCGGTAGCAAGGCTGGCAGTCCGGATTGGCAGATCAGCAAAAATCCTTTGGATCCTGTGGCCGATAAGTTCTTCATCAATAACCTCAGCTCAAAATCCTGGCGCAAGCCCAGAGACAAGGCTGATGATTATGCCTCTCCCAAAACCACTACCAGCCTCATCTCTGAGATTCAGCTCGTGGTGGATAGCGAAGGCATCTACAAAGTTGGCTACCCCGAACTCAGGGATTTCATAAGCCAAATGACAGACTCATTGGGCATAGAAATGAGCTGGAATATCGATAACGTGGATCCCCGGTATCTGGAACTCAGCGATGAATATGGGCAGATTCCCATTCACTTTGCGGGAGAAAATGACGGTAGTTTTGATAATGGAGACTACTTTGAGTTCTTTGGTGACCGCCATTATGGGGATACTACTTATTACGACGATTATACTGCAGAAAACGTTTATACTTTGGGGCTCAAAGATGGTTTCGGTGCGCGCATGGTGGTGGAAAATGGCGGACTCATCAATAGCAAACCCAATGAGTATATACTTGCAGATGCCTATGAAGAAACCGTGCACTTCGAAAAGCAACTGATAAGCGATAAGCTGGGCAGAGGCTGGAGCAATCTCAGCCAAAATTTCTATCGGGAGGATCTCTGGTTTTGGAATAAGATCAATGCTCCCAATCTGGAAATCGTACCCATAGAACTGCAGTATCCTATCGATAGTGCGATCCGTAAAGCTGCTGCCAAGATTGTCTTGCATGGACTGACATACAAGGAATATATTGGGCAAGGGGAGTATGATCATGAGGCTGCTATCCGTCTCAATCAAGCCATGGTAAATAGCCATAGCTGGGTAGGGCAGACGGAAAAGATCTTTTACAATCAAGACCCGATCTCAAACTCATTTCTGAGACACGGGACCAATAACGTCTATATCAGTTTGTCCGGCAATACAGAATCCGCAGATAGAGAGCAGGTGCTGCTGGACTATATCGAAATCACCTATTGGCGGGAATATAAGACAGATCTGGATTTCATGAAATTCAGCAAACCCAAGGACCGTCCCAATGGGCTGGTGCAGTTTGAATTGCAGGGCTTTTCTTCCCCGAACGTTTCGGTGTATAAGATCGGCTCCAGCAAATTTACCAGTTTGCAGATCGAACCTTTCCATGTGGGTGGAGCTGCACCCTGGACAGTGAGCCTGCAAGATAGCGTATCCTCTCAAACTATTCGCTATTACGCTGTGGAAGAAGGCTCCAAGAAAGTGCCCAAACAGATGCGGCTGAATATCCCTTCAGACCTGCGCAATCCTATGCACGCGGCCAATGTGATCGTGATCACACCTTACGAATTTATAGAGTCCGAAGGCACTATGCTGCTTGCCGACCTCTGGCAATCCGAGGGCAACGTGGTGAAGATTGTGGATTTGCAGGATGTATATGATGAGTTTAATAGTGGCATCGTTTCCGCAGAGGCGATAAAAGACTTCTTGAAATATGCCTATAACAATTGGAGCACACCGCAATTGACCCATGTGATGCTCTTGGGCGAAGGAATAGCAGATACCCGGGACAATAGTCCCAGCCGCATGTATAACCTGATCCCGGTCAAAAAAACCTGGACCTACAAACACGGCGCCACTGCTGCTGATACCTGGTTTGGCTGCATTGTAGGTGAAGATACTGTGCCGGATATCACTGTGGCCAGAATCTGTGTCTGGACTGATGAGCAGATTATGGATTACGCCCTCAAGGCTCAGTCTTACCGTCAGGATCTGCGCACAAATAGATTGTGGAACAGCCATTTAACCTTTGCAACCGGCGGTAAAATAGACGATGCGGATGACATTTTTGCCCAACAGTCTGAACGCACCCGCCGCTTTTGTGTGCCCGAAGATTATCGGGTTACCAGAGTATATACCTCTACTCAAACTGTAAGCCCGGGTTATTTTGGCGGTACTTTTAACCTCAAGGATGCCATCAATAGTGGAACCCAATATGTGCAGTTTATGGGCCATGGTGGGGGACGGGTCTGGGCAGACTATAACCTCTTTAACTTCAATGATGTGGCCACGCTGAACAATCAGACCTACCCGGTCTTTTTGTCTCTGGCTTGTTATGCTTCAGCCTTTGATACGAATGGAGCGAATACTATCTCTGAAGCCCTGGTGAACGTTCCCAACAAAGGGGCGATAGCGGCTTTGGGCTTTACTGGACTCGGCTATCTGTATCAGGATGAAGATTGGGGAAGAGCCTTTAATGAAGCGGCTTTTTCTCACGATTTTGAAAGCTTTTCAGAAGCCTATTTGTATGCCCTGGCCAGGTTTTATACCTCCACAGATTCGGCGGCTGCACGTAAGGCTATGACCGATGGATCTGCGTATATCGGAGATCCGCTGATCAAGCTGAATAAGCCGGCCCTTGATCTGTCTGTCAGCGTGCTGAATACAAATCCTGCCGCTGGAGATACTTTGCGCGTTCGGGCAGAATTTCCTCCGGATGTCACTGCTGCCAGACTATATGTCATGGATCTTAATGAGATCATCAAAAACGTGCCCTATGATCTGCCGGTGATAAATGGAATATATAATGCCACATACGTACTTCCGGCAACCCCTACAAATTATACCCGTAAGGTCCTTGTGGCCGGTTACTCTCCCACCAGAGAATATGTAGGACATAGCTTCTTTGGGGTGGGACGTCCGGCAATCAAGCATAACGCGTGTCTTCCGAGTATGCCAAGCTATGCAGACTCCATTGGTTTTACTGCCAAGGTCTTTAGCATGGATACGATCATGGATATGTATGTCTCGGTGCGTACGGATAGTACGAAGACCTTTACTGGTGTGATACAAACCACCTGGGTGGATTTGCCCATGCAGATGAGCCAGGAAGATAACAGCATCTGGGTTACCACCCAGAAGTTAAAAAAGTTCCAAACCGGTAAAGAGCTATATTTTAAGTATTACTTTACTACGGCAGATACTGTGCATTACGAGTCTCCCCTGGATGCTTTTCAGGTAGCCGGACCCGATCTCTTTTTGCGTGATATCGTCTTTGACCCCGGCAATGCCGAGCCCAAATTGAGGATCAAAGGTAGCAATATCGGCAACACAGCTTCACTTGCCACAGATCTGAAACTGTACATATGGCAACCGCAGGACTCTACCTACGCACTGTTTTCTGTCCAGGATTTTGCGCCTTTGGCGGTGAACGAAGAACGCTGGGAGACGATCGATCTGCAAAATATGCCCAATGGCCACCGTGTCCTGCAGGCCAGGGTGAATACCACCAATGCTTTTTCAGAGTGGAATTATCCCTACTCTTTGGAGACAAACAACTACATCTCGATCACAGTGCCGATGAATTATTACAGTGTGGATTCCTCTGGAGCCACCATCCACAGCATAGACCAAAACCTGAGCTGTGTGATTCCACCGGGTTTTGTGAGCTCCGGTACTACTGGAATATCTTTAAATGGACTATCTGAGATCTTGCCACTCAATCAGCCGGATGTGAAACCAATCATGATGCAGTATCCCGACATGGCTGGGAATGTTCAATATTCCAAACCCTATGAGATCAAGCTCCTGGATAGCACCCTGGTGGATTCTCTGGGTTTCTTTGTAAACGGAAAACGCGTGGAATTCACCTTCTTGTATAATGATGAGGATGTGGATACGCAAGCCCATGAATCCGATAATAGCTACAAGATTTATCGCTATAACGCCGAGTTTGAAAAGTGGGTCTTGCATGGTGGGCATGTCTCGGTAACCACGAACAGGGTGATCTTTGAAGTAAGCCGGGAAGGCATATTCGCCATCTTCAGAAATACGGATAAAAAGCTGCCTTCTGTGGACGTGAACGTGGAAGATCAGGAATTTACCGTGGGCGGATATGTGGCTGGAAATGGTGTGGTATCACTACTTTTGTCCGATGCCAATGGCATTGATGTGATAGACAATTCCATCCAGCTCTTCCTCGATGGCAATGCCGTCCCTGAGACTGACTATGTGATCAGTATCAACCGGGAAAATATCAGCCGGATTCCGATCAAATACCAATTGGCATTGAGCCGGGGAAATCATGAACTCAAAGTGGATTGCCGTGATCTCAATGGCAATTTCATGACCCGTGAAATACAATTCATCGTGAATGATCACTTTGATATCGTAAACATCGGGAACTATCCCAATCCAGTCCTGGGTCAGGCTCAGGACCCCAAGAATGATGGTAGAACCCGCTTTACTTATACCCTTACTGATTCTGCAGATGAAGTCTTTGTCAAGATCTATACCATCAGCGGACGCTTGGTAAAGACGATGCGCCATCTACCTACCGGAGTGGGCTATCACGAATATCCCCGTACGGTGTACGCTTGGGATTGTAAGGATGAGCAAGGATTCGTCCTGGCCAATGGGACTTACTTTTATAAGGTCGTTGCCCGCAAGGGAAACAAGAAAATTGAAAAAATCATGAAAATGGCAATCCTGAGATAGGAGCAAGAAAGATGAAAAAGATAATAATCCTAAGCCTTTTGGCCTTCATAATGGTAATCCCCATCTCCGCTGGCAGATATGCCGGTGATTTTATGATGATTGGTGCTGGAGTTCGGGCTCTGGGAATGGGTGGAGCCTTTGCGTCCCTGGCAGACGATGGTTCTGCCATTTACTGGAATAGCGGTGGTCTTGCGCAAATCCGGGAGTCTGAGGTCTCTGCCATGCATGCCTTTTTGTATAAGAATCTGGCAAGCTACGATCACCTCGGCTATGTGCAACCTTTGCCTAATGAGGTATCCATCGCTTTTAACGTGACTCGCTTAACGGTAAGTGATATACCACGTTTTAATGAGAGTCACCTGATCGGCAGCAATGTCGATGAGCGGATAAATAACATTCTCCTGCACTTGCCGGGGATACCGGATGGCACTTTTAGCTCTACCGACAATCTCTACCAATTTGCCTTTTCCAAGAACATCAAGTTTGGTGCGAATATGGGCTGGCAATTCTTTGAAGTCCCCTTTGAACTGGGCTTGGGCGGCAATGTCAAATTTATTCAACGCAAGATCATGGACAATTCGGGCACCGGGACAGGCTTTGATCTGGGCTTGAAACTGCGTACTGATCTGGCAGTGATCTTTGATGAGGAATCTTTGGGAGATCTGCACTTCGGCCTGAATTTTCAGGATGTGGCCGGCACCTCCATCAGTTGGGATACCAATAGCGAGATCAAGGATGAAGTGCTCTTCAATACCAAGGTGGGCGTGGCAATAGAGCAGCCCATGACGTCATTGAAGAGTAAGCTGATTGTGGCCTATGATTATGACTATATATACAATGGAACCAGCCACTATGGCCTTGATTGGAATTACGATGATCGGGCAAATCTGCGGCTGGGATATTACGATAAAAACCTTAGCTGCGGAGCCAGCCTCAAAATATATGGCATATTCCTGGATTACGCCTTGATCACAAATCCTATCGGAATAAGCAATAGACTGGGGCTGCGGGTCAGATTTTAGGAGAAAATATGAAATACCTTGGATACATTATCTTGCTACTGATCATCCTCACCGGCTGTGCTGGTGAGGATGATGCCGGCAAGGATACCACTCCCCCCATACAGCCTGTCTTGATTCCGCATTTGGGCGATCCGGGAGACAGTCCCATCTATATCAATGGTGCCTTGACGGAAATTACTGATGAAAACAACGGCATCGATACTGTTCCTGAAGGGCAGATGATCAGGATCGCCTGGGAACCTCTGGTGGATACCGATCTCAGCCACATGAAGATCTATCGCTTTTCTGATATAGATATCGAGCCCGTGGAAGTAGATGAGATTCAAGCTAATAGAAACAGCTATCTGGATCAAGGGCCACTGGTGGAAAGAGTTTGGTACTCGTATTATGTAGAGCTTTTTGATGCCAGCGGCAATAGCGCAGTCTCTGATACAGTATCTTACGCCATCCTGGCCAAACCATATCTGGTCGGCCCCGATAATGGCACTACGCAAAATATTGCAAACCTGGAGTTTCAGTGGAACAGAGCTGATGACTCTTCAGGCTTTTATCGCATATTGGTGTGGAATGAAAACCGAAAACTGATCTGGCACACAGATTTCAATCTGGCCAATGAGATAGATCCCCTTACCTTACCCTTCCCCATCATCAGCTCTGAAGACGAAGAAGATCGCATTCATCCTGGTGACGTGCTACGTTGGCGCATAGATTATTTTGATTGGGATGTCCAACATCAGATGTATATGGGCTCAGAATCTGTTGAACGTGTGTTCATAGTACAATAATTATGGGCTATATTTTGATTGAAATCAACCCGGCCTTAAGAAAGAGCTTGACTATAAAGCCGAGCTCAGGAATTTTACGTAAAATGCAAAAGAGGAAAGTGTGAAGAAGATTCTGTTTGCGATCCTATTGATCTGTATAAGTTTAACATTATTTGCTCAAGGCTCGGTTACCTTTTCGCCTACGAGTAATATATCGGCATACACCTTTGACGGTGCCCGTAGTGGTGTAGAAAAATTAAAAATGAATACCTATATTCTCGGCCAGGTAGCCAAGCCGGGACTCTATGTCGTACCCGATGATACCGATTTCTTGACCCTGCTGGCTCTTGCCGGGGGTCCCAGAGAAGATGCCAAGCTTACTAAGATCCGTATCGTGCGTCCTATAGCAGAAGACGACAAGGTGATTTGGGTAAATTTCAAGCAGTATCTGGAGACTGGTGACACCGAATTGATTCCCGCTCTTCAGCCAGGAGATACCATTGTGGTTTCGGGGACTATCTTCTATGCTTTTTCCCGGGTTGCAGATTTCTTATCCAAAGCTGCAATCGCACTCAGCGTGTATAACATAGTATCTGGATTATAAATCAAGGAAGGCTTAAGTGGAAAATCAAGTACAAAATCAACAGCTTCAAGATGAAATAAAGATTTCTGATTATTTTCGCATATTATTGCAATATCGCTATCTGATCGTATTGATCTTCGTCCTCGTGCTGGCAGCTACAGTATTTTATACTGCAAGGCAACCCAAAATATACTCTGCGTCAAACAGGATCCTCTTGGAAGATCAGCAGACGGGTGCAGATTTCATGCTAATCGCAAGCCCGGGAATGGGCAGAAACTCGATCAACAACCAAATTGAATTGATCAAGAGTAAACCCACTTTCACCCTGGCCTGGGAGATCATGAAAAAGTACCCTGATTGGGACCTTTTCCCCATGGCTTCCAGAGGAGATCCTGCCAGCGGTTTAGCTGGAGTAAGGGTGGAATCCAAGCGTGAAACTGATATCCTCACCCTGAGCCTGGAATCTACCAGCCCTACGGAAGCTATGGCTGCGGTAAACGCCGTCGCAGAGGCTATCCAACAGCAGAATACACAGCATGCCAGGCTGGAATATACCACGATCCGCGAATTTCTGGAAACCCAATTAGATGCCATCAGCAGACGCTTGCAGGCTTCTGAAAACGATCTCAGAGAATTTAAGAACTTAAATAAACTCACTGAGCTTACCATCGAGACTACCAAGCTCATCGAACAAGCTGCAGAGGTGGAGGCCATGCTGGAAGCTGCCCTTACCGAGCAGGCTGTTTCGGCGAAGTCTCTGGATATCCTTACCCGGCAATTGCGTGATCAGGACTCCCTCTTGGTGGATATTGAAAACTTGACCAAGGCCCCCTATGTGGAAGAGCTGAGAAGACAAGCGGTGGAAACTCAGGCACTGATCACCAAGCTCATCACCAAAAACGAATATCGTCTGGATCACCCCCAGATTCTGCTCTTGAACCGGGAATTGGAAAATACCCGCATCAATCTGAATCGTGAAATACGCAAGCTCGTGGCGGTCTCTGTGGGCAGTGATCCCATGCAGACCAGGAATGATATGCTGAGCCGCATGATTCAGGCAAGAATAGATCTGGAACTTGCCCGCACCAGGGTCGATGGTCTGGAGCAAACTCAACAGATGTATGACAAGCGCATCATCTCCTTGCCAAATACCGAGCTCGAATTGGCCAGACTTTCTCGTAATATGCTCCTGGATAGTAAGATTCATGGCATTATGATGGAAAAGTATGAAGATGCCAAAATCGCCGAACAGGCCAAGATCGGTAATGTCCGCATCATAGACTACGCTACCAAGCCTACTGTCCCTATCAAGCCCAGAGTCCCCATGAATATTCTGGTGGGTCTCATTCTGGGTCTTGGTTTGGGCATAGGAGCAGCCTTTTTGGTGCACTCGATGGATAACAAACTGCGTACTCTGGAAGACATGGAGAGTTATGTGCGTCTTCCCATTATGGGTACCATCCCCACCATCCGTGAAGCGGAAGAAAAGCTGGCAGAATTTAACGACATGATCGAGCAGGCCGAGGGTGAAAACCGCGAACATCTCACGCGCTCCATGCACTTTGTGATGCAGCAATTGGTTTCGCACTATGCACCCAAATCGCCTATTGCAGAAGCGTACCGCACCTTGCGTACCAATATCCTGGCCAGAAAGCCTGAAGGCAGCACTACGCTCCTGGTCACTTCATCCGGCCCCAAAGAAGGTAAATCTACCTCTATCTCCAATCTGGCCATTACCCTGGCGCAGATGAATGCCAGAGTCGTCCTGGTGGATATGGATATGAGACGTCCTACCGTTCATGTAAAATTTGGTTTGAACAAAGAAAACGGTTCCAGTGACTATTTGATCGATCCCGAAGTTACCATAGAGCAGATCGTCAAAGATTCTGGAATCATGAATCTTGATATTATCAGCAGTGGTTTTGTGCCACCCAATCCTTCAGAATTGATCGCTTCGCCCAGATTTGATGTCTTCTTATCTGAGCTGAGAAAACGCTATGATTTTGTGCTCTTTGATACTCCTCCTATCATTGCTGTGACAGACGCTTTGATCCTGACCAAGAAAGTGGATATGACATTTGTCGTGGTTCGCTGTGGACAGACCGACAAGGGCATCATCAAGCGCACCAAAGAATTGATGGAGAATATCGATTCCAAGATTGATGGCATCATCGTAAACGGCATTTACGTGCAGAAGTATTACAGTAAGCAGAACTACTACTACTATTACTACTACTACTATTACTATTACGGAGACGAAGTGCCAAAGAAACAGAAGAAGAATGTTAGCCGTTTCTTACGCAAAAATAAATCTATTTCTTGAGGTGCTCTCGGAGCTCCCTGATCATTACCATGAGGTCAATACCGCGCTCTGCGGTATTGACCTTTTTGATGAGATCAAATACTCTTTGACAAAAAATGCCTCCATAATACTGTGGGCATCAGTTGCTGAACTAAACGGCAAGAATAATCTTATTTACAAGGTTGCCAGCTACTTACAGAACGAGTATAAAGTGGCCTCTGGCGTGGAAATTTGCTTGAGCAAGCGGATTCCTATCGCTGCTGGTCTTGGTGGCGGCAGTTCAAATGCAGCAAATGCGATTATTATGCTGGACAGACTTTGGCAATTGAACCTGAGCCAGAAGGAAAGACATGAGATTGCAGCCAGATTTGGCAGCGATATCAATTTCTTTCTCGAAGGCGGAACTGCCCTTGGTGAAAACCGGGGCGAACGGATCAGCCCGTGGGATGATATCCTGTTGGATAATATCCTATTGGTGAATCCCGGCATAGAAATCTCTGCCGGAACTGCTTATGGCGC